>Ga0316189_10006970_pt1 | contig 10739 bp, 13 predicted proteins | sample LowCovwburrow_MG_FD_204930 | JGI IMG/M metagenome (GOLD analysis project Ga0316189, IMG submission 204930) | Coastal sediment microbial communities from Maine, United States - Lowes Cove worm burrow | ecosystem: Environmental > Aquatic > Marine > Coastal > Sediment | place: USA: Maine... | reverse complement strand
TAAAGGGTTAACAACAATTAACTGGAATTATTTATCAGATATTCAAAAGACTACAATATATCGGGTTTTACAGGAACTCATGACCAATATGAAAAAGCATAGTAGCGCATCTGTAGTTGCTATTACAGCTTCTAAAATTAAGAACAGAGTCCATATTAATTATAAAGACAATGGAGTTGGTTGTAATCTAAAAAAACAAGTTGGCCTTCAAAATACGGAAACCCGTATGGCATCAATTAAGGGAACTATTACTTTTGATTCTGAGCCTAATAAAGGGTTTAATGCAAAAATAATTGTGTAAGTTATGTTTAAGAAGGTTTTAATAGCCGATGATTTAGGTAGCATCAATCAAGGTGTTATTTCGGTTTTAGATGGATTGAATATTGCAAATGTTGAACAAGTGCAATACTGTGATGATGCGTATCTCAAAATTAAAAAAGGAATCTTTGATGAAGCGCCATTTGAGTTACTTATTACGGACTTGTCATTTAAGGAGGACCATAGAGAGCAAACCTATACTTCAGGGGAAGAGCTTATAGCTATTTTAAAAAAGGACCATCCGGAATTGAAAATTATAGCTTACTCCATTGATGACCGAATGCAAAAAGTAAAGGCTATCATGGAGTCTTACAACCTTGACGGTTTTGTATGTAAGGGTAGAAGAGGTTTAATAGAATTAAATCAAGCCATAAAAAATGTTTCGATTCATCAAAAATATTTGTCGCCTCAAATATCGGGGGCATTGAGCAATAAGGTGAATTTAGAAATTAGTGATTATGATATTAAATTGGTCAAACAATTATCAGAAGGTCTTTCCCAGGAGGAAATCAGCCATTTTTTTAAACAACATGATATCTCACCAAATAGTTTAAGCTCTATTGAAAAGCGCCTTAACGTGCTTAAATCTCAATTTAAAGCAAACAATGTTATACATCTAGTGGCAAAAGTTAAAGACTTGGGGCTTATTTAAGTCAAACCATACTTCTAATACGGAAATCCGTAAGGAGATTCCATAATCTTATAGTAAACTTGTGAGCTATTAATTAGTTCTTAGGGAGAATTAACTAGGAGGCTCTGTACTGCAAAGTATGGAGTTTTCTTTTTTTGAATAGTTACGGAAAGCCGTATAAAACTGTTATTAGATAACTTTAAGTTTGGTCTTGAGTTAATTATAAAAATAAAATTTAATGAAAACAATAAAAACAATTACTTTAATCTTACTTATAACAGTGGCTAACGGTTGTTCTTCTTCGAAAACACTGAGATTTTCAAAAAAAGCTGATGATATTGTTAAAACAGAATCACTTAAAGATTTCCTTGCTAAAAATAAGACACCTAAAGTTGTACTTAGGGTCAATAACGCTTCTTACACGGTTACTGAGGATGAAAACATTGATTATTTATATAATGCTATAGAGAATCAATTACTATCCAGTGGGTTTGTCGTTAGAGATAGGCAGTTGTTCAATCAGATTATTGGTAATAATGATAATAGCGTTGATTATGAAGTTTTAAAGAACAAATCGGATACAGATTTAATAATTGAGTTGACTAAATTAGATCCAAAAGTTTTATATACCACCAATAAATATTTTAACCAAAAAAATGATGAAAAAGTAGAAAAACAATATGAGCACAAACGTTATGGAGCTTCAATTGAATTTAAGGTAATCTTAATAAGTACAAATGAATTTGCTGGAATTTATAAATTCAATTACACGCCTTGTACTGATGGCTGTAAAATTAAGAAATCCATAAAGGAGTTAATGAAAGAGCGAAAGAGGAAAGGAAAGAATGAAGTAAAGGGTTATGAAGGGGTTGAGAAGGACGAATTGGAATTATTTATAAAAGATGCTACAAAAAAACTGGTAGCTGAAATGAGAGAGTGACAATTAAAATGAAGGACTTAATAATTATTGTAAAATGAAAAAGAAGGCAATAATAGCAGTGTTTAGCCTAATTGGTTTTATCACATATTCTCAAGATGTTTCCTGTGATGACTTAAAGAATTTTATAAAAAAAGAAGCGTATTACAAATCATCAATGTCTAGTTACACTCTCAACTCAGATTGGTTATATAAAGTAACAGCCTATACTTATGAATATAAAGTCTATGTAGTTGCAGAAATCAAGGCTAGCAAATATAGTTACCAAACAAATGAGTATGTGTTCTGCGGTATACCTAGTCAAAACTGGACTAATTTTCAATACGGAGGGTATGGAGATTCAGAGTCTTATGGAGAGCGCTTTCATAAATACATTTTTGATTACCAATGTGATTGCTATTAATATACAATTTGGAAACAAGTTTAGTTGGCAGAGTGTTTTTCAATACTAATTAGAGAAAAGGTATAAAAAAGAAATTCATTGGTAAAAGAGGCAAATAACTCAGGCCCTGAGCTACATAAAGTTTTGAATAGTAATTATGGTGTGGAGTATTTTTTCATTAATATTGAATAATAATCCCAAGCTAGCCTCATGAAAAAGAATCTCATAATTACCTTATTAGTAATTTTACCTACGATTACATTCGCTCAAAATCTAAGATTCAAAGACACGATATTACTAGGAAAAGTAGTGTCTATAACAGATGGAGATACCTTTAAACTTCTAACTCAAGATTCTACTTTACATCGCATAAGAGTGGCCAATATTGATTGCCCGGAGAGAAAACAGCCTTTTTCTAAAAGAGCAAAGCAATTTACATCAGATGCTATTTTTGGAGAAATTGCTGAGGTTCAAGTTTCAACAACCGATAGATATGGCCGTTTAATTGGTGTTGTAATTTACAAGGACTCTTTAAATTTAAATCATGAACTTGTCAAGGCAGGAATGGCGTGGCATTTTGTAAGATATTCAAAGGATAAAGACCTTCAGGGTATTGAGGATAAAGCGCGTTTAAATAAAGTTGGATTGTGGACCGAAAACAATCCCATTCCACCTTGGGAGTGGAGATCTAATAAGAAGTCTAAAAATTAAGTGATATGAAAGCCCTAAAAGTAATTTTATTAATTCTGTCAATTACACTAGTCTCTACAATTTCAGCTCAGGAGGTTTTTACGACTAAAACAGGAGAGAAATATCATAAAAGTTCTTGTAGATATTTAAAGAACTCAAAGTATATAATAGAATTAAAAAAAGCCATTGAGCTTGGCTATGATCCGTGCTCAGTTTGTAAACCAACAACTAAAGTAAAGAAATCAACTAGCAATACATCAAGTTTAACTGCCAGTAAAAGTAATACCCCAGCACCTAAATCCACTAAAAAGGTTACTGCTACTCAGTGTGCTGGAAAAACAAAAGCGGGTGCACGTTGTAAGCGTAAAACCAAGAATGGCAACGGAAGGTGTTATCAACATTAAAATCTGCAATCAACAAATAATAAATGCAGTAATTTTAAACGAGCAAACTTCCACCAAGCACCATAAATAATATCGCAATAATGATTGGGATAGCAATGAGCCACCAAACTAAATTGGATGTGTTACTTCGTATTTTTTCAAGTTTTTCTAGTTGTAATTGTTGGGCAAATAACAATTCTTTAAGAGTTTCATTTTGATCCAACTCTCCATAAGTTTCAATAAATTTAAGTCTTTTGGGAGTAAGTTTAATGCGATTAGTTTTCATCTCGAATAGATTTGTATTATTTCAACAAGATATAAGATTTCGTGTAGGTCATTTTACTGAAAACCGTAGTGTTATTACTTTTCTAATCAATAGCTATTACGGGAAGCCGTAGTGAACTTGTTAAGGATTCAATTAAGTTTGATTAAATAAAGTAATAGTAGCAGATATTAATAATAGAAACATATGGGTTTACAGGAATTATTTGAAAGTTTTGACAAGAAAAAAAGGAAAAGTCACTTTAAAAATTTATTAGCTGTAGCTATGGCGGATGGTAAGTTAGATAATATTGAATTTGAGCATATTATGAACTTAGCGCGTAAGTGTTATATGTCTCAAGATGAGGTGCAAAGAGTGATTGATAATCCTGAGTTAATAAATTTTTATGCACCAAAAACAAATGAAGAACGATTTAATCAAATATATGACCTTGTAACAGTTATGTTAATAGATGGTCAGATTGATGAACGTGAGCGTTCCTTATGTAAAGTGTTTGCTATGAAACTCGGTTATAAAACAGTGCTAGTTGATAAACTTGTAAATGACATTATTGAAAATGCCATAGTTGGCGTGGCTAAAGAGGTAGCACTAAAGGAAGTCTTTAGTTAGAAACTATTATGAGAAATTTACTTATAATAACGGCTCTCTTATGTTTTATTGGCGTAGCCAATTTACCGATTGGCTACTACACATTATTACGTATTGTTGTATGTTTTACATCAATAACAATGCTTATACAATTCATGAAAAACGGCTTTGATTTTTGGGTAGTAAGTTTTAGCTTATTGGCTTTGCTTTTCAATCCCATACTACCCGTTTACCTAAATGATAAGCCGTTATGGATAATAATAGATATAATAGCGGGCGGCTTGTTTTTAATAAAATCATTCACATTAAAATTATAATAATAATATGAAAGCAATCTTTGTATCTCTTTATGGAGTGTTCGCAGTTACTGCAATAATAACTCACATTTGGACAGTAATAATAGCCTTTACTGAGGGAGGATTTTTTGGAGGGATAATTTCATTATTTCTTCCCTTTCTTGCTGAGCTCTATTGGATGTTTAAAATGTTCGGAGTAAATGATGCATACGCCTATATAGCTCTTGTTCATTTAATCTTGGCCATCCCATTTTCAATGTTTGGACGTAAATAAAATCATACGTTTATGCAATTGGGTGAGTATATTAGCGACCATTTCTTTGGTTGGGTTATTATAAGTAATAGATTTGTTCAATATCTAATACATTAATATCAACAAAATACATCTATCTTTTATATCTTTAATATCTACCTATTAGAATTAATTAAAAGTTAATATTTGTATTGAACTGCTATAAGAATATCTATTTTTATAGTACAATAAAACATTGGATAAAACAATAAATGACCGAACAAACCCAACAACTACAAACTCAACTCTGGAACATCGCCAACACCCTTCGTGGAAAAATGGATGCCGATGATTTTAGAGATTACATATTAGGCTTCATTTTCTACAAATACTTGAGTACCAAAATGGAACTCTATGCCAATAAAGCATTGAAACCAGACGGAATAACGTTTGACCAAGTTGAACGGCATGAGCAGGAGGCTGTATTAATAGAAGCCATTAAAGATGCCGCACTAGACAAACTAGGCTACTTCTTATTACCATCAGAGCTATTTAGTGAACTCGCCAAAAGAGGAAACTCAGGCGGAAAACACCAATTCATATTAGGAGATTTAGCCAAAGTGCTCACGCACATAGAGCAAAGCACCATGGGTTCAGAGAGTGAAGAAGACTTTGGTAACCTGTTTGAAGATTTAGATTTAACCAGTTCAAAGCTCGGAAAATCCGAAAACGACAAAAACGAACTCATAGTAAAAGTACTTTCGCATTTAGACGAGATCGATTTCGATTTAGAAAACACCGAAAGCGATGTGTTGGGCGATGCCTACGAATACCTCATTGGCCAATTTGCCTCTGGCGCAGGAAAAAAAGCAGGCGAGTTTTACACCCCACAACAAGTATCTAATGTGCTTGCACAACTGGTAACCGTGGGTAAAGACAAACTAAAATCGGTGTACGATCCTACTTGTGGGTCAGGTTCCTTGTTATTGCGCGTCGCCAAACAAGTAAAAGAAGTATCTGCGTTTTACGGACAAGAAATGAACCCAACCACCTATAACTTGTGCCGAATGAACATGATTATGCACGATGTGCATTACAAACGTTTCGACATTAAAAATGAAGACACCCTAGAACGACCACAACATCTAGATCAACGTTTTGAAGCCATTGTAGCCAATCCGCCATTCTCTGCCAAGTGGAGCGCAAGCCCCTTGTTTATGAGTGACGACCGTTTTTCTAATTATGGAAAACTAGCACCAAGCTCTAAGGCCGATTTTGCCTTTGTGCAACACATGGTGTATCAGTTAGCCGATAACGGAACCATGGCCCTAGTGCTACCACATGGTGCATTGTTTAGAGGAGGCGCCGAAGGGCACATCCGTAAGTACCTCATAGAAGACCGCAACTACCTCGATACCGTCATAGGTTTGCCAGCCAACATCTTTTACGGAACCAGTATTCCTACCTGTATTTTGGTGCTCAAAAAGGAAAGAGTCCATAAAGACAACATCCTGTTTATAGATTCCAGCCAGCATTTCGAGAAAGTAAAAACGCAGAACTACTTGCGAGAGGAAGACATCAATAAACTAATTGATACCTACAAAAACCGTACTGCCGAAGATAAATACAGCCATGTAGCCCAACTGACAGAAGTGGCAGAAAACGACTACAACCTGAACATACCACGTTATGTAGATACCTTCGAAGAAGAAGAACCCGTAGACCTGGCAACCGTTTCTAAGGAGCTTAAAGCCCTAGAAAACGAGATGGCCACTACCGATGCCACCATAGCCGATTTCTGTAACCAATTAGGAATAGACACCCCTTTTTGACTTTGTCATCCTGAACTTGTTTCAGGATCTCATTAAGCGAATTAAGCAACATGAACAAAAACAAAACATATAAATTATTATTTGGGCACGACCACAAGGGTCATGCTTTAGGCACTCAAAATGCGTTCAAATCGAGCGAAAGCGAAGATTCACGAACTCCAATAAAACAAATATTAACCAGTGAGTAATCCTTCGTGCAACTTATGAGTACCGCTACAACACATATCGTAACCGAAAAACAACTCGTTCCCGAATTACGATTTAAGGAGTTTGATTATAGATGGACTATTAGTACAATAGGAAAAGTCTGTAGCATGAAAGCAGGTAATTTTGTGAAAGCATCAGAAATTTACGATGAAGAATTAGAGGGTATGTATCCATGTTATGGAGGTAATGGCTTAAGAGGCTTTACCAAGACATCTAATCAAGAAGGAAAATTTACTTTGATTGGTCGACAAGGAGCGCACTGTGGTAATGTCAAGCTTGCTAATGGTAAATTTTATGCAACAGAACACGCTGTTGTAGTTAGATTAAGTGATGAATATGATGTAGATTGGATTTACTACTTACTTTACAAATCTAATTTGAACCAGCATGCGACAGGTGCAGCTCAACCAGGGTTGTCAGTTAAAAATTTAGAAAAAGTCAATGTAATAATTCCCTCCCTCCCCGAACAACAAAAAATAGCATCCTTTTTAAGTGCGGTAGATGAAAAAATACAGCAGCTCACCAAAAAGAAGGAATTGTTGGAGCAATACAAAAAAGGCGTAATGCAACAACTCTTCTCTGGCCAGCTCCGCTTCAAAGACGAAAACGCAAATCCCTACCCAGATTGGGAAGATAGAAAGTTAGGCGAGGTATTAAAGGAGTTTGTGGAGAAAACTACTAAATCTAATCAGCATCCGATTTTGTCTTCAACAAAGAACGATGTTTATCTACAAAGTGAATACTTCACTAGAGATATAGCTAGTAAGGATAATACTGGATATAAGGTGTTAAAAAGAAATCAGTTAGTGTTTAGTCCTCAAAATTTATGGTTAGGGAACATTAATATAAATGTTAAATATGATATAGGAATAGTATCTCCATCTTACAAAGTATTTGACTTTAAAAGCGAATTAGCTAATGTGATTTATTTTAATGACTTTCTTCAAACAAATAGAATGATGTATGAATATGCACAAGCATCTGAACAAGGTGCTAGTGTTGTAAGAAGAAATCTTGACATGCCGTCTTTTAAAGCTATAAAGATACAATTACCAAGCATTGAAGAACAACAAAAAATCGCTACCTACTTATCGGGTATCGATACCAAAATAGAAGCAGTAAATAATCAAATAACCCAAACCCAAGCCTTTAAAAAAGGGCTTTTGCAGCAAATGTTTGTTTAAAAATTAGTTATGAAAGAAATTGATGTTTTTAATTATAATGATGCAGATGTAAAGGATTGTTCATACAATGTACCTGTTAAACTTTTTATCAAAAAAGCATCATATGAAACGGCAAAGAAAGCTTTAAAAATATCTAAAAATCGTTCAACTATTGCATTTCAAAATGTTGCATTTAATAGTGAAGTTTCTATTAACGTAGATGATGGCATTGACCAAGATATTTCAATTAGTTTTCATAATTGTTATTTAGATAGTTTTAGCTCGTTTGCTCTAGAATCTGAAGACGTTTTCTTATACTTCGGTGGATGCCTAGTACAGCACTTAAATGCAAATAATGTACCACTAAAGTCTATACGATTTAATAACTGTTTCGGTTCATACTTTTTGACTGACTTAAAGAAATGTCACATAAGTTTTACAGAAGAAAACATATTTATCAGAGATTGGATTCAATTAGTTTCAATAAGCCCTGTTGATTCATTACTTCAAATGTTATCCTTTAAGACTGATTTTCACATTACAAATGTTGAAGAAATAAATTTCTATGGTAATGAAATTAATCCTGAAAGGCGTATTGATTATTTAGGAGATAGCAAGCATTTTTATATTGATAAGCACCCACAAAACAAGGTGAATCGAATGAAAAAACTTTTGTCCAATGATGAAAAATCAAAATTGAATATTAGTGTAAGCATTAATTATAAATCTGAATTTAAACATAAAAATAGCGTTGTTAGAAACTTGCAGTTGCGTGCACTTTCATTAACAGGACGTCCAGAGGGTGAAGTTATTATTGAAAATTGTAAAATAAATGACATCTTCATCAGAGACTTTTCACCACAGAACAATTTTTCTTTATACAAAATTGAAACGAGAGGAAAAAATAAAGGCAATTTTGAAGTCCATAATTCTAATTTTGAAAACACTTCACTGAATGCAGTAAGGTTGAATGAATATTTTATTGTGTTCTTTAAGTCGTCATTCATTAATACTAAATTTTATTCAACTATTTTTCCAACTACAAAACAGTTGCTCAACAGTAATACATTTACTTCAGTAGAAAACATACACTATCCTGATAAAAAAGCTGAAAAAAAGGCATACAATAGAGATATGTATGAGTTGTTTTTAGAATTAAAACAAGCACTGGAGAAAAGAGGAAATGTATATGAAGCTCAAAAAATGAAGGCTGTTGCTCAAGATTTTTTACTGAAAATTGAATCAAAAAATCTTCTTAAATCTGATTTTTGGATTTTACTTTTAAATAGATTATCCAATTTTCATGGTATTTCTGTAAGAAATGCTTTTCTGTGGTTAATTGCCGTTGCTTTTTTTTTCCAATGGTTAAACGTATTGTCTTTTAAGTCATATTATCTAACTTTTAACAGTTGGGAAGAGATGTGGGGTATTTTTAGGAAGACTTCGAAATATATTTTCGTGATTGCAAATCCAGCTCATAAAGTTTCGTCATTAGCACCTGAAGGAGAAATTACAGGATTTACATATGCAGTTAGCTTTTGTTCAAGAATAGCTATTGGGTATTTATATTATCAATTTATTGCTGCTTTTAGAAGATTTGGGAAATAATGAAAAAAAACTTTTTAAATAACGAAATTTGGTTACTCACTTTTGGTGCGTCATTTCAAAGGGCTAATGCGTATTTACCCAATGCTTCTGAAACTGATAAGCGCCATTTTAAAAGTATGATATCTGGTCACATTGAAAATTTACTTAGTCAATATAAGAATAGTAATATCTCTGATGATGTCCATATAGAAAACATTAAAAGTGTAAGTGATTATAGTAAATATTTTTCAAGCATTTTTGTTAATGGTAAAATCAATTTTGGCATCGCTCAAAAAATGCTCAATCTGTATTTAAAATACCAGTGGTGCTTGGGTAATATTGCAGAACCACCTCACTTTCCTGTAGATAGAATCATTCAACAAAAATTAAACGAAAGTGCAAGACAATGCAAACAAAACCAGCTTAACCTTGAACCTTGGACGCGATTTAAAGATGAAATGCATTATTTAAAAGTAGTCAATCATGCCAGAGACTTAGCAAAAATAGATAACAGTTTTAAAGGGTTATCGCCTGCAAACATTGAATTAACCCTATTTGAAAGAAGACTATGAACGAAATAGATTTTATTGGAGATATTCACGGCCATGCAGATGAGCTTGTTGAATTGTTGGAAGGGGAATTAGGTTATTCGCTGCAACATGGATACTATCAGCACCTTACAAGAAAAGTGTTTTTTGTGGGTGATTTTATTGACCGTGGACCGCAAATTAAAAAAGTTTTGGAGATCGTACGACCAATGATTGACAATGGCGCTGCTTACACTACAATTGGCAATCACGAATACAATGCTATCTGCTATTGGACGCAACTCCAAGACGGGACCTTTCTCAGGCCTCATTCGAGTAAAAATACAGGTCAACATAAAGAGACAATTGCATCCCTTGGTGATGAGTTACCGGACTATGTAGAATGGTTTAAGACCTTGCCCATTTGGTTTGAAAATGAAAACTTCAGGGTAGTCCATGCGCAATGGAAACCGGAATACATTACCTATTTAAAAAGTAAAGATGTCGTTAACTTTAGCAATCAAGAGTTTCTTTTAGAAACAGCTGATAAAGACTCTAAAGAATTTGATGCAATAGAATGCCTGTTGAAAGGGGAAGAAATGAAAATACCTAATGTACCATTCTTTGACAAAGATGGCAATAAACGATATTCTTATCGAATAAAATGGTGGCTCAAAGGAGAG
>Ga0316189_10006968_pt1 | contig 10741 bp, 9 predicted proteins | sample LowCovwburrow_MG_FD_204930 | JGI IMG/M metagenome (GOLD analysis project Ga0316189, IMG submission 204930) | Coastal sediment microbial communities from Maine, United States - Lowes Cove worm burrow | ecosystem: Environmental > Aquatic > Marine > Coastal > Sediment | place: USA: Maine... | reverse complement strand
GTCATCTCCTTCTCGAGCATCTGCAGCTCGCCGTCCACCTGGGTCACGTCGAGGTAGTCGTCGACCGTGGGCAGGATCCGGAACGTGGTGTCGAGGCGCGGACGGCACGCCAGCAGACCCTTGGTGTAGGGGTGCTGCGGCTGCTCGAAGATCTGCTCGACGGGGCCGTACTCCACGAGCTTGCCCCGGTACATCACCGCCACGTGGTCCGCGATCTCCGCGATGACGCCCAGATCGTGGGTGATGAACAGGATGGACATCCGGCGCTCGTCGCGCAGGCTCCGGAGCAGGTCGAGGATCTGCGCCTGGATGGTCACGTCGAGCGCGGTCGTGGGCTCGTCCGCGATGAGCAGGGTGGGGTTGACCGCGAGCGCCATGGCGATGACGACGCGCTGCTTCTGGCCGCCGCTCATCTCGTGCGGGTAGCTGCGGACCCGGCTTGCCGGATCCGGGATGCCGACCTCGTCGAACAGCGCGATGGTGCGCTCCATCGCCTCGGCGCGCGTCACGTCTTCGTGGCGCAGGATGGCTTCGGCGACCTGGTCGCCGACCCGGTAGACCGGGTTGAGCGAGGTCATCGGCTCCTGGAAGATCATCGCGATCTCGCGACCGCGCACGTCCGACATCTCGCGGTTGGACAGGGCGAGGAGATCGCGCCCCAGGAAGGTCACCGTGCCGCCGGCCACCTGGGCCGCGCGGTCGGGCAGCAGGCGCATCACGGTGAGCGAGGTGACCGACTTTCCGGACCCCGACTCGCCGACGACGCCCAACGTGCGGCCCTCGGCGATGGACAGGCTGATGTCGTCCACCGCCTTGACGAGGCCGTCGTCGGTATGGAAGTAGGTCTTCAGGCCGTCGATCTGGAGGACGGGTTCGTCCACGGTGCGCCCCGGGTCAAGGCACCCGTCCTACCACGGCCTACTCCTTGATGCAGCACTCGAGGCGGCCATAGCGAAAGCAGGAGTCCGCCTCGACGCTTGCCTCGGGCTCACCGCTGGCAAGGGAGACGGCCTGGACGGCGAGCGCAGCGGCGACGACCGCAGCGAACAGCCCCATGGTGTACATCCAGGCCTTCGGTGCATGCTGGGTCATCGGAGCCTCCTTCCTCCCATTGTACGTTCATCCGTGCGAGACGCGCCGATGATGCACCGCTGAGATGACGAAGTAGTACAGCGGGTAGATGGTGGAGACGAGCGCGACGTCCCGGGCCCACGACTCCATTGGGTTGAGCACCAGGACGAACATGACGAGCGACCACACCGCCCCGGTGCCCAGGGTCAACCGCTTCAGCATGGGGGTTCGGGTGGGGTAGACGTAGTGGATCGGGACGAACACCAGGATCGAGAACACGACGATGGTGATGGCGTTCACCCACGGCCGCGTTCCGAGCAGGAACAGGTACAGCACGCCGAAGTTCCAGTACGACGGGAAGCCCACGAACGACTCGTCGGTCTTGGCCCGTTCTTGGCAGAACCCGTATCCGCTGGCCAGCAACGGAACGATCGCAAGGTAGGGGAGGTTCTCCGGCAGCATCCCGAGCTGGACCAGCGCGAGCGCCGGCAGGAAGGCGAAGGTGATGAAGTCGACGAGATCGTCGAGGCGTCTGCCGCTGAACTGCGGGAGCACGTCCTTCACCTTCACAGCGCGGGCGAGCATCCCGTCGGTGGCGTCGACCAACACGGCGATGCCGTTGAGGGCCCAGAACAGCTCGACGTCGCCCCGGAACAGCGCGACCGTCGAGATGAGGGCGAGCGGAAGCCCCAGGGCGGTGTACGCGTGGACGCCCCACGCGGCCAGCTTGCGTCTGCGGGTCCACGGCATCGGCACCTCGTATCGTCTCACCTGCGCAACGTTTGCGCAGCCCACGATACGTGACGCCCATCGCTCCGGCGAGGAGAAGAAGACCCGTGATCGCTGCTCAGGCCCAACGCTTGGAACTTCCGCTGATGTACTTCGACACGCTGTGGGTGCAGGTCACCGGCACGGTGTGCAACATCGCGTGCAAGCACTGCTTCATCAGCTGCGGTCCGAAGGTGGAGACGCACTCGCTCATGGCCCTGCCGCAGGTGGTGCAGGCCCTGAACGACGGGGCCGAGGCGGGCATGCGGTCGGTCTGGTATACGGGCGGCGAGCCGTTCCTGCACCCGGAGATCCTGCCGCTCATCGACGCGGCGCTGGCGCGGGCGCCGCTGGGGATCCTGAGCAACGGCATGCTGATCGACGAACCGCTCGCGGCGGCGCTCGGGCAGCGTTTCCGCGACGCGCCGTACAACCTCGAGGTCCGCATCTCGCTGGACGGGGTCACCCGCGAAGACAACGACCGGGTCCGCGGTCGCGGCGTGTTCGACCGGGCCTGCAAGGGAATCGAGCGCTTGGCGCGCAAGGGACTCGAGCCGGTCATCGCGGTGGCGTTGCTCGACGACTCCGACCCCGAGTCGGCCGACCAGCGCAACTTCATGGCGTTGCTCCGCGAGCTCGGGGTCACGCGTCCCCGGGTCAAGTGGATTCCGCCGTTCCGGATCGGTCGGGAAGCAGGGCGTCGCGGGGGGCGTGACTACCACGACTGGGAGAAGCTCACACGGGAGGACGTGGCCGACCCGGAGGCCCCGCTGCGGCTGCAGTGCGGCACCAGCCGGTGCGTCACGTCCGAGGGCGCCTTCGCGTGCCCCATCCTGATCAACGAGCCCGGCTTCCGGATGGGGGACCGTCTCGGAGAGGCGCTGCGGCCCAACCCGGTCGACCACAGAGCATGCCACACGTGCTGGGTGGAGGCGTTCTCGTGCAGCGTGTGATCGACCAGTCTGCGAAGCGGGTGGCGGTGTTCGGCGGGGCGTACTCCAACTGGCTAGCGGTCGAGGCCGTGGTCGCGCACGCGAAGGCCTCGGGCGCCGATGCCATCTGGTTCCTGGGCGACGTCGGTGGCTTTGGTCCCCACCCGGACCGCAGCATCGAGGCGCTCCGTGCGCTCGGCGTTCGCTGCGTGCAGGGCAACTACGACGACTCGGTCGGCAACAGCAGGGAGGACTGCGCCTGCGGCTACACCGATCCGCGCGACAACCACTTCGCCCAGCTGTCCTACGACTACACGCTGGCGAACACCTCGGTCGAGGGTCGGGCGTGGCTCGCGGCGATGCCCACTGAGGCGCGGCTTCGAGTCGGCAGCAAGACGGTGCACCTGTGTCATGGCTCGCCGCGGCGGGTCAACGAGTTCCTGTGGCAGAGCACCACGCCGGAGTGCTTCGTGCAGTCGCTGTGCCGCGACTGGCAGGCGGATCTCATCGCGTGCACCCACACGGGCATCCACTGGTCCAGGCGACTCGCGGACGGGCGCGGGGTCGTCAACGTGGGCGCGGTCGGACGCCCAGCGAACGACGGCCGGACCGAGGTCTGGTACACGCTGCTCGAGGAGATCGACGGCCGCCTGGTCGAGACCTTTGTGCCGGTCGCCTACGACTGGGAGCGGCTCGCCACGAGCATGCAGGGCGAGGGGCTGCCACCAGAATTTGTCGAGACGGTAACGACAGGCTGGTGGACCACGTGTCTGGAGGTCCTGCCGGCGCGCGAGCGGATGCGCGGCCGGTTCTGAGGGATCGTCCAACAACAAACGCTGCATTCGGATGCGCTGCACGCCCGATGGCTGCGTCATCGAATTCCCGGGATAGGCAGCTATCCCCTCGACTCTCCTCCTTGCTCTCGAACGAGCAGCACCACCTCGATGCAGCGCGTTTGTTTTCGGACGCTCCCTGATCCCCACGGTGTGGTTGACGCCCTCGGGCTGCCACAGCGCGACACGTGCGCATTGCCGGCTCGTCGGGTAGGCACCACGCATGCCTTGGAGATCGAATGGAACTCGGTGCCTTTTCAGTCAGCCTCGCCGTGAAAGACCTCGCCGTATCCCGCGACTTCTACGAGAAGCTCGGCTTCGTCTCGTTGGGCGGGAATGTGGAGCATGGCTGGCTGATCCTCAAGAACGGCCCCCACGTGATCGGCCTGTTCCAAGGAATGTTCGAGCGGAACATGCTCACGTTCAACCCCGGCTGGGCGCAGGACGCGAGCGCGCTGCACTCCTTCACTGACGTGCGGGAGCTGCAGCGCGCGCTGAAGGCACAGGGCGTTGCGCTGCAGACAGAGGCCGACGAGAACAGCACGGGGCCCGCCAGCTTCGTGGTGGTGGACCCGGACGGAAACCCCATCCTGGTCGACCAACATGTCTGAGGGGCCGCCGCACGGCCCGCGCCTAGTGCTGATGCGCGTCCAGCGAGTGTACGTGGACATCCCAGGGATGCGTCTCGAGGTACGGGTCGGACACGACCAGCGGGGGGACGCGGGCGAGGACCTGGCCGACGACCTGGGTGAACAGTCCCAGGAACCCGATCCAGGTGCCGATGCTGACGAACAGCAGGTCCGGACGCGGGAAGGACTCCTTCCAGATGGACGGAAGGATGATGAGGCTGCGCTCGAAGAACAGACCCAGCATGATCAGCGCGCAGATGCCGACGAACGGCCAGCGCATCTTCTTGATCCCGCGCGATAGCAGGATGGTGAACGGCGCCACGAAGCAGGACACACCGACGACCTGCGCGAGCCATTTCCACTCGGGGAGGTACAGACGGACCAGCAGGAAGTCCGTCTCCTCGGGCATGTCGGTGTACCAGATGGGCAGCAGCTGCGCGTAGGCTGTGTACGCCCAGAACATGCAGCCGGCGAGCATCAGCTTGCCGATGTCGTGCGTGACTGCGGGGAGGACGAAGTCGCCGAGCTTGAGCCAGTCCCGCGCGACCATGGCGACGAGGCCGATGGCGGACAGCGCGAGCCAGAACGAGCTCACGAACGTGAAGCCCCCGAACATGTTGGAGAACCACCACGGTGACAGGCTCATCATCAGGTCGAACGCGATGAGGCTCATGATGACGGCGTACGCGAACCCCATGAGCGGCACCCACCAGGCTTGGCGGTGAAGGTCGGCCTTGAGCGTGGCGTTCAGGTCGGTCGCGCCGCCGATGACCCGGCTCCACCAGTCCGGCGTCTTGTCGCCGAGCCGCTGGGCGGCGAGCATCATGTCGGGACGCATGCTCGCTCGGATGTAGATGAAGTTGAGCACGATCAGCAGACCGACGCCCAAGATCAGTCGGGCGCTCATGAAGCCGGGCTGAAGCCAGAGTTCCTTGCTCGCCAACGCTTCGGGGCTGTGCGGTGCCAGCGCGACTTGACCGCCAACGGCCCACGTCTCGGCGTGCCAGGGGAACACCCGCATTCCGAACATCAGGAACACGACCATCAGCACCCAAGCGACAGGCAGGAACACGCCGAAGGCCTCGCCGATGCGCTTCACCGGGCGGCCCCAGCGGCCCCAAGATCCAGTGAGGATGACCGCGAAGATCACGCCGCCTTGGGCGAGCGCGATGGTGTAGACGAGTCCGACGAGGAAGGCACCCCACGCATAGGACTTGTCGACTGCGAGGACGCCGAACAGGAACGCGACCAAGCCGACCACGATCGCAATGATCGAGCCGATGTGCGCGGCGGCGGGCAGCTTGCGCCCGGCGATGGCGTCGATGACGGGGTTGACGTCGGGGTTGGCGCTCATTGGGCGGCCTCCTCGCCTTCGGGCTCCGGTGGCACGTAGGCGGAATTCTTGAGCGTACGGACGAAGTGAACGGTGGCCCACAGCTCGGCTTCGGTCATCGCGTGGCCGTACGAGGGCATGACGGCGCCGCCGTTGCGGATGGTGAGGTAGAGCCAAGCATCGCTGCGGAGCTTGGCCACCCCGGTCGGACCGGCGAGGGCGACCACGCCGGGCAGGCGGCCAGGTGCTGCGACCGGGCCGAGGTTGATGCCATCGGCGCCGTGACACGGCGTGCAGAAGATGCGGTACATCTCGGCGCCGGAGGCCACCGAGGCGTCGCTCGAGGCCGGCGCGACGATGTCGGCCGAGGAAGCGAGCCCGCGAGCGCCGTTGCGGGCGAAGCCGCGGGGGGACAGAACGTTGTCCTGCGCTACCACACCCTGTGGCAGCCCAGGCATGTCGTGCGAGAACGCCTTCTTGGCCTGGCCATCGGCCATGTCGAGGTCCCAGGGGAGGCCGAGCGCGATCGAAGAGACCCCGAGCGCGACGATGGCCGCGCCGGCGGCGGCGAGCTTGTGGACCCTAGACATTCGGCACCTCGTAGATCGTCTCGTCGCCGGTCGTGACCTCGAGGGCACCGGTCTGCTGGAGCAGCTCAGTGATGCGCTCGGAGTCCTTTGGCCGCGCGGCAGTGAACGTGATGCCAAAGCTCGCGTCGGTCATGCGCGGGTCTTTCAGGGACCGGTCGAGCCAGAAGCCCGGCAGGCCGCTGTGGAACAACAGGCCCGCGAACGTGAACAGCGCACCGAACAGGATGGTGCACTCGAACATGATGACGGTGAAAGGCACGACAGCGACCACCGGCTTTCCGCCGGGGTTGATCATCGGCCAGGTTGCGTGGGTGAGTGCCGGCAGCAAGAAGCCGATGGTGACTCCCAACATGGCGCCCGTGAGCGTCCACCAGCGCACGTTGGACGGCCGCCCTTCGTACATGATGTCCTCGATCTCGTGGCGCGGCAGCGGAGCCTGCACAGTGAAGCCCGAAATGTCGGCCTTCTTCAGGCGGTCAACCCCGGTAAGGAGGCAGTCCAGCTGGCTGTACACGGCCTTGATGCGAACGGTCGTTCGGTCCATGTTCTCAGGCCTCCAGCGATCCCTTCACCGGCGGGGCCACCATCTCTTTGATCTCGGTGATGGCAACGGCGGGGAAGGTCTTTGCAAACAGCAGGAACCAGAAGGAGAACCAGCCAGCGGAGCCCACCAAGATCCCCCACTCCACGAGGGATGGGTAGTAGGTCCACCAGGTGGCGGGGTCGAAGTTGTGGGCGATGGAGCTCACAACGATGTTGAAGCGCTCCATCCACATGCCGACGTTGACGATTGCGGCGATGATGAACAGCGGCGCAGGGTGCGTCCGCATCCACTTGTTGTACCAGGCCAACGGGGCGATGCAGTTGCAGAACACCATTAGCCAGAAGGCCCATCCGTAGTCGGCGCCCGGGTCGGCGCGCCAGAAGAAGATGGACTGCTCGTAGGGGTTCTGGCTGTACCAGCCGACAAAGTACTCGGTGGCGTAGGCGTAGGTGAGGATGCCGCTCGTCAACAGGCACATCTTCGCGAGGTTCTCGAAGTGCCAGGTGTTGACGTACTTGTCCCACTTGAACAGCAATGTCATCGGCAGCAGCAGGCTGATGACCATCGCGCAGCCACTGAAGATGGCGCCGGCGACGAAGTAGGGCGGGAAGATGGTGGAGTGCCATCCTGCCGTCGGGGCCATCGCGAAGTCCCAGGAGACGACGCTGTGGACCGAGAGCACCAGCGGGGCCGCGAAGGCCGCGAAGAAACCGTAGGCGCCCATGTAGGCGTGCCACTGCTTGTGGGTGCCGCGCCAGCCGAGACACAGCAGGCCGTAGACCCGCTTGACCAGACCGCGGCTGTGGTCGCGGAAGACAGCGATGTCGGGGAGGAGTCCGACGTAGAAGAACACCGCAGACACCGTGAAGTACGTGCTGATCGCGAACACGTCCCACATGAGCGGCGACTTGAAGTTCATCCAGAGCTGGCGCTGGTTGGGGTACGGGAAGAACCAGTACGCCTGCCAGCAGCGGCCGAGGTGCAGCACGGGGAACAGCAGGGCTGTCATGACCGCGAACACGGTCATGGCTTCCGATGCCCGGTACACCCCGGTGCGCCACCGGCTCCGAACCAGGAACAGGATGGCTGATATCAGCGTGCCGGCGTGGCCGATGCCGATCCAGAAGACGAAGGTGACGATGTAGACGCCCCACATCGTGGGGTGCGTGATGCCCGCGACCCCCATGCCCCAGGTGATCTGCTGGTACCAGGCCCAACCCCCGATCGCCATCGCCACGACAGCGATGAGGACCGCCGCCGAGTGGAGCAGCGTGGGGTTGAGGAGCACCCGGATGATGTCCCGGTTGGACTCCTGGTACGTGGCTGGCCGGTTGGGCTTGCCCGGATCGTTCTGATCAATGACCTCGATGAGCGCCACTGCGGACTCCTTAGTGGCCGTCGGCGCCGTGTGGCGCCGCCGGATTCTCGTCTGCGTGGTGGTTGTCGCCAGCGCCGCTGGAGGCAGCGTGGTGCTCGCGATGCACGTGGAAGCTGGCCTTCGCCAGGTAGTTGACCGCCGGGTAGGTGTTCACGTCGGCGATGGGCGTGTAGCTGCGCCCGACCTCTCGGCTGTGGTGCGGCATCGACTCGGGGTCGTTGATGTTGCCGAACGTGAGCGCCTGCGATGGGCAGGCCTCGGCACAGGCCGTCAGCTGCTCGAGCGCCTCGGCGGGCACGGTCTTCTTGAAGCCCATGTCGCGGTACGCGCTCTTGGTGGCGCGGATGCGCTGCACACAGAACGTGCACTTCTCCATGATGCCCATCTCGCGCGTCGCGACGGCAGGGTTGAGCTGGAGGTTGAAGGGCTCGGGCCAGACGTAGCTGTGGTAGTTGAACTTCCGCGCGGAGTAGGGGCACGCGTTGGAGCAGTACCGGGTGCCGACGCACCGGTTGTAGATCATGGCGTTGAGGCCATCGATCGTGTGGTAGGTAGCCAACACCGGGCAGACCGACTCGCACGGCGCGTGGCCGCACTGCTGGCACATCATCGGGACAAAGTGCACCGAAGGGCTGCTGTCGCCTGTGTGCTTGCCGTAGTACCGGTTGATGCGAATCCACGACATCTCGCGGCCTTCCGCCACCTTCTCCTTGCCGACCACCGGCAGGTTGTTCTCGGCGTAGCAGGCCACAACACAGGCGCCGCAGCCCGTGCACGCGTTGGTGTCGACCGTCAGGCCGAAGCGGTACGTCGGGTGGTCTGGCAAGCCGTAGAAGCCAGTGACGCCGGCCTTCTGGAGCCGCTCGTCGAGCTCCAGGTGGTGGATACCGGTGAGGGAGCCCGGGTGGTCGGACTTCTTGTCGCCCACCTTGCTCCACTCATCCGCGTCCACGACGACCGCAAAGGCGCGGTCGGAGTCGCTCTCGTTGTAGTTGGGGTCGTCGCCCGGGCGGTACGCCCTCGGGTAGACCCCGAAGGTGGAGTGCAGCGTTGCCTGGGTGCCTTGTGGCTTCACCTTGCAGCGCGCTTGCTGCCAGACCATCGCGCCCGAGGAGTCGGCCTTGGCGGCGAGGACCCGGGTGACGTTCACGCCGACGCCGCCGGCATAGCGGCCGCTGGCATCGGTGTGTCCGCCGCCGAGGGGGACCGCGATGACGTCGGGATGCACACACGGGTGCACCTCGATGCCCACGCTCAGCGTGCCGGTCTCGGTGGTGAGCTCGACGCTGTCGTTGTCGGTGACGCCGAGGCGGGCGGCCGTGTCCGGATGGAGCAGCGCCCAGGTGTCCCAGACGTGGCCGCTCATTGGGTCGGGCGTCTCTTGCGCCCAGGGCTCGTTGGCGAAGCGGCCGTCCAGCAGGAAGGCGTGGGGGAAGACGACCAGCGCCAGATCGCCTGTGCCGGAGAACGCGCCGTCCATCTGGATGTCCATGGTGCCGACGATCTGCAGCGGCGAGGCCTTGTCGCGCAGCTGGTGGTAGCCGTCCGCGAGGACACCTTCCCACCAGCGCTGGAACGCCTGCGTCTTCTCGTGGCGTACGAGATCTTCGGGCTCGTCGTTCGTCTGCTTCCGGCGCGCCCTCCTGCCCTTGGGCGGCGCTTCTTCTTCCTTGTCGTCGCCGGGCACCGAAATGCCAAGGACCGCCGGGCCGTACACCTGCTCGGCCCAGTGGGCCTGGAGGAACCCGCGCCAGTCTTGCGGCGGAGCGTTCTCGGCGTCGGTGGCCTGCCAGGTGTGCAGGATGATGTCGCCCAGGCTGCGGGTGTCGTGCAGCGGCGTCATCGCCGGCTGGCGGAGGAGCCGGAAGTGCTGCCAGGGCTCCTCGTCTCCCCATTCCTCGAACACCGACGAGGTGGGCAGGATGAGGCCGGCGCTGGGTGTGCTCTCGTTGGCGTGGCTCGAGACGAACACCGACAGGTCGACTTTGGACATCGCGGCAGCAAACTGCTCGCCGTTGGGCAGGGCGTGGACCGGGTCCGTGTCCCCCAGGAGGAGCACGCCGACCTGGCCTGCCTCCATGGCGTCCATCAGCTCCTTGACGTCGCCATAGCTGCTGATGGGACCTCGGTAGCCGCCGCTGCGGAAGTGCCTCCGTGCACCGGAGACGACGTTGAGCAAGTACACCGCTGCGGCCAGCGCGGTGCCGCCGGCGGAGGCGCCCGTCAGGCCGCCTGGGAGGGCGACCGCATCCGCCGCGGCGAACGCCTTGGCGATGCCTTCGATCTGCTCGGCACTCAGGCCTGATGCGACCGCTGCGGCTGCGCTGTCGCCCTTGGCCAGCAGCGAGCGACCCGGTCCGCCGTATGACTTGATGCGGGCGACGGCCTTGGCGATCGCAAGGGCGACGAGCGCCTCGGAGCCGGGGTTGCAGGCGAACCAGTCATCGGCATTGGCCGCGGTCTGATCCTTGAGCGGCGTGACCGCGGCGAACCGTGCCACCGTCGCGGTGCGGTGCGCATTGCGCGCCGCCGAGAAGCGGGCCTGGTCTCCCGGTCCGCCCCAGGCGTCCGACAGGAAGGACGCGCCGAACGACAGCACGTAGTCCGCGTTCGCCAGGTTGTAGAACGGGAGCGCATCGACCCCGAACAGCGCCTTGGCGGCG
>Ga0316189_10006967_pt1 | contig 10745 bp, 9 predicted proteins | sample LowCovwburrow_MG_FD_204930 | JGI IMG/M metagenome (GOLD analysis project Ga0316189, IMG submission 204930) | Coastal sediment microbial communities from Maine, United States - Lowes Cove worm burrow | ecosystem: Environmental > Aquatic > Marine > Coastal > Sediment | place: USA: Maine... | reverse complement strand
GCTGGAGGATTGTTGCCTGTTTCATGGCTTCAATTTCCAGATGCCAGCGTTCGGGGCTGTCCGGTTTGAGGTTTTCAAGGTCGAACTGTTTGAGAATGTTCAGTGAAATCAGGGCGGTGATGCCCTGACCGTTGGGCGGAAGTTCATTAATGGTACGACCGGCAAAATTTGTGGTGATCGGTTCGCACCAGCTTGCTTTGGTGTTGGCGAAATCGTCATGATCAAGAAGGCTGCCGTGCTCTTGTAAACATTTGAGCATATCGTCAGCCAATTCACCGCGATAAAAGGCATCCGGTCCTTGATCTGCTATCTTTTCCATGCTGTCGGCCAGGGCTGGAAAAGTCATAACCTCGCCGAATTTCGGGCTGTGGCCATTGAGCAATAAATGTTTGCTTGAGCCCTTGTTGAGGGACAGGCGCGAGATTTCACCGTGCCAGTCAGAGGCGGTGCGCTGGCTGGTGACAACGCCATTGCGGGCGTGGCTGATGGCCGGGGCCAAAGTATCTGCCAGTGACAGGGTTCCATATGCCTCAAGCAAAGTTGCCCAGGCATCAATTGCGCCGGGTACGGTAACGGCATGAATATTGTCGGGGTGAATTTCTGCCAATTGTTGCTGCTTGAGCCAGCTTTCAGTGGCATTGGCCGATGCCCGGCCAGAGCCGTTAAGGCCAACAATTTTACCGTCAGCAAGTGATAAGAGGGCAAAACAGTCACCACCAATGCCGGTCATGTGCGGCTCTGTTATCGACAAGACAGCAGCAGCGGTAATTGCGGCATCAACAGCATTGCCGCCAGCGCGTAAAACATTGATGGCTTCGATGCTGGCCAGGGCACTTGAGGTGGCGACCATGGCATTGCGTGAGACAACGGGTGAACGACCGGGGAAATGAAAGTTTCTCATTTCTCCAGTCTTGGCCTAATCGTTTTTGTTCGTCAATACATTCCAGCTTGCTTTATGATCTCAGGCGTTCATTTTCCGGATCAAAAGGTGATTCCTCAATGATGGTTGCTTTATAAAGATCGCCAAGAATTTTGATTTCCAGCTCAGTTCCAGGCGCCCCGTATTGGGGTTTGACCATGGCCAGGGCCAGGGATTTCCCGACTCGCCAGCCATAACCACCCGATGTGGCGCGACCAACCAGTTCACCATTTAGACTAATCGCCTCTGAACCGCGGGCATCGACATCGGTTATGCCATGTACTTCCATGGTGACATATTTCCACTCATCACCGGCAGCATGGCGTTCGACCAGCTTGTCGCGGCCAAGGAACTGGCCCTTGTTGGGATGGACAAAGCGGTCAAGGCCTGATTCGTAGGCTGAGTATTCAATCGACAGTTCACGACCGATCAGGCGGTATGATTTCTCAATCGCCATGGCGGTCATGGCTCTGATGCCAAAGGGCTTGATACCAAATTCAGCACCGGCTTGCATGACCAGATCAAAAATGGTGTTTTGCATTTCCATCGGGTGATGCAGCTCCCAGCCCAGTTCACCAACAAAGTTGACCCGCAGGGCATGAGCCTGGGCGATGCCAACATTGATAAATTTTCCAGTCAGCCATTTGAAATTATCGTTCGACAAGTCTGTATCTGTCAGTTTTTGCAGAATATCACGCGAGCGCGGACCAGCCAGCACCAGCACACCTTGCTGGGTGGTGATCAGGTCGAGTTTGACATCCATTTCTTTGGGCAACAATTTGTTGAGGTAATCCCAGTCGTGACGCTCAAAGGCACCGGGGCCGACCAGATAAAAATCATTTTCGGCAATTTTGTAGACGGTGAATTCTGAACGAACGCCACCCTGGGTGGTCAGCAAGTGGCACAGACCAACACGGCCAATGCCCTTGGGGATACGGTTGGCGAGAATGGAATCAAGCCATTCGGCTGCCTGTGTGCCGGTGACCTTGTATTTGGCAAAGGCGGTCATGTCGAGCAGACCGGCGTTTTCGGTGACGTTTTTGACTTCGTTACCGACATGCTCAAAATAGTTCGAGCGGCGGAATGACCATAATTCCTTGATGGGTTCGCCCTCTGTCGGGCGAGCATAGTTTTTATTGGTGATAACACCTTCATGGCCAATTTTGTCAGCATCAACACTATAACCTTCAGGGGCAAACCAGTTGGGTCGCTCCCAGCCATAAACCGAACCGAATACGGCGCCGAGGTCTTTCATCCGCTCATAGCAGGGTGATGTTTTCAAGGGACGGGCGGCACCGCGTTCTTCATCCGGGTAGTGGTGGGTGAAGACGTTGCGATAGGCTTCCTCGTTTTTCTCCTTGAGATAGCCACGTGAGGCATAAGGGCCAAAACGGCGCGGGTCGACACCCATCATGTCGATGGTTGGTTCGCCATCGACAATCCATTCAGCCAGTTGCCAGCCGGCACCACCGGCTGCTGTAATGCCAAATGAGTGGCCCTCATTGAGCCAGAGATTTTTCTTGCCCCATGCCGGACCAATGATCGGTGAACCGTCAGGGGTGTAGCAAATGGCGCCGTTATAGACTTTTTTGATGCCGACTTCACCAAACACCGGGACCCGTTCCATACAGGCTTCGATATAAGGCTCGAGACGCTCAAGGTCTTCCTGGAACAGTTCATATTCGGCATCATCATCAGGGCCATCGACATAACAGCACGGGGCACCGTTTTCATAAGGTCCAAGGATCAGACCGCCTGCTTCTTCACGCATATACCAGGCTGAATCTGCATCACGCAAAACACCCATTTCGGGCAGGCCCTGTTTTTGCCGTTCGACAATTTCGGGAATGGCTTCGGTGACAATATATTGGTGCTCAACCGGGATAACCGGGATATCAAGGCCAAGCATTTCACCGGTTTGGCGAACAAAGTTACCGGTTGCGGTGACCAGATGTTCGCAAGTGATATCGCCCTTGTCGGTTTTAACCAGCCATTCGTCGTTGGCTTTTTGCTCAATCGACATAACCCGGGTGTTGCGGTAAATTTCTGCACCGGCTGCACGGGCTCCCTTGGCATAGGCCTGTGTCAGGTCGGCTGGTTGTACATAGCCATCGCGCGGGTGCTGAATGGCACCGAGAATACCGTCGGTATTGCACAGAGGCCAGATTTCCTTGATTTGCGCCGGGGTGAGAATATTGACTTCAACACCAATAGTTTCAGCAATACCGGCATAATACATGAACTCGTCCCAGCGGTCTTTGGTCTGGGCCATGCGGATGTTTGAAACCTGACGCAAACCGACGTGCTGGCCGGTTTCCTCTTCCAGGGTTTCATACTGGTTGACCGAGTATTGATGGACCTTGCCAACTGAATAGCTCATGTTGAACAATGGCAGCAAACCGGCAGCGTGCCAGGTCGAGCCTGAAGTCAATTCATTGCGCTCAATCAGCACAACATCGCTCCAGCCCTTTTTGGTCAGGGCGTGAAGTGTACCGGCGCCTACAACGCCACCACCTATAACGACAACACGAGCATGGCTTTTCATGGGGGGTATTCCTTTTCAAGTCGACCTTTTTGCAATTGTGGTCACAATAATTCGCCGAGATCAAGGGACATGGAATTTTGCGACAAAAAGCGGTGAATTACGACGTAATGCCAAAGGCGGAAAAAGGAATAAAATTGACGGGTGCCCCGCGTTTGACCTCGCTAACGTCTTCAGCCAGTTCAATCAGGCCGGTGGCGCGGGTCAGGCTGGAGATCAGGCCAGAGCCGTCACGTTCAAATTTTCTTGCAATCGGGCCGTCTTCGCCCTGTTCAATCCAGCCGCGCAAAAACTCACGGCGACCGGTTTTTTTACCCGGCATGGCAAACCCGGCAGCAATGGGAAATCGTTGTGGCGGTGTCCAGTTTGCCCCTTGCAGATAGGCAAAGGCGGGCAGGACAAACAACAGCCAGATATTAAAAGCGGCAACCGGATTGCCGGGAAGCCCGAGAAAAACCGCTTTGCCAACCTGACCAATAGCCAGCGGGCGGCCCGGTTTGATGGCAATTTTCCATGACCGCAGGATGCCGAGTTCCTGCATGGCGGCTATGATGAAATCCTTATCGCCAACACTGGCCCCGCCGGTACTTAAAATCACATCATGGCTTTGCGACAGGTTTTTGATGGTTGAAAAGATCAATTCCTCATCATCTGCCAGCACCCCGATGTCATCGAGGATGATGTCGGATGATTTGGCCAGACCGTTGAGGAGATGAAAATTGGAGTCATATATCTGGCCAGGTTGTAAATCCTGTCCCGGTCGGATGACTTCATCGCCGGTTGAAAGAATGGCAACCTTTAAAGGTTTGCGGCAAAGAATTTTGTCAATTCCGGTGGTGGCAATGGCACCAAGTTCAGCAGCCCGCAGCCGGGCTCCCTTACCGACAACCACATCGCCGGCTTTAAGGTCTTCACCGGCATGGCGGGTGTTGGCGCCCTGTTTGATGCCTTCGGGGACGGTTAGCGTCTTAGCTTCTATTGTGGCGTTTTCCTGCATCAGACAGGTGTCTGCACCTTCGGGCATAACGGCACCGGTAAATATCCGGGCCGCCTCACCGGGTTTTAAAGCTTCTGGCGGGGTTTTGCCGGCAAAAATTTCCTGCGTGACTTCAAGTTGGCGATTGTTGCTTGCAAGTGAGGCATGGGCAAAGGCATAACCGTCAATGGCCGAGTTTGTAAATGCAGGAACATTGCGCGGGCTGAGAATATCTTCAGCCAGCACAGCACCGATGGCCTGTTTCAGATCAATGGTATGGGTATCTGCTGCAATGCCAATATGGTCGCGGAGCAGATTTTGAACTTCATCAAAGGTGGCAAGTCCCTTTGACTGTTCACAGGCCTGTTCGAATAATGTGTGCGGTGCTTGTGTCACTGGTTCGCCTCTTGCAGGAACTTCTCTGCCTGCTCAATGTCCTCAGGCCGGTTGATGTTGAAAAACGGATCAACGGGGTCGGTATCGAATTCGGTTTGGGCCAGTTTAAACCGTGCCGTCCACAAATCAACCTTGCGAATATCATCTTCCGTCATGGCGCTGCGCAAATTATCAGCCAACTCAACCGGCCACAGGCCGACAACCGGATGGGCACGGTCCTTTGACTTGGCACAGGCCATATCGGCATCATTATCACGGATTGATTGCGACAGCCGGGCAACAAGATCTGGCGGGGCAAAGGGGGTGTCAACGGGAATGGAGACAAGCCATTTGCATTGCGGCTGGTTGTTTCTGACCCAGTCCATTGCCGTCAGCACACCGGCCAGAGGCCCGGGAAAGTCGCTGATGGTGTCGGGCACAACAGGCAGGTCAAAAGCTGAAAAGCGCTTGGGATCACCATTGGCATTGATGATAATCCGGTCAACCTGCGGGGTTATTCTGGCAAGAACATGGGCCAGCAGAGGCTGATTATTCAACCGGACAAAGGCCTTGTCGGCGTTTCCCATGCGGCGGGCCAGACCACCGGCAAGAATGACACAGGTAATATCAGCCATTGGTTTTCCGATTTTGTTTTGTTTGATCCACCCTATGATTTAAGGGTTTATGGATACAGTGCAATAGTTGAAATCAGCAGTTTTTGCGAGGAGAAAACGCCATGAATGAATATAGCCAGCTTCAGCGCATCGCCATTCGGCGGCCTGAACAAGCCTTTGGCAGTCAGGAGCAGGTTTCCAAACAGTGGCGCGAATTGAATTACCATTCAGAACCTGATTTTGATGAAGCGGTTGCTGAGTATGGTGCGCTGGTTGAGGTGCTGGCCCAGACGGGAGCTGAAATTATTGAACTGGGGCCGATGGAGCAAGCCAATCTGGATTCAATTTATGTGCGTGATTCGCTTATTGTCAGCACAAAGGGGCTGGTAAAGGCGGGCATGGGCAAGGCCCAGCGTCAGGCCGAACCGGCAGAAAATGCCCGGCTTTTGTATGAAAATGGCGAGAATATTGCCGGTGAGATCGAACTGCCGGGTATGGTGGAAGGTGGCGATCTGGTGTGGCTTGATGATGAAACCCTGCTGGCGGGTCTTGGCTATCGCACCAACCAACAGGGTGTCGATCAGCTCCATGCAATTCTCGGGGCGGGAGTCAGCATAGAGACATTCGATTTACCGCACTTTAAAGGGCCGAGAGATGTTTTTCATCTGATGTCGGTCTTAAGTCCGGTGGATGAAAACCTGGCTGTGGTTTATCTGCCCTTGATGCCGGTGCGTCTGGCGCAATACCTTGAGAGCCGTGGTATTGGCTTTGTCGAGGTGCCTGATGATGAGTTTCATTCTATGGGATGCAATGTGCTGGCTATTGCGCCACGCCATGTGGTGATGGTTGCCGGTAACAGTGAAACTGAAAGACGCCTGAAAGATGCAGGGTGCACGGTGGATGTTATCAAAGCGGATGAAATCAGCCGCAAGGGGGAAGGGGGACCCACCTGTCTGACTCGACCACTTGTCAGGGCGTAAAGAGATCAGGAAATAAGGTTTTTCAGTTTTTCCTGAGCGGTTTTGTCAAAACCGGCGACAAAATCCTGTCCACTGATGAACAATGGTCGTTTCATTAAGGTCGGGTTTTCGGCAATCAGGGCGATTGCCTTATCGGCGTCCATGTCCTGTTTTTGGTCATCATTGAGGGCTCGCCAGCTTGTTGAGCGACGATTGAGAACAGTTTCCCAGCCAAGTGATGAAACGGCTGCGGCGATGGTTTTTTGTGAAATACCATCGCTGCGGATATCATGAATACTGGCTTCAATGTTTTCAGCTGCAAGCCATTTTAATGCTTTGCGGCAGGTGTCGCAGGATTTGAGAATATAGACGTCCATAACAGGGTTAGTCTCCGGTTCGAAGCGACAGGGTGTCGTCGCGAAAAGCATCTGCACCACCACGTACCGGATCGGTAAAGGCCTTGAACAAATCTTCCAGTTGGGCCCGATTGATGTCGCGGGTTATGAATACCAGCCGCGAGCGATGATCATCATCGGGCCATTGTGCCATCTGGTAGGGCGGATGAAAAATATGCTGAACGCCATGGATGACCACAGGTTTTTGCGGGTCTTCCTCGAGCTTGATGATGCCTTTTACCCGCAACAGGTTGGGGCCGTGATAACTGCGCAACAATTCCAGAAACAGATCAAGGTTCCATTGCGATATGGCCTTGTCACTGGAGATTGAAAAGCTCTGGATATGCTCATCATGGCGGTTCTTGTCATGGTCGTGATGGTGATGGTGAGCATGTCCGCGCCTGCGCGAGCGTCTGGAGCCCTTTTTGGCCGGTTTGTCATAGGCATCAGCCGCCAGCCACGCCGCGACATTGGCGGTTTTTGTTGCCGGATCATATATGCCGGTATTGAAAAGATTTTGCGGAATGGCCTCGCCGGTGGTGACTTCCAGCATGCGGGCGGCAGGATTGAGCTTGTTGAGGCGGGAGATTATGGAAAACAGCTTGTTCTCGCCCTGCTTGCCAACCAGCAGATCCGCCTTGGTCAGCACCAGCCGGTCGGCAACAGCTACCTGTTTTACCGCTTCTTCATGGGCATCAAGTGTCGCCTCGCCATTAACTGTGTCGATTACGGTTATCACCCCTTCAAGACGATAACGCTGTAACAGATGCGGGTGGTTCATGATGGTATGGAGAACCGGCGCCGGGTCGGCCAGACCGGTGGTTTCGATGACGACCCGGTTAAAACTGTTAACAGAGCCGTTATCGCGACGTGCGACAAGGTCGTTCAGCGTATCAACAAGGTCACCCCGGATGGTGCAGCATAGACAGCCTGATGCCATTTCAAAGACATTATCATCGGCTGTTTCGACCAGAAGATGGTCGATACCAACATCACCAAACTCGTTGATGATGACAGCGGTGTCGCTCATTGAAGGGTCTTTTAAAAGCTTGTTGAGCAGGGTTGTCTTGCCAGAACCGAGAAAGCCGGTGAGAACCGAAACCGGTATTGGTGTTTTATCGCCGGTCACTTTCTTGCCCGTTTCTTTTTACGTTTTTTGCGGCGGTTGAAATTCTGTTTTTTACGCGCTTTGCGAGCCTTTTGGACTTTTTTCCGCTGCTCGATATATTTTGCAAAGGTTTCCGGTGTCAGCACTTCACAATGGGCATTATGGCGGCGCAGATAATTGCACAATGTCAGGCTTTCTGACTGCTGCATCTGTGACAGCAGGGCAACATAGTGGCGTGGCTGGATGGAGCGGTAGACGCCCAGTTTGCCGGTTGATAACAGCTTGCGGGATGTCAAAACCCTGCCTTGAAGCACAGCCTCTGTTGTGTAGGGGCTTTTATATTCGCCAAGAGAAACGCCCCAGCCGCCAAGTTCCTTGTCTTTACCCCATGTGATGCGTTGGGGTTTTTTGCAAACCTGGGTGCGCAGGTTTTTCGGGGTGCCGCCAAGGTTGCGGATTTTGGCAAGGCGTTTGTTCATGGGGGCCGCACCATTGCCGCTCCATTCAAGCAGAACCCGTGAAAACTCATCACGCCCGAAGCCTGAACGGGCACCCAGAGCAACAGAAACCAGTTGTTTGCCATTGATCCGGGCGCTGGCGACAAGATTATAGCCTGAGGTACACAGATAGCCGGTTTTCATGCCGTCCACCCAGTCAACCTTGATCATCAGTTTGTTGCGATTTCTCAAACGGCGCTTGCCAACGCGCATATTGGGGGCATTGAAATAACGCTGATATTGGGGAAACTCATGCAAAATGGTTGTTGCCAGAATGCCCATATCGCGGGCTGTTGTAATCTGTTGTGGGTGGTGCAGCCCGTGTGGATTGACAAAGTGTGAGCCGGTCATACCAAGACGGTTGGCCTGTTTATTCATTTCAGCAGCAAATCCCGGGACACTGCCGGCAATGCCTTCGGCCAGAACAGTGGCCATGTCGTTAGCTGAATGGATCAATATGCTTTTAAGGGCAAAGTCTACACTGACTTTGCTGCCAGCCTTGAGACCGATTTTGCTAGGTGGTCGCTTGGCGGCATGGGTTGAAACCGTAAGTTGATGGTCAAGCGACAGACGACCCTGACGAATTGCTCTGAAGGTGACATAGGCGGTCATCAGTTTGGTTAAAGAGGCCGGGTGCCAGGGCTCACCGGCGCGGTCTTCCACCAGAATCTCACCGGTTGCAACATTAAAAACCAGACTGGGGCCAAAACCGGCCTGTGCCGGGGTGATAACGGCAAGCAATAGGGTCAGTGTTAAAACCAATCTGCTCCAAACAAGTTTTAACAACATACAGCACTCGTGAATTATCAATATTGTGGTGCCCCCGGGGAGAATCGAACTCCCACTCCCGCAAAGGAACTGGATTTTGAATCCAGCGCGTCTACCAATTCCGCCACAGGGGCCTCCTGTGTAATCGCCAGCAAAATCTGAGCGATTAAAATTCGCCGCGATCATAGGCAGCGCTGCTGTTTCGTCAACCAAAATTTTATGGTTTTTTAAGTCTCATGGACAAATCATTCATTCAAGGGTAAACGGCCTGTTATGTTAAGAAGACTTTATGACTGGATAATGGGCCTTGCTGGCCACAAACGGGCCCAATGGATATTGGCGGTCGTGTCGTTTGCCGAGAGCTCGTTTTTCCCGGTACCGCCCGACATCATGCTGATCCCGATGACACTTGCCGAGCGCCGCAAAGCCTGGTGGTATGCTTTTATCTGCACGCTGGCCTCTGTCTTGGGCGGGATAGCCGGGTATTTTATCGGTCTTGTGCTGTTTGAATCTGTCGGCCAGCCGATTATTGACTTTTATGGCCTGCAAAATGGCTTTGACAAACTGGCGCGCTGGTACAATGAATATGGTCTGATAATTGTTTTTATCGCCGGATTTACCCCTATTCCCTACAAGGTGTTTACGATTTCCAGTGGCGTTACTCATTTGTCACTTCCGTTATTTGTAATTGGGTCTATTATTTCACGGGGTTTGCGGTTTTTGCTTGTTTGCGGGCTGATCTACTGGTTCGGCCCGACAATCAAAGACTTTATTGAACGCTATCTTGGATGGCTGACGCTGCTTGCCAGTATTTTGCTGGTTGGCGGTTTTGTTGCTGTTAAATTTTTGGGTCAGAGTTAATGGAAAAACTGATTGCGACATTCAGCACAAGGCCACGCATGGCGCTTGTGGTTATCGCGGCGACGGCCTTTGGAGCTATCGCAAGTGCCTGGGGTTTTGAAATTATCGGCGGGTTTGAACCGTGTCCGTTGTGCCTTCAGCAACGCATTGCCTATTATGTTGCGGTGCCGCTTGCGGTAATTTTTATCTTGCTGGCACTTTTGGACAAGCTCAGTGATGGCTGGTTGAAAGCAGGACTGGTGGTGCTCTCTCTGGTTATTCTGGCTGGTGGTGTGCTGGGTGGATATCATGCGGGCATTGAATGGGGTTTCTGGCCTGGTCCGTCCAGTTGCACCAGCGGTGGTGGCTTGAGTGGTGGTCTGCCTAACCTGTCACAAAAAGTTGTTCTGTGTGACAAGGTGCAAATCCGGATTTTTGGGTTATCATTTGCCGGATGGAACGCCGTTGTCTCCGGATTTTGTGCCACTGTAGGTTTGTGGGGTGCTACTGCGGACAAGGGTTAGACAGTTTCAATTTATATTGAATCAGTCTGGGGTCAGGGTCCAGTAATCGAACAAGGCGCAACGACTGCTTTGAGCCCTTTTTACCAATCGGTAAGGAAAAAACGCTTGAGAGGAGATTGCGTAAATGATTTAATCATCATTGCGAAACTTCATCCGCGGTGCGACAGAATGTCAAAAATCAATAAACAGCGATCAAGACACTACAAATGGCAAGACGTATGTGACGGA
>Ga0316189_10006965_pt1 | contig 10745 bp, 8 predicted proteins | sample LowCovwburrow_MG_FD_204930 | JGI IMG/M metagenome (GOLD analysis project Ga0316189, IMG submission 204930) | Coastal sediment microbial communities from Maine, United States - Lowes Cove worm burrow | ecosystem: Environmental > Aquatic > Marine > Coastal > Sediment | place: USA: Maine... | reverse complement strand
GCAAGGAGGAGAGTCGAGGGGATAGCGAGCTATCCCGAGAACTCGACGACGCAGCCATCGGGCGTGCAGCGCATCCGAATGCAGCGTTTGTTGTTGGACGCGCCCTTAGGGATCGTCCGAAAACAAACGCGCTGCATCGAGGAGGTGCTGCTCGTTTGATGGAAAGGAGGAGAGTCGAGGGGATAGCAGGCTATCCCGAGACCTCGACGACGCAGCCATCGGGCGTGCAGCGCGGCCGAATGCAGCGTTTGCTCTTGGTCGAGCCCCAAGCCCTCAAGGGCGGGCCGTCTCAGACTGCATTCCTGCCAACGCGTCGAAGCGCAAGCCTCCCGGCCCCCGAACACCGGCGCAAGCCCTGGTCCGCGAGAGACGCCAGCCGATATTCACTCGCCTCGGTGACATACCAGCGCGTCGAGGTCGGCGAGCACGGCGCAAGTTACGGGCTCTCTGGAGATGGCATGCCCCGTCAAACCCCGCTGATCGTGCTCCTGCTGCTCTTCTCTCGACCGATGCCGACCTCGCGGACCGCACCGCTGCGGCTGGACGCACATCCGCCGCCATCCAACGAAGTGCTGTTCATGCAGGCGGAAGAGAACGGGAAGGCAGGGCGGCGCCAGTGGTTCGCGGACCTGCACCGCGCCCCGCCGGACGTGGACTGGCAGCAGGTCGAGGCCGACAACGGGATCGCCCTCATGGACCAGCGCAAGCGCTCCAGGCGCGCCGCCGCGGCGGGCCGCTGGGTCGAGCGGGGAAGCGAGAATCAGTCCGGCAGCATGCACGAGGTGCGCCTCGCCACAGACGGTGCGGGATGGGTCGCCGGATCCGACCACGGGGGACTCTGGCGCGCCGGGATGGACGGCGACGGCTGGACGCCGCTGGGCGACAACCTGTACGGGGGGGTGCGGCGCTTGTGGGTGGGTGCCCCCGAGGCGCCGGGGGCGCCCGATGTGCTGGTGGTGAGTCCCGAGTGGGGGCTCGTGAACCGGTCGGTCGACGACGGCGACAGCTGGGAAGTGCCCGCCGGACTCTCGGGCATGATCGGCACCCGCGCCATCGAGGGCACCACGGACGGCTCAGGGCTGGTGTTCATCGCGGCCGTGACCCCCAACGGCGACACCGCGGTGCTTGCATCCGAAGACCAGGGCGCCACGTTCGAGGAGGTGCTGCTGCTCCCGCAGGTGTTGGGCGACCTCTGGGTCCCCCGTGACAGGGGCGCGGGCGTCTGGGTGATCGGCAGCGACACCCTGTACGCCTCGGACGACCACGGGGAGACCTGGTCGGAGCGCCCGCTGCCGGCCGAAGAGAGCACCTGGCGGCTCACCGGATCGGAGGCCACCGACCCGCCCCGCCTCTACGCCTCGCAGCAGACCCCGAACGGTCCGGTGCGCCTGCACCGATCCGACGATGCCGGCGCTTCCTGGTCCGACCTGGGCCCGCTCGAGGATGCTTGGTGGGTCGTCACCGCCTCGATCGTCGACCCCGACCTGGTGACCTACGGGGGGGTGGAGCTGCACCGATCAGTGGACGGCGGCGACAGCTTCGACATCGTCAATGGGTGGGCCGAGTACTACGCCAACCCCGAGTCCAAAGTGCACGCCGACATCATGGCCGCCACGGTCACCCCCGACGACAACGGCGGAGAGACCTGGGCGATCGGGTGCCACGGCGGCGTCTATCTCTCAGACGACGGGCTGCAGACCGTGCGCAACATCTCACTCGAGGGGCTGCGCGTGAGCCAATACTACAGCTCGCTGACGGCCCGAGAGGACCCGGCTCAGCTCTTCGCCGGGTCGCAGGACCAGGGGCTGCAGCAAGCCTCCGCCGCCCCTCACGACATCGACGCGCCGTTCTTCCTGGAGCAGCCGATCTCCGGCGACTACGGCCACCTGGTGGCGACCGACGGGAGCTTCGAGTGGGTCTACGCCGCATACCCCGGGTTCCTCCTGCTTGTTCCCGACTCGGAGGTCGGGAACGCCATCTCGCTGCCCTACCCGCCCGACACCGGATTCGCGCCCTGGATCCCGCCGCTGGTCGCGCATCCCAACAAGCCCCACCAGTTCTTCTTCCTCGGTCAGCACCTGTGGAAGATCGGGCTTCAAGACGACGCCTGGGAAGCGGTGCAGTGGTCCCAGCAGGACTTTGGCACTGCCGGTGCCTACGCCTCGGTCATGGCGTTCGACCCCGACGACCCCGAGCGCGCGTTTCTGGGAACCAGCATCGGGCGGGTCTACCGCAGCGTAGACGGCGGCGTCACGTGGACGCAGCTCGACGTGGTCGGACCGTCGCCGAACTACCTGTACGCCGCCGGCCTCGTCGTCTCCCGGCAGAATCCAGGCACCGTGGTCCTCAGCGGCTCTGGCTACGACAACCCCCCCGTGTTCCGGAGCACGGACGGCGGCGAGACCTGGGCGCCGTGGGCAGAGGGGCTCCCGCCCACCGTGGTCTACTCAGTCACCGAGCTGCGGGATGGGACCGGGCGCATCGTGGCCGGCACCGAGACCTCGGCTTGGATCCGGTCGCCCGACGACCCGGCCTGGGTCAACGTATCAGCCACTGATGCGCCCCTGACACCCTACTTCTCGGCGGAGGTCCTCGGAACCGAGAACACGGTGAGATTCTCCACGTTCGGCCGCGGACTCTGGGACCTGCAGCTCGACCCTGCGGGCAGAGGTTGCTTCACTACGCGCGACGACGACCTCGACGGCGTGCCCTGCGACCTGGACTGCGACGACAGCGACCCGGAGCGGTTCCCAGGCGCCGAGGAGGCCTGCGACGGGATCGACAGCGACTGCGACGGCCAGCTCGAGGTCGACCACGACCGCGATGGATGGTTCGACTGCGACGACTGCGACGACAACAGCGCCGCGGTCCATCCCCGTGGCGTGGACTTCCCCTGCGACGGCATCGACGGCGACTGCGACGGGGTCGATCTCTGTCCTGAGGAGGACCCGCGCGGCTGCGGCTGCGACCACCGTGGCACCGGCGCCCATTGGATTGGATTGGCCCTCGCCCTCATGGCAGTGCGCCGACGCGCCCAACCCTCAGCTTGACGTTCGGGCTCCACCGAGAACAAACGCTGCATTCGGCCGAGCCCTTCGAGCCGACCGACGCTCAGTCGCTGAAGCTGTACTCCACCGACTCACCCAACAAGCCGATCTGGATTGTGCCCGGACCCTCGCTGTAGGCGCTGTGCCACGCCTCGCGCAGCGGGGCCAGATCGAACGCGCGCACTTCGGTGAAGTAGGCGTCACAGCCGTCCGGATCACTGCCGTGCCACAGCTCGAGCCCCACCTGCACGGGCTCCGATTCCAAGAAGCTCCGATCGGGCCAACAGATCTGGAAGAAGTGCTCCGCACAGCCCCCGCTGTAGCTGACGGTGACGAGCAGCTCATCGTCCACGACCTCGACCCGGTCTGAGCCGGTGCCATCGAGGGGGAGCGCCGGCAGGCTGTCGATGTTGCCCCGACAGTCCGAGAACGCCTCGGGCGTGCCGGTGGGCAGCAGCTCGCACCCGGCCAGCACCAAGGCGGCCGCCACCGCCAATTCTGAGATCGACTCTCTCACAGAACACTCCCCTGCGCGCCCCACTCCACCAATATAGCTGATGGTGCCCGGGTCAAGCTGAGTCTTCAGCGGTCGACCTCAGTGACGATGCCGCCCGCTGAGCGCCCGCCCGGAACCACGCCTCTGCCTCCTCGCGGCGTCCCCGGCCCGCCGCGACGCGCCCCAGCCGGTCGCACACGCTGGCGTGGGCCGTCGCCTCCTCTTCGCCCCGCAGCGCCAGCACCAAGGCGCACAGCGCGCCCGCCCGCGAGAACCGCTTCAGACCCAACGCTACGTCGACGAGCGCCGTCACCGCATCCACTTGCAGACCCAGGAACCCTGCGCGCCGCGCCGCTTCCCGCGCCTCGATCAGGGTGTGCTCAGCCGCACCGAGGTCGCGCCGGCGCAGCGCCTGAGCGCCAGCCGCGAGCGCCACCTCGATCTGCAGCACCGTCTGCCCCGCTCGCCGCGCCAGCCGCGACGCGCGCTCCAGCGGCTCGCCGAGCACCGCGGCCCGCGCGACTCCGAGCGCGGCGATCCGCACTGGGTCCGCCGAGTCGGCGAGCATCGACGCCGCGGCGTCGAGGTCGGCCCGCGCTGCGTCCATCCCCACCCCGAGTGACCAGCCCAGCCGACCGCGCACCGTGAGCGCGGTGGCGCGCTCAGACCCGGTCCGACCTTCGACCGCGGCGTCGAGCAGCGCGAGCGTGACCTCGGCGGGCACGTCCCGGCTGCCCGCCACCGCGAGGGCCAGCAGCGCCCCGGGCGCATCGATCCCGCGGAGGACGGCGAGCGCCTCGCGCGTGCGCAGCGCCCGCCAGAGCAGTGTCCCCAGCAACACCGAGACCCGCGTGCGGTCGGCCGGCGAGCCTTCCGGAAGCGCCAGCGCGGCACGGAGGCGCGCGATGGCAGGCAGCGGCGGGCCGGACCGCGCCGCTGACGCGCCCAGCACTGCGGCCGACCGCAGGGCCAGCCCGGATCGCGCGCGCGCAACCGACCAGTCGCAGGCCGCGCGCACGTTGTCGACCTCGCCCTCGGTCAGCGGCATCGCGCGCGTCGCCGCGCCCTGCGCCAGCGACGCAAACCACGCGGCATGCCGCGCTCCGACCGCCTCGGCGGAACCCGAGTCCGCGAGGCGTTCCAACGCGAACGGCCGCATCGTCCGCAGCATCGCGAACCCGCCCTCGCGGCGCCGGACCTGCAGCAGACTGAGGTCGACCAGGCCCTGGAGCACGGCCAGGGTGGAGGCCGTGCCCGGCGTCTCCACCACCGCCTCCGCGGCGTCCAGCGGAAACGCCCCCTCGAACACCGCGCACTGGCACCACACCGACCGCGACACCGCCGTCAGCAGGTCCCAGCTGCCGTGGAGCGCGGCGTCCAGCGTACCGTGGCGCCCCGCGCGACCCCCGACCAGCAGCTCGAGCGGGTCGAGCGCACCGGGCGGCGCGTCGCGCCCCAAGAGCTCGGGGACCTGGCCCGCCGCGAGCTCCAGCGCCAGCGGCAGCCCATCGACCGCGCGCGCCACCTCAGCCAGCGCCGCCGCGTTGTCGTCGGTCCGCCGAAATCGCGGAACACGCTCCCTCGCCCGCGCCACCAGCAGCCGGACCGCGGCCTCCTCGTCGAGCGGACGCAGGGTGAGCACCCACTCGCCGGGCACCCTCAGGCGCTCGCGGCTGGTCACCACCCACACCGCCATCGGCAGGCGCTGGAGCCAGTCGCGCAGCGCGTCGGCGACCGGTCCGACGATCCGATCGACGTTGTCGAGGACCACCAGGGCTCCCCCGGCACGGGCCAGCGTGGGCCCGATGCGCTCCAACGCGCCCTCCTCCGCCAGCGGGACAGCCAGCGCGCGGCCCACCGTGCGAAGCAGATCCTCGCTGTTCCGCGCACCGGACAGGTCGCACAGCACGGCCCGGCGCCCGTCTTGGCGCGCCACCCGCAGCGCGAGCCGGCTCTTGCCGATGCCGGCGGGACCCGCGAGCGTCACCAGACGCGCCCCGTCCTGCAGCCGAGACCGCGCCGCATGCAGCTCGGCCTGCCGCCCCACAAAGGCGTCCGCCGGCTCGGGAATCGGCGCGAGCGGCACCGGCGCCAGACAGCCGTCCTCCGGCAGCGCCAGCCTCGCTGCCACGAGCCTCGCCAGCGCCTCCTCCATAGACAGCCGCGCGGCGGGATCGGGCTGGGTCAGCGCCGACACGAGCTCCCGGATCGCCGCCGGGACCCCGTCCCCTGGGTCCAGCCCGGGGCGCGTCGTCTTCTGCTGCAGCAGTCCGAGGAAGCCGTCGTGTGAGAACGCCGCAGCGCCGGTGAGCAGCTCGCACAGCAGCACGCCCACGGAGTAGGCATCCGCCAGCGCCGGGGCCGCTTCCGCACCCAGGTCGAACCACTCGGGGGGCGCGTACACCAGGGTCCCCGGCGCCCGCCGGCTGGGGTCGGTGATGGTGTCCTCGTCGATCGCCGAGGCCACCCCGAAGTCGACCAGGTGGACCGTTCCCTGCGGTCCCACGATCACGTTGGACGGCTTCACATCGCGGTGGAACACGCCGACCCGGTGGGCATGCGCGAGCGCCTCGGTGAGCTGGACCCCGAGGTCCAGCACCGCCAAGACCGGCATCGGGCCGCGATCCGAGCGACCCAGGGGCTCGCCCGGGACCAGCTCCAGAGCGATCCACGGCACGCCGCCGCGGGTGCCCGACTCGAGCACGCGGACGATCCCCGGGTGGTCCAAGCGCTGCAGGACCCGGACCTCGCGGGCGAATCGGCGCAGCCGGGTCTCCTGCTCGCCCCGATCGCCGGCGTCGTGCAGGACCTTGATGGCCGCGAGGCGCGCCGGGTCGGTGTGGTGGTGACAGCGGTACACGGTGGCCATCCCTCCGCGCCCGAGCGGCCGCTCGACGACCCAGCCGCCGAACCGGTGCAGTGGGCGCGTCATGGCCGCCGCCGCGTCGCCAACGCGAGCAAGACGAACGCCAACCCGGCGCCGCCTCCGGGGCCGCCGCAGCCACAGCGCGACGGGGACGCCGCGGGCACGATCGAGCGGATCCAGGCGCGGTGTCGATCGATGCGGGCCGCACCCGTCGAGCCGCCGACGCAGCCCGGGACAGCGAACACCAGCACCCCGACCAGCACCGACCCGCGGCCGGTCTCGACGAGCGCCGCACCGCCGGAGTCCCCGCCGCAGGCGTTCGCAGCTCCGGTGTAGGCGCGGACGTTGAGCGGGTCGACCACCGAGACCGTGCTCAGGGCGTGGCGGCGCACGCTGTCGTCGGTCCCGCGGTCGCGCGTCGCCCCGAACCCCACGAGCCGCAGCGAGCGGCCCACCCAGTCGGGGCCCACCGCCCCGGTGATCAGTGGCATGGGTCGCACGCCCCGAACGGGCGCGTCGAGGCGAAGGAGCGCGATGTCCTCGTCGGCGTCGAACGGGTCGACCCCGGGGGCGTAGTCCGGGTGCAGCCGGACCTCGGCGACCCGGCGGGTGGTGCGGAACGGCGCGCGCGCTCCGCCGATGTGGACTTGCTGCAGGCCGGCGCAGTGGGCGGCCGTCAGCACCCACGCAGGCCCCACCAGCGTACCCGAGCACACCGGCGCGTCGGGCGTGTCGCTCGTGAGCAAGACCACCGCGGGATAGTCCGCAGCGTCGTCTGCGGTGCCACCGACCACCGCCCCGGCGGTCCCGAGCCAGGCGAGCCAGACGAAGGACATCCTCCTCCCGGGGTCACCCGCACCATAGCAGCCCGTCAGATCAGCGCCACGTCCACCAGGACGAACCCGAGGAACAGCAGGGCGACCGCGCCGTTGAGATCGAAGAACGCCTTGTCGATGCGCGCCAGATCGCCCAGGCCGACGATCCAGTGCTCGTAGGCGAGGACCGCGGCGATCAAGCCGACGCCGACGCCGTACGCCACTCCCAGCGACCCATAGACCGGCATTGCCGCGAGCAGGCCGACCGTGGCCAGGTGCAGGACGCCGCTCGCCACCAGCGCCGGCCGGAGCCCGTAGGTCGCAGGGAAGGAGTGTAGGCCGGTGTCCCGGTCGAACTCGATGTCCTGGCAGGCATACAGCATGTCGAACCCCGCCACCCAGGTGGCGACGGCCAGCGACAGCAGGAGCGGCTCGGGGCCGTAGCTGCCCGTCAGCGCGATCCACACCCCGGTGGGGGCGAGCCCGAGCGCGACGCCGAGCACCAGGTGGCACAGCGCGGTGAACCGCTTGGTGAGCGAGTAGCCCCAGACCACCGCGAGCGCGACGGGGGACAGGGCCAGCACCAGCGGCGACAGGAGCGCTGCGCTCGCCACGAACAGGACCGCCGAGGCGAGGGTGAACGCCCACGCGGCGCCCACCGTGAGCTGCCCGCTGGGGATCTCGCGGCCGGCGGTCCGCGTGTTGACCGCGTCGATGCGGCGGTCGGCGATCCGATTGAAGCCCATCGCAGTGGAGCGCGCGGCGACCATTGCGACGACCAGCAGCGCCAGCTGCCCGGCGGTGACCGGCACCTGCGTCGCAGCGAGCGCCGCCGCCGCGAGCGCGAACGGCAGAGCGAAGACGCTGTGCGACAGCTTGATCATGCGGGAGTAGACGCGGGCGCGCTCGAGCATCGACGGACCACCGGGAGCCAGCCGACGTATCGCACCACTCGGGAGTCAGCCGCCCGCAGCGACCCGCAGATCGGGCGCGAACGAGCGACGGAGAGCGCTCCCGAGGTCATCGACCAACGCGGTGGCATCCTCGCGGTGCGACAGAGCGTGGTGGATCCGGGAGAACGCATACTCGGCGGCCGCCACCTCAGCGACGGACGCACGCGCGCGCAGCGCCGGCTCGACGGTGCCCTCGAAGCGAGTCAGCGCGCGCGACCACGCGAGCTCGGCGGCGGCCAGGTCGGTGGGGGCGAGCTCGACCGCCTCATCCAGCGAGATGAGCACGTCCTGGACGGCGACATCGGGGGGGAGCGGAGGGTCGGCGTGCGCAGCGAGTCCGCAGGCGGCCAGCAGGGGCCACCCACAGATCATCAGGCGCCACCCACAGCGGGGCGAGGTTTGCATCGTTGGGCCTTCGGGAGAAGAGGAGCCGCGGGGGGATGCCAGGGAGGCGGTGCGGTCCAGAGAGGATAGCGAAGATCTGCCGCCAGATCGACCCGGATCGTCAGGATTCCCACGAACGGTCGCGCAGGATCCGCTCGACCTGACCCAGCGTGCGGGCGTTGAGCACCGTGAAGCCGGCTGCGGTCAGGATCGTCGCCGCCCGACTGCTGCGCATCCCGGTGCGGCAGTACACGACCACGGTGGCCGGCGCCTCGCCCACGTCGGCCAGCCGCAGGCCCAGCTCGTCCACCGGGATGTTGCGTGCACCCGGCGCATGCCCGATCGCAAACTCGCCCACGTTGCGCACGTCGATCAGCGCGGCGCCGGCGGCGAGCGCTTCATCGATCTGGCTGTCGGGGGGGCCCTGCCCGCGCTGGCGGTTGAACCACCAAATCAGCACGGCACCCACCAGGAACAAGACGACGACGATCATCGGATCCATGGCTACTGCTCCGGCGGGCGGAAGCTATCGGCGAACAGCGTGTCGATCGCGGCCTGGCCGCTCGGGGGCAGCCGGCGGGTGCCGGTGCCACAGACATGGGGGGCGGTGATCTTCGGTTGCCCAGCCGCCCATGCGTGGCCGTCCCAGCGAAACCAGCGTTGCCCGACCACGTCGAACACCCACAGCTCGCGGCACCACGTCCGGGCGAGCTCGACCGACCAGCCCGTGCCGCCGCGCACGGTGCCGTCCTGTTGAATCGTGCCGACCACGAACACCTGCTGCGACCGGCTCACCATGTGCCACAGCGTCTGCAGCACGCCCCGGATCAGCCCGCCGGTGTCGTTGTACGTCCGGCCGAGGCTGCGGCTGACGTAGGCCAGGCTGACATCACCCATCGCCAGCTCCTGCGGAGACAGCTCGTAGCGCCCCTGGGACCGGGTCTGGAGGTGCCCTGCAAACGTGAGGTTGACCTCCTGTAGCCCGTGTCGCTCCGCCGCAGCACCGAACGCGGCCTCAGAGCCGGCAGCACCGCCGCTGTACACAGTGCAGCTCCGCGCTTGCAGCCGATCCGGGACCTCGTCCCCTCCGCCTTCGGAGGTCCACGCGAGCAGCGTGCCCGGGTCGAGCGTCCGCGTTGCCGAGGTACCGACGCCGTGCACCCCGTGCAAGCGGATGACGCCCCCGTCGGGCACCAGCCGCACCACCACAGCCGCCGCCGCGAACACGTCGTCGGGCAGCGGTGCGTCGGACTGCACCGAGATCCAGGCCACCGCACCGCGCTCGGTCGCGAGTGCGCGAACCGCCGCGATCTGGGCTGCCAGCTCCGGTCCGGCACAGAGGCCGTCGATCACCCACAGTGTGGGCGAAAACGTGGCCGTCTGGCCCAGCACGTCCAGCAGGCGTGCGATCCCGTCGAGGTCGAGCCCGTCGAACCGCGCGAGCTGCCGACCCCGCTCGATCCGCATCGAGGCCGCGGGACCCGGCTCGGGCACGCTCCGTAGCAGCTCGTCGTAGTGCGCGCGGGCGTGGTCGACCGTCTGGGTGAGGGCGACATGCAGCACCTGACGACCGTCCAGGAGCTCCGCGAGCGCGGCGTGGACCAGGAACGCGGTCTTGCCGACCCCCAATCGCGCAAGCACGAGAGCAACCTGTCCAACCGACACCTTGTCGGCCAGCGTGGCGAGCGGGTTCCCTGGGTACAGCTGCACCGGCGACCTCCGGAGCGGAAGCTACTTCCGCTTGCTCTCCAGCTCCTTCTGGTACGCCTCTTTCAGCTCCTTGCTGATCGCCTCAGGCACCGCGCCGTACTTGGCGAACTCCATCGTGAACTCCGCCTTGCCCTGCGTCGCGGAGCGAAGGTCGGTGGAGTACCCGAACATCTCGGAGAGCGGAACCTCGGAGTCGATCATCGTGAAGCCCTCCTCCTCGGTGGTCCCCAGGATGACGCCGCGGCGCCCCATCAACGTGCTGATGATCGGACCCTGGAACTCGGCGGGACCCTCGACGGCGACCTTCATGATGGGCTCCATGATGATCGGACGCGCGCGACCGTAGACCTCGCGGAACGCACCGCGGCCGGCTGCCTGGAACGCCATGTCGCTGGAGTCGACGGCGTGCGACTTGCCGTCGCGGATCATCATCTTGAGCCCGGTCACAGGCGCCCCGATGAGCTGCCCCTTCTC
>Ga0316189_10006963_pt1 | contig 10746 bp, 8 predicted proteins | sample LowCovwburrow_MG_FD_204930 | JGI IMG/M metagenome (GOLD analysis project Ga0316189, IMG submission 204930) | Coastal sediment microbial communities from Maine, United States - Lowes Cove worm burrow | ecosystem: Environmental > Aquatic > Marine > Coastal > Sediment | place: USA: Maine... | reverse complement strand
ACCTCCTATCGTTTTAATTATTTCCGATTTCTCAAAAATTAATTGAATTCTTCTACGCAACAGCGTCTGGCGCAGAATCGACATGACAGCGTGGGACAGGTATCAAACAAAATCCTTAGCAAAAGAACAGTGAAATTGTTGCAGAGCGAATTGAGATCTAGAGGGAGAGGAGCTTATAACAGATCAGATCGATAATCATCTTAGCATTTGAGCACATTGTAGGTGAACGCCCTACATTATCAATATTCAGTGAGATTTGAAATGACAGTCTACGCGGAACGATCACTCAGATTTCATCCTTATGTAGAATAAAATAATGTTGTTTGGCGTGATGTCAAGATAATTGAAAGATTCTATTAGTTGCATTATGACAGTCATGAAAAAGCACTTGAATTTAGCTTTTTATTGTAAATATTAAATTTAACTTCAAATATCGTTAGTTTCCAGAAATATGAGCCTAAATTGCTATATTGATTTTCCAATATCCGTCGATTCGTAGAACAGGCACTTGGAACACTAAGCACCACAATGCAAAGGATAATACAGAAAAAATCCACTATAAGTGGTTCAGAGTGCCGCCGATTTTGAATGTCAATGTACATATTATGCTTTAAGCTGCCTATTCAAATAATCGATAACCGAACTGTCCGGCTGGTTGTTTATTTCTTCAACGGCAATATTACGGGGACGTCCGCCCATGCGTTTCAGATAATTGACAATGGTCGGATGGTTATAAAGATTTCCCGGTTCGAAATAGTCTATATTCCTCAAAGAAGCAGGGTTCGGCATCGCTGTCTTCAATGACTTTCAGCAAACCTGCAGTTTTTGCCAACTGACGGGATGATCCTTCTTGCAGGTCTTTCGTCCATTGCACGGTTCCAAAACCGCCCTGGTCGCCGACCAATATGTTACCGGCTCCCTTCTCTTTTAAAAGCTTTACCAGACAGTGGACAGACCAGGGATCAGTGGTTGCCGGATAGTGTTTACCCGAATTTAACGCTATTTTGATGAGCACCCGGTCCCCTTTAGACAACCAAGAAAAAATTGTTGGTAAGCATACCGGATCTTGACATGGTGGGTGGCTACTTTCATTCGGAGACCAAAGATTATCGGTAAGGGTTTGATTTGTCAACTAAAGTTATAGATAGTTTATCCGATATTAATATAGTGAAAAATATCAAAAAGTTTTCCTAACTCAATTCATAAGCCACCGGCTATGCAGGTGAGAATTTTAAGAGGTTCTACCGTTACCGCGAGGGCATGCTTCATGGTGCAAACCTGATCGATGCCGGCGGCTTATGAATTGAATCAGCGGCCACCAGCAGAGGTGGCTCCGGCCCCTTCCAGGGGCCATCCGCATACCCCCCAGCTCTGCTGGTGGTCGCTGATTTCCTCACCGTTTAGTAAATTTATCCAATTCACTTTGATGCGAGAATTAGAACATGAAAAAATCTACCTTAATTTATTTTTGTTTGATAGTCCTTATAGCGCTATTCCTTCCAATTCATTCGAGCGCAGATACCAAAATCAAGGTCGGCGTTTACCAAAATAAGCCGCTTCTATTCACAGATAACGATGGTGAGGCAAAAGGTATTTTTGCTGACATATTGAATTATATAGCCAAAAAGGAAGAATGGGAAATTGACTATGTCAATGAATCCTGGATCCAAAGTTATGAGGATTTGAAATCCGGTAAATTGGATATGTTAGGAGCCATTGCATTTTCTGAGCGACGCAATCAGATTTTTGATTTCACATATGAAAATGTCCTAAGCAATTGGGGACAAATATATATAAACAAGCGATCAGGGATTGAATCTATTCTTGATTTTGAGGGAAAGAAAATCGCTGTTATGCAAAATGATATATATTTCAAAGGATTAAGAGAGCTCACTGAACAATTTGGAATTGAGTGTCGGTTCGTCGAAGCGTTTGAATATGATGTGGTTTTAGGGCTTGTAGAATCCGGGAAATGCGATGCCGGTTTAGTTAATTACCTATATGGGCATCAAAATGAACGAAATTACAATATCAATAAAACTTCAATAATTTTAAGTCCTCAGCAGATAAGTTTCGCCGTTCCAAAAGGTAAAAACAGGGTATTGATCAATACAATAGATCTGCATCTAAGAGATTTAAAAGATGATAAGAGCTCAATTTACTACCAGTCTCTGAGTAAATGGGTGGGTGTTGATACTGTGCATACAAATCCCATCTGGTTAATTATATTAAGTGTGGGTGCGATTTGTCTAATTTTAATATTCTTGGTTTTGAACATGGTTTTAAGGAAACAAGTCAGAAAACGAACTCAAGAACTTAATGCCAAGAACCAGCACTTAATAGATGAGATTGAACGCAGAAAAAAAGTTGAAGAAGCCCTCAAAAAAAATGAGGAGAATTATCGCAGTGTTTTTGAGAATACCGGAACAGCTACCTTTATTATTGAAGAGGATATGACCATTTCAAAAGTTAACACAAAAGCCGAAGATATGACCGGATACGTAAAATCTGAAATTGAAGGTAAGATGAAAACAACTGATTTGGTTTCAAAAAAGGAACGGAAACGAATCACTGATTATTATTATGCTAGAAGAGGAAATGTTGGAGAATTCCCCTCTGAATATACATTGGATATAGCTGATAAAAAAGGCAACATTAAAAAGACTTTTATACAAATTAGTGTAATTCCAGGATCTCAAAGAAGCATTGCCTCTCTTATAGATATAACCTCGAGGATTGAAGCGCAAGAGGCTTTGAGGCAAAATGAAGAAAAGTATCGAAGCATTATTGAAAATATCGAGGAAGGTTATTTTGAATTAGATCTATATGGTAACTTAACATTTCACAACAATTCCGTGTGCAAAATTACGCGTTATGACCCGGAAGAACTTAAAGGTTTAAATTATAAAGAGTATTCAAATCAACAGGTATCGGAGAATATGTTCAACGTATTTAACCAGATTTTTCGCACAAAAAAACCTACGATGGGTGCTGATTTTGAAATAATTGCAAAAGCTGGAAATGTTTTACAAATAGATCTCTCAGCCGCTCCAATAATCGACGACAATGGCAAAGTTATCGGATTTCGTGGATTGATGAGAGATGTCTCAGAAAGAAATAGAGCGGAACTGGAAAAAAGAAAGTTAGAAAAAAAGCTACAACAGGCTCAAAAAATGAAGGCTATCGGCACCCTTGCAGGAGGGGTTGCTCACGATTTGAATAATATTCTTTCCGGAATAGTGAGTTATCCGGATCTGATCTTAATGGATCTTCCAAATGAAAGTCCTTTGATAGGACCGATACAAACCATTCGAGAATCGGGCAAGAAGGCCGCGGCCATTGTTCAGGATCTATTGACATTAGCACGTCGGGGGGTCTCGGTATCTGAGGTTGTGAATTTAAATGACCTAGTCGACGAATATCTTATAAGTCCACAGGTTGAAAAATTAAAATCATATCATCCTAATGTTAAGGTTGAATCACATTTAGATCCAGCCTTATTGAATGTGATGGGGTCTCCGATCCATCTCTCCAAAACAGTTATGAATTTAGTCTCAAACGCTGCTGAGGCCATGCCAGAGGGTGGGAGTATAAAAATAAAGACAATCAATAAATATATCGATTTTCCAATTAACGGAAATGTTGATGTGGAAGAAGGGGATTATATAGTATTGACGGTATCAGACAGTGGCATTGGAATTGCCCCTGATGACATAAATCGAATCTTCGAACCGTTTTATACCAAAAAAGTCATGGGTCGTAGTGGAACCGGTTTAGGTATGGCCGTTGTATGGGGTACGGTTGAAGATCATAAAGGTTACATTCACATAGAAAGTGAAGAAGGAAAAGGTACCACGATAAAATTATATTTTCCAGTGACAAGAGAGACTGCCAGGAGTATGGATATACCCATTTCATTCGATAATTATAAAGGTAAGGGGCAACGTATTTTAGTGGTTGATGATGTTAAAGAACAACTTGAAATTGCATCCAAAATATTGACCCAGCTGGGATATTCAGTCGAAACAGTATGCAGTGGTGAAAAAGCATGTGAATATCTTGAGTCTAATTCACCTGATCTAATTGTGCTGGATATGATAATGGCGCCAGGGATTGATGGGCTGGAGACTTACAAAAGGATAAATTCAAAATATCCTCAACAAAGAGCTATAATAGCCAGCGGCTATTCTGAGACCGAGCGTGTCAGGGAGGCTCAAAGATTAGGAGCCGGGAAATATGTCAAAAAGCCGTACACAATTGAAAAAATCGGAATGGCCATTAAATCTGAATTAAACGCGTCTCAAAATGTGGCATAGAGTTTCTTCCCTATTAATTGAAAACCTTTTCTAAGGAAATCTCGACGCTACTTATCAGCCCGGTATTGTGCCTTCGCATTAGCCAGGATTGAAGCCACCTGCGCTTTGACAGATTCACTTAATGGCTCTGGCTGGTGGGTTTTCAAGGCGATCATAAACATCGATTCGACCGGGCGCCATATCCAGGCACGCCTCGACGATCCGCCGTGGAATCTTGACGAGATCTCCCTTGACCTCACATCCAGCCGTTGCCAATAGTTCAACCGCTTCGGGTAAACGCACACTGACACCTGTGTCCTGCAGTATCTCCAAGGAAGCCTCATGGATTTTTTCAATCTTTTCCCGAGATAGAACCTTGATTTGTGGTCGGTCCGATTCGAATGATGCACGGTTGCATTTCATATCTTACTCCCTTCATAAGCCACCCCGCCTTCTTGACGGGATGAGATTTGAAAAGGTTCTACCGTTAGTGGGTGATCACGGCTCATTGATTTAAATTTGAACGATGCCGGCGGCTTATGAATTGAGTAAAAATTTTTTTTCATATTTTTTACAATTTGTTGGTATGTGCCAGCAGAACAACCACCACCAAAGCTGGCTGAGGCAAACAAGATACTTGCCAATGGTTAGTCGATCAAGTGGTCATCAGAACCAACAGATCCGATAAAACAGAGATTAAAAGAAATTACAAATCAGCGGCCACCAGCAGAGGTGGCGCCGTTCCCTTCCAGGGGCCATTCTCATACCCCCAGCTCTGCCGGTGGCCGCTGATTTGTATAGATAAATACGTATATACATTTTGTAGGATATCCAATTTCGCCCTGTCAATAGCTATTTTGGAATTGGAAGTCGCTCCGTTGACAGGCGCTGGGGAAAAGCGGCCTTGATATGGTGCAGGAAAGGGAAAGGCATATTCGATGGCTTGAAAGCCTTTACAGCTAAAAAGAGAGGGGCAGCTAATCATCACCTTCTCCACAGTGATTAGTTGCCCCCGAATTTTCAGATTGATAAACGTCGGAATGAAATCTCTACGCGGCAAGCCGCGGAGTATCGTGTTTTTGGATTTAACTCACTTTTATCGCAGCAAGCTGCGAGGAATTAAACCCAGGAGAGATTAAATTTTCTCTCTAAGCGTTTTGCCCGGCTTGAATTTCACAACATTTTTGCCTTTGATTTTGATCAATTCGCCGGTCTGGGGATTTCGGCCTTTGCGGGTTTTTCGGTAAACATTGCTAAATGTACCGAAACCGACCAGGGTAACCCTGCTGTTTCGTTTCTTCAAGCCCTTTGTCACTCCGTCCATGAAGGACGCCAACGCCCTGCCCGCTGCGGCCTTTGTCACTTTTGCATCCTTTGCCATTTTTTCAATTAATTCTGCCTTGTTCATCTGACCTCCTCGTATTTGGATTTAAAGCCATCGTGATTGTGATCGTTTACAATTCTACAGCGATTTTTTTAAATCGTCAAGTGCACAAGTCCATAAAATTAGCGGTTTTCATGGAAGGTATGGCTTCAAAGCCCCGATGTATAACATCAGCATCGAAGTCGACTGACCACTTTTTTTAGTTATAAGGCATATTCAAACCAGATATCATTTAATGTTTACGTTCAGCTTTGGGTTGTCGTCAATTTTCAAAATAGATAATGGTGATATCTATCTAATTACCTGACACTGCCGATTCTGCCGCTGCCATAGTGGTCTGCGTATCACCCATAAAGCGCGAGGCGGTTAATGACACATCCGCCCCTTGCCAGGCTTTTATGAATCTTTTTTCGACCACGACGGCTTGCTCATCTTTACCCTGGGCGCGGAGACTCTGCATCAGGCCAAACAAAGACCAGCCGTTCTCTCGATTCTGCTCTAAGTCCTGCCAGTAGATGGCCTCGGCCTCTGCAGGCCTTCCGGCCTCCAGCAAAACGGCGCCTAAAGATTGGCGCACCGGAACATGCCAGTCGGGTGGCTCATTATAGATAAGGTTGTCTTCTAACAAAGCTGCACGGTGAAGCTGTGCGATGGCTTTGTCGTAATCTCCCCGTTTAGCTGAAAGTTCGCCTGCGAGCACTGCCGAGGCAATTTCAAGGATCGCCTGTGCCCCATTTCTGGAGAATGTTACTCGGTAGCCGTCCAAGGATTTGTCTGCGGCAATCTTTCCCAAACTGTCCAGTTCTCCGGTGGCTTCATCCAAATTTTCCTTGGCGGTGAATGCGAGTCCGCGAGCATAATGCCAGACGCCTGTCCAAAAAAGGCTGTCTTGGGCCGGTCGCGGTTCGTTGAGAATCAGATCCCATTCCCCAAACCGTGTGTAGGCAAAAAGCGGCGCTATGAGAAACTGATGCAGCAAGGGCACGTCGCGCCAGGCACCTTCCGGGATTTTAGAAGCCGATTTTCGCGCAGATTCGATTGCCGTGTGGCTGCGTCCCTCCATCGTGGCTGAGTCCCACAAAAAATGAATATTATGCGGGTAATAGGCCAATGGGTAAACACCTTGCGCTCGACACTGGGTGATGTAATCTTCGTCGGCGGCGATCGCGTCTTCGTTGCTTTTGGATGCGTCATCATACCGCCCGATTCGGCGGAAGATATGAGACGGCATATGAACGAGATGGCCGGCACCCGGCGCTAGTTTCCAAAGTCTTTCAGCTCCGGCTTCCGCAAGCTCCGGTCGGGCATACTCGACAGTGTGGATGTAAAGGTGAATGGCGCCGGGATGTTTCGGATTACGCTTCAACACAGAATCCAACACACGGAGAACTTCCCTCGTTTCCGGATATGGTTGTTTATCACGCGTCCAGTAGTTCCAGGGTCTCAAATCCATGACTGCCTCGGCATAAAGTGTCGCTGCATCGAGATCCTCGGGATAGCGATTGTGCAACTCGCGCATTGCCTCGGCATAGGCCTGATCCAAAGCGGTGCGATCAGGAGTTTCCGCTCCGGTGTAACGCACCGACAGTGCATTTATGTAGGCCTGTTCTTTCTCAGAGGTGTTTTTTTTCAGCGCCATCGCTTCCTGGATCAACTCATAGGCCTGCGGTTCGGCTTCCGGCGCCATTTCCATGTTTATGTTGGGACCCAGTGCCAAAGCCATGCCCCAGTATGCCATCGCACAGTTGGGATCCAGCCGCACGGCTTCGCGAAAAGATCGAATCGCCTCCGCGTGGTTAAACCCATAAACCAGCATCATTGCCTGGTTGATGAAGAGCTGAGCGCGTGCTGAATTGGTCGTAACGGGAAACTTATGATCCCCCAGATCCTGCAGCCGAGGCGCAATTTGACCTGGTAATGCAGTTGATTGGACGTCATCACTGGGATTTTTCTTTGTGGTTGCAAAGGATTCGGCGGTTAAGTTTCCGACCATAAAAACTGCGATTGCCAAAAAATAGATATATAAAGACTGATACCATCGATTTTGCATGGTAGCACCTCCTTGTTTCTTGATAGAAGATTTCGAACAAATGGAACTCGCTTTTTCAAAAACAGATCGGACGAAAATTTGAAATCACAGGATAATCAGCCGCAGCTCAAGAGTTGGCAATGGGAAAACGCGAGTCCATGATGAATACCTAACCCGGACAAGCCGGTTGTAGCGAAGCGTAAATCCCGATTTATCGGGGAATTGAATATTGACGATTGAAGATTGAAGATTGAAGATTTGTTGTATCGCTCTCCGAGGCGTAGGCGCTACAAACCCTATGAGCCCGCTTCCAGCCCGTAGGATTCATGGGCTTACAGGCCGGAGGGGAGGCTTCGCTCTGTCTTTTCAATATAAGTCGATAGCATTTTTAGAAAATTAAATATCTTTGGTATACCAATTTTCTAAATCCCTACTATAATGGTAGTGTCACTTTGTGGCATTTCAAGGGGTGGGCATGGATTAATTCGAAAAAATATGATTTGAATGGTTATTTAGTGCTGCGGACAAAATATTATGGCGGCGTCGACTCATTATGCTGCTTGTTCAACGCCCATCATTAGACTGACAATTTGGCTGTGGCTGGCTTCAGCCATGTCGAGTTTACCAACGATCCGGCCACTGCAAAGAACGACAGCCTTTTGGGCCACTTCAAATGCATACTCTAAATTGTGCGTGATAAAGATGATCGCATATTTCTGACCTAATTCCTTCAGAAGGCGAAGTACTTCTCGACTTTGTTTGACGCCGAGTCCGGCAGTGGGTTCGTCCATAATTATCAACTTCGGATCGTGCCCAATGAAAACGCCTCTCCCGATGGCAACCGAATGTTGCTGCCCGCCGGAAAGCGAGCGCACCTCTTGTTTTAGAGATTTTATGGTGGTTTTCAATTGCGAAAGCACGGATTGAGCCTCTTTGTCCATTTTTTTCCTCTGCAAAAATCCCCAGCGCGTGTATTCGGAACCGGCGAAAAGATTGACGGTAACATTCAGAATCCCGAATAAGGCCAGATCTTGGTAAACCGTTTTAATACCAAGGTTATGTGCATCCTCCGGTTTCTCAATCTGGACTTGTTTACCGCCGAAGTATATTTCTCCCGCATCAAGGGTATGGGCACCGGATATCGCTTTGATCAGGGTGGACTTTCCGGCACCGTTGTCTCCCAGCAGTGCTAAAATCTCGTTGCCGTAGATATCGAGATTGATATTGTCAAGGGCTTGGATGCCGCCAAATCGCTTCGATCCCCCGCGAATGGACAAGATCGGCTGCCGTTTCTCTTCCGAGATTTCTGATGTCTTCATGTTGCTGATTCCTCTCTTTAACACCACCGTCACTTTCTCTTGGCGTGACGGACAGCCGTTGCGATTGCAACGATCAAAATCGTACCGTTCACTACTTTTTGCCAGTAAATTGAGGCATCCATCAAAACAAATCCGTTATTAATCAGCGCTAAGAGCAGGACGCCTAAAAACGTCCCCCAGATGCTGCCACGCCCGCCGGAGAATGTCGCCCCGCCGATAACTGCTGCGCCAAGGGCCCTGAGTTCAATTTCCAGTCCAAACTGAGCGTATCCCATCGCCAATCTGGAACACATGAACATCGCGGATATCCCGGAGAAAAGACCGCACAGGGCGAACCCCAGAAAAATCGTTCTCTTAACATTGATTCCCAACAATTCTGCATAGTCGGGATTTGCCCCCACAAGAAATGCCCGGTTCAGCGAAATCCAGTTTTTTAAAAGAAAATCGAGCACGATAGAGATAAGCACTGAGGCAATAACAGGAAAGGGTATCCCCATAATCTCACCACGCCCGATGATCAAAAAACTTTGGGGCAGACTGGTGACAAAATAACCGGATGTCAGAACCATCGCCGCACCCCTGGCCAAAGACATCATGCCCAGCGTAACAATAAAAGGATTTATGCGGTATCGTACAATGACGGCTCCGTTTATAGCTCCGGTTATAAAACTGACACCCAATCCGATAGAAATTGCCAACGGTACGCCGACCCATCCCTTTTGCAGCAATAGTGTTGTTACGATACCGGAAAGAGCAATATTGGAACCGACGGATAGATCGAGGCCACCGAGAATTAAAACGTACGTCATGCCCAGGGCCACAATAAGGTCATAGGTCATCCCCATGGCAACCGACTTGAGATTACTGCCGGTCAAAAAATTTGGCGTTAAAATAGATATGATCGCACCGACGAAGAGGGTCAACAGCAGCAATTGCACCTCCCTTAACCGTAACGATGTGACCATGTATTTCATGGATTTCGAAGAATCGGTCATCCTTTAGACCTTACCCCCCAACATAAAATCTTTCCACACGTCCTCGACACCCGTTCGTTTGTACCTGAAATATCGTTCCAACATGACGGACAGAACCAACATCGCTCCATAAGCGATTTTCTCCCAATAGGTGGGAACGCCGGCTTGAACCAATGCGTTCGCGACAATGGCAAGGAAAATGACACCCAGGACCGTTCGGCCGATGGTGCCGACGCCGCCGCTTAAACTGGCGCCGCCGATAATCACCGCGGTTATAACTCGTAACTCTGCATCCAGACCGAAGCTCGAGTTTGCGCTGATATATTGCGAGGCCGTAATGATACCGGCTATCCCTGCAAGGATTGCACTGATGACATAGGTGACCCATCGAAACCGTTCGACATTCATGCCGCACAGGCGAGCGGCATTTGGATTGCTGCCGATGAAATAGGCTTGAGAAAAATATTGGTTTCTTCGGAGCAAAATGTGAAAGACAACGGCCAGAAAGACGAATAAGACCACTGGGAAGGGGATATCGAACAGGTAGCCTTGACCAAAATAGAAGAAACCTTTCGGGAATCCGGTAACCGGATGGCCGCCGGTTAAGACCAATGCGAATCCCCTGATGGCCGTCATTGTTCCCAGCGTGACGATAAAAGGGTGAGCACGGAGCCTGTTGATCATGGCTGCGTTGGCAAACCCGATAAGACCTGAAATCCCAAGAGTCAGAATTATTGAAACAGCA
>Ga0316189_10006962_pt1 | contig 10747 bp, 11 predicted proteins | sample LowCovwburrow_MG_FD_204930 | JGI IMG/M metagenome (GOLD analysis project Ga0316189, IMG submission 204930) | Coastal sediment microbial communities from Maine, United States - Lowes Cove worm burrow | ecosystem: Environmental > Aquatic > Marine > Coastal > Sediment | place: USA: Maine... | reverse complement strand
CCATCGCGTGCGGCGCTCACGATACAGCACTTCAGTTCGAATGCGCCGTGACAGCAGTGCACCAAAAATAAACGTAAACCCAAGGATCATGGCCAACAACGGATACAACATATCCGCGTCCATTCCTGGCCCGCCCTTCTTGAACAGTGTCTGTCCCTGATGCAATGAACTCCACCACTCGACTGAGTAATGCACTATGACGACATTAACGACGCCGACCAGCGCCAAGACAGCGCTCGCCTTATCGGCCTTGGCTGTGTCATCGATCGACGAGCGCAACGCCATATAGCCAAAATACAGAAACAGCAGGATGAGTTCCGAGGTCAGGCGTGGATCACCCCACTCCCACCAGGTGCCCCACATCGGCCTTCCCCAGATCGAGCCGGTAACCAATGCAAGAAACGTGAATGCTGCACCGAGCGGCGCTGCAGCAGCGCCTACGGCATGCGCGAGCTTCAGCCGCCAAATCAGCCCAATACCGCCACCAACAGCCATGAACACGTAAGCCATCATCGACAAATAGGCTGCCGGCACATGCACATAGATTATCCGGAAGGCATCCCCTTGCTGGTAATCCTCAGATGCGACGAACAAGCCAGCATAGGCCCCGTACGCAACGAGCAGTAGTCCAGGAATAGCGAACCACGGTATCAAAATAGCGGCCAGCCGGTAAAAGTGTGGCGGTGAAGCCATCTTATGAAAAAATTTCCACATGAGGTGAGTCTACTCGTTGCTAATACGTAAAGCGGCGGCCGTCGCATACGGCGCCAATGATAGTGCTGCCACCGCATAGGCGCCCAGCGCCCAAATACCGGTTGCATAAACTTCGTTACCTGCCGCAAGCGACACCGTGTTTGCGCCCAGCAGTAAGACCGGCATTGCCAGTGGCAGGATGAGAAGGCTAAGCAACGCCGTTCCTCGATGCAAGCCCACCGTTAATGCGGCACCAATCGAACCCAACAGACTGAGGCATATTGTCCCAAGCAATAAGGTCAGCATCAATACCCCCATGATCTCTGAGGGCATGCGATAGGTCATCGCTAACAGCGGCGAGATCAGTACCAACGGCAGGCCGCTGATTAACCAGTGGGCGAGCGTCTTGCCGAGCGCGAGCACCGGTAAGGGCTGCGGGCTCACAAGCAGCTGATCGAGACTGCCATCTTCGTGATCGGACATGAATAACGAATTCAATGACAGCAGCGTGGCTAACAAAGCGGCGACCCACAGCACGCCGGGGCCACTAAAGGTCAGCTGCTCGGGGCTCGGTCCAACCGCCAAAGGGAATAACGTACAAACCATCGCAAAAAAGAACAATGGATTCAGGACATCGCCAGGCCGCTTCCACGCGAGCAGCAAGTCTCGGCGGGCAATCGCTATAAGGCCTGCGAAAATTCCGGGCTGCTGTGGGTTCGAATGACTCATCAGAGGCTCACCCGCCTGACAGTGGCATCAATTTCGATATCCTGATGCGCGGCCATGACGCACATTCCACCTTTTGCGAGATGTTCCTCGGTCAACTGCATGACCAGTTTTCGGCCTTCGCGATCGAGATTGGTAAAGGGTTCATCCATCAACCACAGCGGAACATCTGCCAGCAGCATTCTCGCCAGGGCAACACGTCGTTGCTGGCCCGCAGATAGCGCGCGCAGCGGCAGTGTCTTCAATTTGGAAATGCCCAGCCGCTCATATACGGCAGTCCGGTCCACGCCAGATTGAGCGCGAAGCGATGCTTCGAACCGCAAATTCTCTACCAGCGTGAGGTCGCCTTTCAGGCCGGTTCGATGCGCAAGCCACACCAGCGAGCCGTGAAACTCCTGACGCTGCCGGTCAACCGGCAGGTCATTCCAGAAAATCTCGCCCGTTTCCAGGCTCAACATGCCCGCAATTGCGCGCATCAGGCTCGTCTTGCCACTGCCGTTTTGTCCCTCAAGCAGCAGTAACTCTCCGGAATTTAGCGCAAATTCCAGACCCTGAAAAAGACAGCTCTCACCGCGGATCAAAGTGAGGTCGATGGCTGATAGCTTTGCAGTCAATACCTTACACTCTGTCGCGAATCGCAGACGAATAGTTGTTCATGACGAAACTTCCTTGTTGTTTAATAACTTACGACATGAACATAAAGTCCAATCGAATAATGCTATGTGTACTTCTGACAAGTAAGCAGTTAATGATTTTCGGTTTACAAGAACCGAAATCAAACCGTAGACTAAATCGGGTCGGTCAAAACTTCCTATAAGATATGACCGAAACCTGACAATACCACTTTAACGCGACTTTTTTGTCTGCGAGTTATTACTTATGGACTTAGGCTCAGCTGGCCTTTCTGGACAGCCATTTCCGACCCACGGAAAACCGTTGGCAGTATTTTCTTATGCCTCAAAAGAAGCGGCCATCGAAGTCCTGAAAAGCACCTGCGAACATGCGACTGGGCTGTCCTTGCTGCAGGGACCGACATTATCCGGTAAATCAACGCTGATTCGTAGTTTCGTGGAATCCCTGCATCAAGACTTCTCACTCGCGGTTATCGATGGAAAGGGACTTAATACCACCAATCTGCTGATTTCCGTTTTACACCAGTTCGGCTATAACCTCGAACTGTGTTCCGCCAATGAATTACTCGGGCTTGTTCGAGTTTTTGCCCTACAACAAGCCGCTGCCGGTGAGCCGCCGCTGTTGATTATCGAAAATGCGCATGAGCTGAATCCGAGCGCCATGCGGGCACTTTGTGAACTGGCCGAACTTCGCGTTCGGACATCGAGCGCGCTGAAGTTTGTATTGGTCAGTGACCGCTCACTGCAAACGATCATGGCAGACCCGTCTATGGCGTCCATGGCGAAACGGGTTGTTCACGACTTTCACCTGCGCCCGATGAACCGCGCGGAAACCAAGAAATATCTGCACCTGAAGCTAACGGCTGCTGGCAGCGAGTTTCCCGCCTTTATTCTCCCCGATGCAGTCTGTATGGATATTTGGCATGCATCCGGTGGTTGGCCGGGAATCGTCGATCGCGTTGCGCTGCTGGCCTTGGCTCAAGCAAAAACACTGCCTGTTGCCGTTTCCTGTATCGAGCATGCTGCACTCCCTCAAGGCACCTGGGCCGAGCATGAAACCCTGGAGCCGCTAGCAGATAAAGAGTACCCGCCGGAACAACCACATCTTATCGTGACCAATAACGGTAGCGTCCTGAACGAATTTTTAGTGGACAGGTCGCGGGTAATTATCGGTCGATCCGAGCATAACGACATCTCCATCAACAGCCAATTCGTCAGCCGGCATCACGCCTTGCTGGTTCGACATGGTACGGCTACATTTTTGATGGACCTGAACAGCTCGAACGGTACGTTCGTCAATTCACGACGTATATCAAATCATGTGTTGATGCATGACGATGTAATAACTCTGGGTGATCATCGCATCAAGTTCCATAATCCTTTTGCAACCCAGCACGAAGCATTGGACGGTATAGAGTTTGCAGATACTGCAATAATGAAAACACTGCAAGATATGCGAAATCTTCTGGCGCAGGAGAATACCGCCCTTCTGCCCACGGCCTCAGAAAACCTGCCAACCATTCAAACCTGACTCAATTCGGCTGAAAAAAACCTTTCTTGAAATGCTTTCTGCACATTGAGATGTAGCGGTCATTCCCGCCGATTTCGACTTGCGAGCCTTCGGTTACCGCATTGCCATCCGCGTCAAGACGCAACACCATGGTCGCCTTGCCACCACAATGACAGATAGCCTTCAGTTCCTTAAGGTTGTCAGACCACGCCAGCAGGTATTTGCTGCCCTCGAAGGGTTCGCCCTGAAAGTCCGTACGCAAACCATAGGCCAGTACCGGAATATTCAGCTTGTCGGTTACATCACTAAGCTGGAACACCTGATCGCGCGTCAGAAACTGTGCTTCATCAATCAACACACAGTGAAGCCCTGCGTCGTTATGTAGAGCTACGACGATCTCATATAGATTGTCGGTGCGCTCGAATACTGTCGCTTCCGTCTCAATACCAATTCGCGATGTCACCTTGCCCGAACCGTAACGATTATCGAGCAATGGCGCCATGACAAGCGTATTCATGCCGCGTTCTTTGTAGTTATAACTGGACTGCAGAAGCGCAGTAGATTTACCCGCGTTCATCGACGAATAATAGAAATAAAGTTTAGCCATCGACGTATTGTGGCATCGCTTTGACCTCGATGCACGACCGTTGATTAGGGCCTAGCGGGTCATCCTTAAAATCTTGCCCAGCGTCTGCCGATGCCCGTCTGGACCGGCAGACTCAAGTCGACAGCTCGGGCATTCATTGGTCAGCGAGTGACGATCTGAAATTACCTGCGGCACGGGCGTCACTTTGCCGCGTTGCAAACAGCGACTGCAGATCACAAGATCACTCAGACGATTAAGCAGGCGGTAGTCGACGTTGTCTTTTGCTATTGAGGCCACAGTGGTTCTCCCGTAGCAGTCGTTTGCTATCGAATACTCGTTTTGGCACTCACAGAGTAATTTGACCAGCAATCAACAGATTTATGCACGGAACTGTTAACCAGTCGTGGTTTTGTATGTGATCTGCGTCGCTCGCGGCGCAAAACGCGTCTAGTGCGCGTCTATGAGCCTGTGGAGCTCGCTCAGGACCGATTGCGCACGGCTATAGCCCTCAGCGATTGCGTCATCCGCGCGTTGAAAATCAAGCATGCGAATATCACCGACCTTTGGAGAAATCATCAGGTCCGCTGGATCTGCTTGAAGCCGGTTCCGAGTGATTTGATCCTGAAAGATATTGAGCGACATCGAAATCGTAGAAAACAAACCAGGTGGTTTGTCGACTTCCTCAGCGTGCGGAAAAAATGCGTTTGAATAATCCATCGTCTGCTTTTTCAGGTTACCCAAAAATCCGTCCACTTGCGGTGCCGCCGCCTCCGAGTTTTTGGGCTTGCGGCTCGATAGACGGTCGGAATTCAGGTTCACGCCGATAACAATCTCCGCTCCGAGTGCTCGACATGTCGATATCGGGACTGGGTTGACCAGGCCTCCGTCCACTAGCCAGCGCTCATTATTGTGTTCTGGCGGAAACAACCCGGGCATTGCCATCGATGCTCGTACCGCATCCGCCGCAGCGCCCTGGGTCAACCAGACCTCCTGTCCATTCTCGAGATTGGTGCAAACGGCCGCAAAAACCTTTCCCAACTCATCGATTTGAACATGCTCGGCGGCGACGAAGTGATGCAAAAACCAATTGAACCGCTCTATATCGACAAACGCCGTCCGTGCCATTCTGAAGTTAAAGAAGCTCAAGACGTCGCCTCTGTTTGACCCGAGCACCCACTTCTCAAGTGCTTCGAGGTTACCGGCTGCATAGGACGCACCAACCATGGCGCCAACCGACGTTCCGCAAATAATATCGGGCTCGATATCCGCAGCCAGCAAGGCCTTCAATACGCCTATATGCGACCAGCCGCGGGACGCACCGGAACCTAGAGCAAGGCCGATTTTTGGGGCCTTAGACGAAGCATTCAAGCGACCACGCCAAACAGTCGGCCCACTGCCGCTGTCAGTAGCATTGCCAGGGCACCCCAAAACGTCACCCTGACGGCGCCGATTGCGATCGATGCGCCGCCGGCATTCGCCGCAAGCGAGCCCAGAAGAGCCAGAAACAGCAACGACGAAGCAGCAACGACGGGTATCAACTGAGGGCCGCTCACAAACCACGCCACCAGCAAGGGCAACGCCGCCCCAATGATAAACGTGCCCGCCGAGGAGAATGCAGCTTGCACCGGCTGCGCCGGGACTATTTCCGAAATACCAATTTCATCCCTCGCATGCGCCCCCAGGGCGTCATGTTCCATGAGCTGCTCAGCTACCTGCTTTGCCAAGCCCGAATCCAGGCCCCTGCCTTCATATATCTCCGCGAGCTCCTCTTTTTCAAGTTCGAAGTTTTCCAGCAATGAAAGTCGCTCGAGCTCCAAATCGGCGTTCTCGGTATCCGATTGCGAACTAACGGAAACATACTCCCCGGCCGCCATCGACATAGCACCAGCCACCAGTCCCGCAACGCCCGCAAGCAATATATTCTCTTTTGTCGCACTGGCAGCCGCAACGCCGATAATGAGACTTGCGGTCGATACGATGCCGTCATTTGCGCCCAATACCGCTGCCCGTAACCACCCTACTCTGTGTGCTTTGTGAATTTCATGATGACTCATGTGAATGCTGCTCCGGACTCGTTTGAAATGTTTTTGCTGATTGCTGGCGATTGCATCTGAAATGATCCAAACTATCGTTTCAAGTTGACTTGCGGCGCACAATACGCGGAATCCGCATAGAAAAGCGTACGAATATGTCCAAAATCACTGCATATATTTACAGAGTTCTGTTCACTAGTCTTTCGCTGTTTTTTGTCACTGTCGCCTTGGCCGGACCTGTCTACCAGCCAGCTGGGACAAACTTGACGTACGGTGACGTCACTCACGGTCAGCGAACTCAGTCCGCATCCGGTAATCCCGCGGCTGCAGCCGCTGATAGCGCTCGACAGACCGAGCGCCCGGCTCGTGGGGCTATCATTTCGGCTGCCGCTGGCCTCGAATATGGCAACATCGAAAACATTTTCGACTTTTACGATGATCTGACAAACGCCTATGATCCTAGTGATCCCGGAAGCGGTGGCGGCCCCGGTCAAAATCCGGGCGACAAACCAGAAGACGGTATTGACCTTGGCGATATTTGGGACTCACTGGATCCCGATTTTCAGGCTACGATCGACGCGGTCGCGCAGGAGGTGGTCACGCAAGCCGCGTTACTGGCTATCATTCGCAATGACGGCTACGGCAGAGCGTGGCTCTCGGCGGATGTGCCAATTCTGTTTGGCGGTGAGCGCTTTGGTGGCGTCTGGACATTTAACGCCAACTGGTCCGGTGCATCCAAGGCATTTGGCCTTGTCGAGCCGATCGAGTTCGACGAGGGCGCTGCGCGGGCTCAGCTAGAAGACTGGTATTTCGGCCAGCCGAGCAATCTACCCGCACAGTTACCGCTGGGTGACCAAGTCCGGTTGCTGATTGATCCGCTAACAAACGCGGTTAAGTTTGTACTCCAGAATGATTCTTCGATGGTTTCCAAGGCGGTACAGACCACGGAACTCAATGTCGGATACAGTCGTCATGCATGGTCAAACGAATCGGGAAGTCTTTTTCTCGGCGCTGAAGCAAGACTGTATTTAATGCGCCTGTCACGTTTAAGCGTTCGATTCGGCGATATCACAAATTCGGAAGAGCTTTTCGACGCGATCGGCAACAGTGAGTTTCGCAATGCCGAGCGTATGGGTGTCGATATTGGTGCCTTGTGGGTGGGCAACAACTATCAAATCGGCGTGCAAATGACGAACATCAATCAGCCGAACTTTATATTTCCAGAAGTTAATCTAGATCCCTATAGCAACGAGGGCATCATCGATTTCTTACAGCAGGACCAGGTCTACACGATGGACCGTCAGGTCAAACTCGAAGCGTCACTTTTTTCGAGTGATCGACGCTGGTCCACGCATCTTGGCATCGACGCTGACTCGGCAACAGATCCGCTGGGCGACGATTTTCAGTGGTTAACACTCAGCGCTGCCTATGATATCGACAGCCTGTGGATACCGAGTGCACGAATCGGTTTTAGACAAAACCTTGCGGGTACCGAAATGAAATACGTCGGCATCGGGTTTACCGCATTTAAGTTCGTCAATTTTGATATTGCGTCTGCGCTTGATAGCGTAAAAATCGATGGCAAGAAACTGCCTCAAGGCTTAATGGCTAGCATAGGCTTTCAGATTTCCTGGTAGAGAAAAAGGAATTTCGATACCTGTCCAAATTAAGGAATAGCGAGACCGAATCCGTCTGGTGCTCTTCTGTGTTTTGTTTTTTGCTCGTACGCATACGCGAGCTCTATCAAGGTTCCTTCCGCATAGGGACGTCCCACAAATTGAAGTCCAGTGGGCAACCTGTCTTGCCAATACCCCATTGGGACCGTTACAGCCGGGAGGCCAGCATCTGGGACCAGCCATTGGCTGTTATCGCCTTTGTATTCTTCCCGGGCTTTATCAATGTGCGCGGGCGGATTGGACCAGGTCGGAAACACCAACGCGTCCAGGCGGGCGCTGTCCATCGCCTCTACGGTATTGGCGAGTAGCTGATTTCGATTTGGGTCATCGGGCCAGGTTGGGCACGGCTCTTCCCAGTCGTCAGGCTTGATGTCCAGCGGATATTCAGCGTAAAAATCTAAACTCTTTTTGGATTCGGGCGCATATTTTCCTGTTGCCAAAACGTCATTGACGTCCAGGAACGGTGGATCCTCGAGGGACTGTAGATATTGAGCGACATCGTATCGAAATCGTCCACACCAACCGATCGCCTCAGTAATTTCCTCGATATCTTTAATCTCCACCGGATCAACGATCGTTGCGCCGGCCGCAGTCAGGTCATCAATGGCTTTATAGAAAAGTGCTTTGATCTCTTCATCCGCATCTTCGTGATCAACGAGGAATCGAAATACTCCGATGCGCTTTCCTTCAAGGCCGTCCGCATTCAGGAAGCGCATGTAGTCCGCTTCTCTTTTGTTCGGAATTGCCAATGGATCGGACGCATCGTAAGCCGCCACGATATTGAACAGGCGAACACCATCCTCCACGGTTCGCGTCATGGGTCCGGCAATATCACGATCGAAGGCCAGGGGGATGACTCCATCACGGCTGGTTAGCCCGAGAGTCGATCGAATCCCAAAAAGCGCCAGATGCGATGACGGACCACGGATAGAATTTCCGGTATCGCTGCCCATACCTGCCACACCCAGACTGGCCGCAACACCTGAAGCCGTGCCGCCGGAAGACCCGGCCGGCACAAAATTGATGTCATACGCATTCGCGGTTCGCCCATACGAGGACGACACCGTTTGTCTCGGACTAAAGGCCCATTCGGCCATATTGGTTTTTGCCAGAACAATGGCCCCTGCTTCACGGAGTTTCCTGACCATGAACGCGTCGTCGGGCGGATAACTATCCTTGAGTGCGATGGAACCGCCGGTTGTCGCCATGTCATGGGTATCAAAGTTATCTTTGATCAAAAGAGGCGCACAAAAAAGATCGGGCAGCGTCTCTTCATTTTGGATAGCCCGGTCTACTTCATCAGCTCTTTCGATAGCTTTGGGGTTGATGACGGTAATGGCGTTGATCCCTCGCGCCTTGTCATACACCCCAATCCTTTGGATGTATCCCTCAACCACGCTGCGGCAAGAGACTTCACCCGACCGAACTGAATCCTGGATATCAGAAATTCTTGCCTCGACCAGCGAGAACGCCTGTTTCGGCTCTGCATTACAGGCGGCTAGCAGACCAAGGCCCACAAAGAAGACGCACCGATTCACCATGCTTAGACCCCTGTTGATAGTTGCGCTAAACCACTAACCGCCCATACTAGCCGAATGTGCGCAATCAACCCGAACAAATATCGCTTTTCAATCATTACTTATTGATAAACGATAAGTTTTGATCTATTATCGATGCTAATAACCCATTCGATGAAGGTTTCATCCCATGACGATTGCAGCCCCCTACCCTCTAACCAAAACCGTAAAACGCATTCTCGACCTGCTTCGGGTCCTCGCGTTTCTCGGTTTAATACTGTGGCCTTTATTTGTACTTTTCACGGCTATCGGGCAAAACTCTCATCCGGATACCTGGGGTGTCGATATTGATGTCTTTTCGCAATTTAATATCGATCTGACTGCATTCACTCAGGACGTCTCGTCTTCGCCAGGCGTGCGAGATCCCAGTATTAGCGGCAAGGCCTTGCTTAAAATCGATACGTCGAGTCTGCATGCGCTGTATCTGTTTACCGTATTACTGGAAATCAGTGGTGCCGTCGGCCTCTATGTCGTGATTCAACTTCGGGCGCTGTTCGGGTCGTTGGCAAACGGACTGTCTTTCACGCCAGAAAACTCCGGGCGAATCAGGAAGATCGGTACTGTCGTAATCCTCTGGGCATTCATAAACCCACTACTGCAGTACTTCGGCGGTCAGGCCATACTTATCGAGTATGCGCTCAACGTTCCGGGCCTTCAGTTGAGCCCGGCCTTTGAAGTGAACGGTATGGCGATATTTATAGGTCTTGCGATGATCGTACTTTCGGGTGTACTAAACGAGGCAGCCCATATGCACGACGTTCAAAAGCTGACAATCTGATGCCGACAACCATTAAGGTCAATCTGGATTTATTGCTCGTTCAGCGTCGAATGTCGCTTACCGAGTTATCTGATGAAGTTGGAATAACACTCGCGAATTTGTCGATCCTCAAACGCGGAAAAGCACGGGCCATTCGATTCTCTACCCTTGTGGCCATCTGTGAAGCTTTGGATTGCGAGCCTGGCGATTTACTGGAACTGGATCAGGAAACGTGAACTTTCTCTGTTGAGCTCGAGATACAATGCATAGCATGTACCAGATTATTCCCATCGCCGCAGGCGCTTTTATCGCGACAAATCTCGATAACTTTGCCTTATTGGTGACGTTCCTGGTGCGCTACCGGCATCGCCCATTAAACGTTGCCAGCGCGTACTTTATGAGTATTTCCTTACTCGGTTTAGTCGGCTACGGAATTGCCTATGCGGCGGCGATCGCGCCTGTCGAATACCTTGGCTGGCTTGGCCTGCTACCCATGGCTATTGGCACCGCAGGCGTGATCAGACTGGTTCGGGAAAAGACCTCCGCAGGTGTTACTG
>Ga0316189_10006961_pt1 | contig 10747 bp, 9 predicted proteins | sample LowCovwburrow_MG_FD_204930 | JGI IMG/M metagenome (GOLD analysis project Ga0316189, IMG submission 204930) | Coastal sediment microbial communities from Maine, United States - Lowes Cove worm burrow | ecosystem: Environmental > Aquatic > Marine > Coastal > Sediment | place: USA: Maine... | reverse complement strand
AGAGAAATCAAACTGTACGGGTCCTTGGTCTGACTTGTTGATGACTATATCACAGCCAACCAGATTGCCGCTGGTCACCGCGTGCCAAGATAGTGATGTATCCGATTCGATTTTGAAGCCGTGGTTGGGATTCCACATGTTGAAGGGAATTACACTTTCTAGCTTGGCGTTGGTTACCTGGGCGGAGCCCTGCCAGGAAACCTGTCGTCCCCGGCCCCGGTATGCTGAGCCTTCAAAACTCAACCGGTAACGAGAGCCGGGCTGCGTGTCCGGTCGGAAGGTTTGCAGATGTTCACTGCCCCTGAATACCTCGATCTTCAAAATAGGAGAACAGGTCGTAACCTTGGCGGAGAGGACTGCCTGCTTATCCTGTGTTTGGACGATATCGCCCATAATTGCTGTTACGTCATCCGTCGCCACCGTCAGGTCAATATCGATGCGACTACCGGTTGTTGCATAGTGGTGGCGCTGGCGCAGGGCTTTGAACAGGCTGTCGCGGTCAAGTCTATCGGCCAGAATACAGGTCAGCCCGCCCATCGCACCAAAGGTTGATGCCCCTGGATGGGCTGCGCCGGGGCGCCCTTTATGATCATCAGAATTGGCAAATACCCCGACCCGGTAACCGAGGCGAAAGGCATCTTCCAGAATCCATTCAAACGTTCCCCAACATGAATGGATTTCGACAGCCGTTTCCAGCTCGTGATCATGGGACAATTCGATATCAGCGTAACGTCCGCCGATGTGGGCGGCAACGATGACGTCTTTGCCGGTTAATCCCTTAAACAGTTCATCTGAGGTAAAGGCGTCCGACTCGGGTTCAACAGGGTGGTCGATCAGGGCGCGTGATGATCGCAGGATTGCCTCGCCCTCGTTTCGGAACATTACATTGCGGTCCCCACCAACCGCGGTATTTCCTGACCACTCATATCCGGGAACGGCGATAAATTTGCCGGGTGTATCGAACTCAGCTGACAAGGTGTTGAGGTGTTGCCAGAACGAATCATTGATCTGAAAATCGTTGGCCTGATGACTGGTGGCATCGAGAAAGGCAATATCGCGGGCGAATTCAAAATACCGCCGGGCTGTGTTAATGCCGACAGTTTCCCCGGACTGGGCATGCAGGTCCGTCCAGTAAGACGCAGGCTCCGTGCTGGAAACAATGACCAAAGGTGGTGCGTGAATAACCATGCCCGTTTGATCATGGGTTGCTTGCAGGCGTATCACTCCTGAATGCTCGGCTTGCATTGGCCCGATTCGGGTTGCTCGGTCCTGAATGTCCAGGGTGATTGTTTGAGGTAGCCCCGTGACAGGTGCATCACTTTTAAGAGTAAATGTTTCCCCATTCCCAGCGACCGGATTACCCAAACCGTCTTCGGCTCTAATCCCCAGATCAAAGGCCTCTCCAACGCGTCGGCGCGTCGGCCCGATCAGACAGTAGGTTTTAGCAGATGCCGGATTGATCGGAAACGTCAGGCGCTCCGGAAGCAAGGCATAATGTTGGGTCGCAACTGCATCGACAAATACCAGAAAAACAACCGCATCTTCTGCAAAGCTTTGTAGTCTCATCCCATTTGAACCGGCGTTGGTATCGCCCAAAGTAACCGTAACGGTCTCTCCAGGGTGCAAAAACCCACCCCGAATGGCGATAGTCAGGGCCTTGTCGAAGGGTCGGGTGTGGCCTTCCCCTTCAAAACTCAGCTCGAGACTTGCCGCGCCCGAGGTTGTCGCGGAGACATAATTGGCAGCTGATGGGTCATCCATTTGCAGTCGCCCGCCATCGGCGGTCCAACGCATGGCGATCTTTAAATGCCCATTGTCATCAATGCCCAGCTCGCCTGCTGTAAAGGTCAGGGTATGTGTCGCCCAACTCCAGACTTCTGGTCGCCCTGAAGGGGCATGCCAGACACTCTCCAACTGAACTTGCCCCAGTTCCTTCGGAGTGCGAGTCGGACAGGGAGCGTTATGAATCGCCCCGATCAGTGAAAAGTCCAGTAGGTCTGTCATGTAAAGCCCTGTCAGTTTTAGGTGAAACGGTTTCAGGTATCCTGATTTTCCAACTGCTCAAGTAAGCTGTCGAGAGTGCGGGTCAATCTGTCCAGATCACGTGGGGAGGACAGGCGGTGGTCACCTTGTTTGATAAACGTGACTTCAACGTCAGATCCAACCATTAGCTCAGATATTTTCTGACTGGTTTGCCACGGCACATCCGCGTCCTTTAACCCGTGGATAAGACGCACCGGGATATCCAGATTGAGTTTGTCTTTCAGGACCATTTGGTTGCGCCCGTCATCAATCAGTTTTTTGGTAATCCGGTAAGGTTCCTGATCATCATAACAATTGGGTAAGTCAACAAATCCATCTCGCTGGAGGGCTTCGCGTTGCTCGGCAGTGAATTCCTTGAGCATCAAATCTTCGGTAAAATCAGGGGCAGCGGCAATACCAAGCAGGGCTGCAACTCGTTTCGGACGAGCCAACGCTGTCAAGAGCATGATCCAGCCGCCCATACTGGAGCCGACCAGAACCTGCGGGCCTTCGCTTAGCTTATCCAGAACGGTGATTGCATCATCAGCCCACTCCCCGATACAGCCATCCAGAAACGCCCCGGAAGATTGCCCATGACCCTGATAATCAAAACGGACAAAGGCCTGGCCCCGGTTTTTGCAATAATTTTCAAGGGCCAACGCCTTGTCGCCGGTCATGTCAGATTTAAAACCTGTAAAAAACATCACGCCTGGAGACTTGCCAGTCACTGCGTGGTAAGCGATAGTTACTCCATTGTTGCAGTCCAGAGTTTGGTGCTGTAATTGATCCTGATTCATATCCCTGATCCGAACGGTGGGGTTATAATTTTCTGACGAATGTGGTTACATTATCTCCAGCAGTGATGACACGTAAAGATATGATCGTACAGGGGAAAAAATTTGAGTGACAGTCCTGGCCGCATGGCGACGGTACTTCAGGTTCTTCCTGCGCTCGGCGCGGGAGGCGGTGTTGAGCGGGGCACTGTCGAAATCGCTCGTGCAATTACCGAAGCCGGTGGACGCGCCCTTGTTGCTTCTTCGGGCGGGCCATTGGTCCATGATCTGACACGCATCGGGGCCGACCATATTGAACTGCCCATGCACACCAAATCACCCACTGGTATCTGGTCAAATATTGGCAAACTGGAACAACTGATCCGCGAACAGAACGTTGATATCGTTCATGCCCGCTCTCGTGCGCCAGCGTGGAGTGCCTATTATGCCAGTAAGAGGACCAAGGCCCGGTTTCTGACGACATTTCATGGCACCTACTCTTCCGGAAATATGCTCAAGCGACAATATAACTCGGTAATGACACGTGGCCAGAAAATGATCGCCATCTCACGCTTTATCGCCGGCCATGCCCGTCGAATATACGGCGTCCCTGGTTCAAAAATTCGCATTATTCACCGCGGCGTAGATCTCGATAAATTTGATCCGCACAAGGTCAGTGCCGAGCGGGTAATTAACCTTGCCAATTCATGGCGTCTGACGGACGGCCTGCCGGTTGTTATGTTGCCGGGCCGGTTGACCCGTTGGAAAGGGCAAACAGTTTTTATCGAAGCGATTGCTTCACTGAAGAGGCGCGACATTCGCTGTTTGCTGGTCGGAGGAGATCAGGGCAGAAGCGAATACCGCAGTGAGCTTGAAGCTCTGGTCAACCGCCATGACCTCAACGAAGTTGTTCGGATCGTCGATCACTGTGATGACATGTCGGCGGCTTATATGCAGAGCGATATTGTTGTCTCTGCCTCAACCGATCCAGAGGCTTTTGGTCGAGTCATGATCGAGGGGCAGGCAATGGGCCGCACGGTGATCGCAAGCAATCACGGCGGGGCACAGGAATCGATTATCGATGGAAAAACAGGATTTCTGGCGGAGCCGGGAGATTCAGAGGCCTTGGCCAAAGCCATCCATGACGCTCTTTCCATGAACGAAAACCAGAGAAATACTCTTGTTGAAGCGGCTCAGAAAAACGCCCGGGATAACTTTTCATTGCAGCGGATGAGTGAGAAGACCCTCGAAGTTTATGATGAACTACTGCAACTTGGGCCGATGAGATAAGATGCCAGCCGAGCGGAGCGAACACGTTCTGATTATCAAGCTGGGGGCGCTCGGAGACTTCGTCCAGGCCCTGTCCCCCCTAGCGGCAATTCGCAACCATCACTCAAACGCTCATATCACATTATTAACGACAACTCCTTATAAAGCTCTGGCAGAAGTCAGTGGATATGTTGATGAGGTCTGGATCGATAAGCGCCCTAAGTGGACCCAGCCAGTGAATTGGCTCTCTTTGCGCCAACAGTTGAAAAAGGGCGGGTTCTCCCGTGTCTACGACTTACAGACCTCGGATCGCAGTTCCTCCTACTTTCACCTGTTTTGGCCTGGACCGTTCCCGAAGTGGTCGGGTATTGCCAGAGGATGTTCTCATCCCCATACAAATCCGGGGCGGGACCATATGCATACGATCACCCGTCAGGCAGAACAATTATCGATGGCCGGCATTCCTGAAGTCCCGGTAGCCGATTTGCATTGGATTAACGGTGATATCGAAAAATTTGGCTTGTCTAAACCCTTTGCCTTGCTGGTGCCCGGAGGGGCAGTCCATCGACCAGAAAAGCGCTGGTCAACAATGCATTACAGAGAGTTGGCGGGAGAATTGTCTGACAACGGTGTCACCCCGGTGTTTCTGGGGGCTGCGGATGAATACACCCTGATTTCAGAAATCGCCTCAGGCAGGGAAAGCTGGGTCAATCTTGCCGGTAAGACGAATTTGCTGGATATTGGGGCGCTGGCCCGCTTTGCCCGCTTTGCGATCGGGAACGATACAGGGCCAATGCATCTGGTTTCTGCCGTAGGGTGCCGTTCAGTCGTCTTATATTCCCATGCCTCAGACCCGGCCTTATGTGCTCAAAAGGGGGCAGATGTTGAAATAATCCGGGTTGAACAGTTGGCCTCTCTGAGTGTCGAGCGGGTCGCCCAGGCTGTGGGGCTATAATGGGGTCAAGGCTGTATTTCGGCCGGAATCGGATTGTGACATTGACAGTTGCCTTAAACCCGATACATTTCGCCCGATTCAGGTAAATAAAGGCGAATTGGTTCTATGGTTGCGATAACTCTTCCTGACGGCAGTGTCCGTCAATTTGATGGTCCTGTAAGTGGTGCAGATCTGGCAGCTGATATCGGCCCTGGGTTGCTTAAGGCTGCCTTGGCGATAAGGCATGCGGGTGAGATCAAAGACCTGTCGTCGGTGATATCAAAAGACAGTGAAGTGGCCATTATCACCGCGCGCGATGAAGAGGCGCTGGAGCTGATCCGCCATGATACGGCCCACGTTCTTGCCGAAGCCGTTCAGGAGTTGTTCCCCGGTACTCAGGTAACGATTGGGCCGTCTATCGAAAATGGATTTTATTACGATTTTGCCCGTGATGAGCCGTTTACGCCCGATGATCTGGTCAAGATGGAAGCCAAAATGGCGGAAATTATTGACCGCGATGAACCGTTTGAGCGGGAAATCTGGTCACGGGAAGAAGCGATCAAAGTATTTTCGGAGATGGGGGAAGCCTATAAGGCGGAATTGATTGAAGCCATTCCTGCTGGTGAGGACGTCAGCATCTACCGCCAAGGCAAATGGTTCGATTTGTGCCGGGGACCCCACTTGCCGTCGACAGGTAAGATTGGCAAAGCCTTCAAACTGATGAAACTGGCTGGGGCCTACTGGCGCGGCGATTCCAACAATGCGATGCTGCAACGGGTTTACGGCACGGCCTGGGCTGACAAAAAACAACTCAAACAACATCTGTTGATGCTGGAAGAGGCCGAAAAGCGCGATCACCGCCGGTTGGGCAAGGAAATGGCCTTATTCCATCAGCAGGAACAGGCAGCGGGTTCTGTGTTCTGGCACCCGAAAGGCTGGCAGCTCTACCGGACGGTCCAGAACTACATGCGTGAGCGGCTGGAAGCGGCCGGGTATGTCGAGGTCAATACTCCGCAAATGGTTGATCGTTCGTTGTGGGAAGATTCCGGGCACTGGGAAAAATTCCGCGAGCATATGTTTATTGCCGAGTCAGAAGACCGGATGTTGGCGATCAAGCCGATGAACTGTCCTTGCCATGTTCAGATTTTCAAGCAAGGTACGACCAGTTATCGCGATCTGCCGATTCGGATGGCCGAATTTGGTGCATGCGCCCGCAATGAACCTTCAGGCGCTCTGCACGGATTGATGCGGGTTCGCGCCTTTGTTCAGGATGACGCACATATTTTCTGCCGTGAAGATCAGATCGAAGAAGAAACGAAGAGCTTCATCGACTTACTGATGAGCATCTACAAGGACTTCGGTTTTGACGAAGTTGTTGTTAAGTTCTCAGATCGCCCTGACGTACGGGCAGGTGATGATCAGACGTGGGATAAGGCCGAAAAGGCCTTGAGCGATTCTACTGCGGCTGCCGGTTTGGAAACGATCCTTAATCCGGGGGAAGGGGCTTTTTACGGCCCTAAACTTGAGTTTGTTTTGCGCGATGCCATTGGTCGTGACTGGCAGTGTGGTACCTTGCAGGTAGATTTTGTTCTGCCAGAGCGCCTGAATGCCAACTATGTCGGATCGGATGGGGATAAACATCGCCCGGTTATGCTGCACCGGGCTATTCTTGGCTCCTTTGAGCGCTTCCTGGGGATCCTGATCGAAAACTATGCCGGACGCTTCCCGTTATGGCTGGCCCCGGTTCAGGTGGTCGTGACAACGATTACCGGTGTGGCGGATGAGTATGCCAGGGAAGTCTATAAATCGCTGAAATCTGCGGGATTGCTTGCCGAGTTGGACATTCGCAACGAGAAGATTAACTATAAGGTTCGGGAGCATAGCCATGCCAAAGTGCCGGTAATTCTGGTGGTTGGTGAACGTGAAGCGAACGAAAAGACAGTTGCTATTCGCCGTTTGGGAGGAAAAGATCAAGAAATCGTTGCACTTGATGACGCAGTCGCTAGACTAAGGGATGAAGCGGCAGGCCCGTTGGGCTGCGCAAAATGATAAGTTCACGTGATGATCAAGATTTGGGGGCAGAGCTGATCATCGTTTTTACCGACAGCCCGAAACAAAAACAGGAGAATTCTAAATAGCCAGAAGACCTTTTAATCAACCGCCAACCAAGGATGGTCCGCGGGTGAACCACGACATTGATGTACCGAACGTACGTGTCGTTGATGCCGATGGAGAAATGGTAGGAGTCGTCTCTTTAAAAGAGGGGATCGAACTGGCCTTTGAGGCTGGGTTGGATTTGGTTGAGGTGTCTCCCAATGCTGACCCCCCTGTCTGTAAAGTGCTTGATTACGGAAAATTCAAGTACGAAGCCCAGAAAAAAGCCAGCGAAGCTCGCAAGAAACAAAAAGTCATTGAGGTCAAAGAGATCAAGATGCGTCCGGGCATTGATCAGCATGATTATGACGTCAAAATGCGTGCCGTTAATCGTTTTTTGGAAGAAGGCGACAAGGTTAAGCTGACGATCCGTTTCCGTGGCCGTGAAATGGCCCACCAGGATTTGGGCATGAAGGTTCTGGACCGGGTCCGTGCGGACGTTGAGGAAGTAGCCAAAGTAGAGCAATTTCCCAAAACCGAGGGTCGTCTAATGACCATGGTTATTGCCGGAAAATAGCCGCTTCCGGTTTAAAGTTTCAAATTAATGCAGGCTGTTGGCAAAAGGATTTGTCAGCAGCCTGTTTTTTTGTCTCAGATCGCTTGCATTGTGCTGATTTGGGCGCTATAACCCGCGCTTCGCAAGCGGTCCGGCAGGGCATGCCCAGCTGCTTTTATCGTGATCCATACTGTTTATCAGTATTGTAATAAGGAAAACAAAATGCCCAAGATGAAAACCAAATCCAGTGCCAAGAAAAGGTTCACCTTTACGGGAACCGGAAAAGTGCGGGCTAAAGCCGCCGGCAAACGACACGGAATGAGCAAGCGTTCACAGAAGTTTATCCGCAACACTCGCGGAACAACAATTCTGTGCGATGCAGATGCTCGTCTCGTCAAGTCTTACATGCCCAACGGCTAACCTCATTTAAGGATTTAAAATAATGGCACGTGTTAAAAGAGGCGTAACAACCCACGCCCGTCACAAAAAAGTTCTCAAAAAAGCCAAAGGCTATAGAGGACGCAGTAATTCATCATTTCGCGTCGCACTGCAAAGTGTCGAAAAGGCAGGCCAATACGCCTACCGTGACCGTCGGGTCAAGAAGCGCACATTCCGGGCTCTCTGGATTCAGCGTATCAATGCGGGTGCACGCGAGCTCGGACTAACTTACTCTGTATTCATGAACGGCCTGAGCAAGGCTGGCATTCAGATTGACCGAAAGGTTCTCTCAGATATTGCTGTTCATGAGCCGGAAGCGTTCAAGTCATTGGTAGAACAGGCCCAGGCCGCTCTCGCCAAATCCGCTTGAAGCACTCGTAATACCTTTCCGGGTAAAGTGTTTAACGGACGGGAGTCTGCCTGACGGCGGCTCCCGTTTGACTTTGTAAGGGCCTTGTTGAGCAGGCCTCACAAGATGGGATGCGTTGAAAATGGATAATCTTGAAAGCCTTCGATCTGAGCTGATGACAGCTGTAGGCGCGGCAATGACTCTTGAAAGTCTTGAACAAATTCGTGTTTCGGCTTTAGGCAAAAAAGGCCAGATTACCGGGTTAATGAAAAACCTTGGTGGAATGGATCCGGAAGCGCGTAAAACTGCCGGACAAAGCCTGAATGTCGTAAAGACAGAGATCGCAGGCGCCATTGAAGCCCGTAAAGAAACCCTCGCCGATGCAGATTTGAACCAGCGCCTGATGGCCGAAAAGGTTGACGTGACCTTACCGGTTCGCCCAGAGGCCAGCGGTACGATCCACCCGATCAGCCAAACAATTGATGAGATCGTTTCAATTTTTGGAGAAATGGGTTTCAACGTCGCCGAAGGCCCGAATATTGAGGAAGACTGGTTTAATTTTACCGCCCTGAATATCCCGCAAGACCATCCGGCCCGCCAGGAACATGATACTTTTTATTTTCCTGCCGACGATGAAAACGAGCGGATGGTTCTGCGCACCCATACCTCCCCGGTTCAGATCAGGACCATGCTCAACGAGAAACCTCCGATCCGGATTATTGTTCCGGGGCGCACCTATCGTTGTGATTATGATGCGACCCATTCACCGATGTTTCATCAGATCGAAGGGTTGATCATTGATAAGAAAACCCACATGGGGCATCTCAAGGGCTGCTTGATCGAATTTTGTAGTGCCTTCTTTGGTGTAGAAGAATTACCGGCCCGGTTCCGCCCCAGCTATTTCCCGTTCACCGAGCCTTCGGCCGAAATGGACATCGGCTGCACGCGTGTAGGCGGGGAATTCAAGATTGGTCACGGCGATGACTGGCTGGAAATTCTTGGTAGCGGTATGGTCAATCCAAAGGTTCTTGAGAACTGTAATATCGATCCAGACATTTATCAGGGTTTTGCCTTTGGTCTGGGCGTCGAGCGGATGGCGATGCTTAAGTACGGCATTCCTGATCTCAGAACGTTCTACGAATCAGATCTCAGATGGCTCAAACATTATGGCTTTAATCCCCTGCAAGTGCCCAGCATGACCGGAGGGCTAAACCAATGAAATTTACAATAGCCTGGCTCAAAGAGCATCTTGATACAACCGCAACCCTTGATGAACTTCTTGACCGCCTGACCATGGTTGGGCTCGAGGTGGAGAAGGTAAATGAGCGCGGTAAAGGCATGGAAGGGTTTGTTGTTGGTCATGTTGTTGATGCGACTCAACACCCTAACGCTGATAAACTTCGTGTTTGTCAGGTCAATACCGGCAGCGAAACTGTCGAAGTTGTTTGCGGGGCACCGAATGCCCGCAAAGGCCTGAAAGGCGTTTTTGCTGCATCTGGCTCCTATGTTCCGGGTACTGACCTGACCCTTAAACCGACAGAAATCAGAGGCGTCAAAAGTAATGGCATGCTGTTGTCTGAACGGGAAATGGGCTTGTCTGATGAGCATGATGGCATTATTGAATTGCCGGAGAACACAGAAGTTGGCAGCCGTGCCATTGATGTAATGGGGTTGTCCGATCCGGTCATCGAAATTGCCATTACCCCAAATCGCGGTGACTGCCTTGGAGTTAGAGGGATCGCCCGTGATTTGGCAGCCTCCGGAATTGGTAGCCTCAAGCCGATTGTCAATGGTGCCGTACCGGGGGCCTTTGAAAGCCCGATCAAGGTGCTAATTGACCTGCCAAATGAAGATCAAAGTGCCTGCCCGTATTTCCTTGGCCGTTACATCCGCGGGGTCAGCAATGGCGAGAGCCCAGGCTGGCTGAAAGACAAGTTGCTCGCTGTTGGGCTGCGTCCGATTTCTGCACTGGTTGATATTACCAATCTGATGACTATGGATTACGGACGTCCTCTGCATGTGTTTGATGCGGATAAAGTGGACGGCGATATTCATGTGCGGATGGCCACGCCCGGTGAAAAAATGATGGCGCTGGACGACACCGAATATGAGCTGGACCCGGAGATCACGGTCGTTGCCGATAACGCCAAGCCTGAAGCCCTGGGGGGCATCATGGGGGGATTGGCCTCGGGGTGTAGTGAAGACACAACCAATGTGTTTGTCGAAGCGGCTTTCTTCGATCCAATCCGTACCGCGATGAGCGGACGCAAGCTCAATATACAATCCGATGCCCGATTCCGTTTTGAGCGCGG
>Ga0316189_10006960_pt1 | contig 10748 bp, 5 predicted proteins | sample LowCovwburrow_MG_FD_204930 | JGI IMG/M metagenome (GOLD analysis project Ga0316189, IMG submission 204930) | Coastal sediment microbial communities from Maine, United States - Lowes Cove worm burrow | ecosystem: Environmental > Aquatic > Marine > Coastal > Sediment | place: USA: Maine... | reverse complement strand
AGTCCTCGAAGTTGGCATCGCCATGGCCGCGTCGCTGCACCTGACGCTGTCGCCCCGCCCCGTCGAAGACGTACCGCCACGCATTGCCAGCGTTGTCCACGAATTCTCGAACCCGACCCCGACCGTCCCAGGCATACATCGCGGTGCGGCGCGTCGACCACATGTCGCTGGTGTTGTCCTGCCACACCTCCACAAGCTGACCGTGCGTGTCCGTCACGAGTTTCCGAACATAGCCAGAAGCATCAACGGTCTGCGTCACCCCGGGAGCCACCACGTCCGTCTGCGTCAGGCCAGACGACAGCGACCACGACTGCACCGAACGACCGAACAGGTCGTAGAACCCCCAAGAGCCTGTCGTCGCATCCTCCCGCCCGTACTCGATCCCCGTCGCGGTGTAGTCGAGGGACATATCAAGAAACCCAGGCGGCGAATCGAGCGGATAGCGGTAGTCCCAATCGACTATCCCGCTCGCAGCGAACATCGCATCGATGTCCGTCACCGTCCGCGGCTCGCTCGACCAGCGCACGTTGCCCCGAGTGTCACGCTCCGTGTCGACGATCACCCAGTCCGGACCCTGATGCACGATCGTACGCACCACGCCACCGAACCCGTCGAGCACCTCGTAGCTGACCTGCTCGCCGTCTCGCGTCCCAGAGAAGTCATAGCTCGGCACCGTGATCCTGCGATAGCCAGACAAGACTCGGCCCCCAAGGAGATGACTGGCGTTGTGGTGCTCGATCTCGCTGGTCGTCACCCAGATGGCCGCGCCCGCCCCGAGCCGCTCGGTCAACACCACGCGCCCCAGCCCGTCGTAGCTGGTCCTCACCTGCACCCCGTTCTCGTCCGTCTGCAGCACGGTACGCCCGAGCGCATCCACCTCGCGTTGCACTTGGTGCAACAGCGCGTTCTCCTCCACCGTGGCGACCGTCTCCCCGAAGTCCCACACCGGATAATAGCGATCACGACCGGCCGGAGCGCTCACCTGCGTCACGGCACCACGGGCGCTACGCACGAACGCCCATGCAAGCTGCTCACCGCAGATTGCTGGCCCCGCGCTCCCAGCGCACAGACGCTGCTCGGTCAGCAGGCCCCGCACCGGCGCAGCGCCGATCGCCTGATCGTCGTAGGCGAACTCCGCAGCCTCGACGGCTACCACCGAGCCCCCAATGGGGTCGGCAGACCACGTCGTGTGGGTCTGTGGTACCCAGAACACGCCGGACGGATCGGCCACATAGTTGGCCTCGAACAGGATCTCGTCCTGGGAACGTCCCGGGGATGTATGTTGGGCGGACAGCAGGTTGCCGTGAGCGTCGTAGGCCTGCTCAACTGTGTACGATCTGCTGCTCGCACCACTCGGCGGATCGAAACGCGCGTCGGGAAACTCCTCCACCGTCACCGAAGAAGGCCACCGGCTCTTTGGAACGCCCGTCGGTCCGTACTCATCGTAGATCCAGGTGGTCTCGAAGCGCTTCTCAGGCCCTACCGCCCAAGTCATGTCGGTGTAGCCGGTATCCGGCCACACGCTGACGCTCTCGGTGAGGGGCAACGCCCCCTCCCGTGTTAGTTCGTATGTCGTGGTTGTGGTCCCGAGCCGCATGTCGTATGCCCCGGCCCGCAACGGGTCGGCGAGGTCGAACTCGGTGGACCACTCCTCGCGCGACACCTCTCGAAAACCGAGGAACGCACCATCCAGCACCTCGCCCCCCTCATAGTCCATCGTGGATCCCGAGCGGAAGCCGGTCACCGGGTCGTATACCTCCAGCAGCGAGAGCACCGACTTGTGGGTCGGGGTCTTGTGGGTGCTGTTGGACTCTCCCACCGGGGCGAAGCTGCTCGAGGAGCGATACGCCAGCGTGGTCGCGCTGCCAGTCGGAAGTACAACCTTCGACAGAAGACCAGCACGCCCAACACCGCCGGCTTCATCTACCACACTGCGTCCTCCGAACGTCACCACCGGATCGCCCGGATCGCGCAGGTCGACGATGTCGAGCACACCGTCTTGGTCGAGATCGCGGACGGTGAGCACGACCTCGGTGGTCGAGCTCGACACAGAGGAGGTGCCCTCTCGGACCCGGCTGACGTCCCCCACCGAGATGATCAACTGGTCTGTCCAGCTCAGGCCGAGGACGGGAGCATCTGGTACTTCCACTGAGGCGCCTCCATCGAGATGCAGCAGTACCGTGTGGGTGGGGAACCACCCAGGCAGCGGCCGAAGGTACTCCTCGAAGCCGTGCCCCAGGTTGCGATACCAGCCCCCTTGAGTGACCTGATCGTCGCTGAGTTCGATGCCGTTAACCAGGTCAACGCGACCGTCACCATCCACGTCAACCAGCCCACCCACGAGTGCCTGATACCGCCCGGCTAAGCCGCCACTTGAGGGACCGAAGAACTCCACTGAACCGTCGTCTTCGTACGGCTCCAGCTCGGAGCCTTCCAAGTCCGCAACAGAGGTGTCCACCGTCAAAACAGTCGAGAAAAGCCCGCCCTGCAGGACGAGCGTGTCGTCGCTCCAGCCCGCATCGAAGTCTACTTCATACCCTTCGGGAGCCCCAACCGATGTCACACTGGGCTTGCCCTCATCGCTATAGCTCAGCCAGTCCACACTCGCCGGCCAATCGAAGGGAGCCGAAAATCCGGCACCGGTGCCGTAGTACACCGTCCAATGGCCTGCCACAGTACCCTCGGTAGCGTCCACGAAGTCCACAATGCCATCGCCGTTGAGATCGACGAAGCCCGTCGTCGTCTTCATCTCTCGGATGCTCGGCGTCTCCTGCAGCGAGCCAGCGCCGTCGACATCGCCGTACTTCACTGTGGCGCGATCGCTGCACAACTCCGGCCGGCCCTCACTCTCCGCAAGGGACGTCATGGGCGGCAGCCCGTACAGGCTCAGCGGTACCGCCGACCAGCCACCGCTTCGCACTGGGTCGCGCCGATACCACTTCACCCCCACCGAAGTCCCCGAAGTCTCCACGATGTCCAGCCAACCGTCCGCATCTACGTCCAACAGCTCGACCTCGTGCCCCGCGAAGTGCACCCACAACGGTTCGTCGAGCTCATTCTGGGACTCGCAGGGGACTGTGCTATCGACCGCAGGCCGCTGTGTTGCCCCAGGGTAGGGAAACGGCGCATCGCGCTCGTACACCACCTCCCCACCGAACTTGCCCGACTCGAACCCATCGTGAGCGCCGAAACGCACCTGCCATCGCGCCTGCTCCACGTCACCATCGCGATGCTCGGACCACACCCCCGAGTCGCCCTCCACCCAGCCGACCGGCACCGTCGTTGCCTCGATGACATCCTGGAAGCCGTCCATGTCCAAGTCCACGAACTGCTTGGTCGTGAATGTACCCATGTTGTACCGGGGCTCAAGTATGCCCGGTATGAAGTACTGCGCGAGAGGGATGGTCACCGTCTCGGTGAGCGGCCCCAGCGCCTCGGCGTGGGTGAGGTCTGTCAGCGCGGCGTCCCACCAACGATCGGAGACAATCGGCGGCGACCCGCCGTCGAGCTCCTGACGCATCGGACCGCTCTTCCACCCGCTCGGCGCTGTGAGGTAGTCGGGAAGCCCGTCCCAGTCGGTGTCCACCAACTGGCTGTGCGTGTACGACTCTGTGCGTCGAGAGATATCGGACCTCGACGTGGACTTAGAGACTTCCGGCGGCCCGTCGAACAGCTCCTCGAACTCCTCGGATAGCTCCGTGTACGACATTGTCGCGACGCGCTTGGTGCTGTCCACGCCCGAACTATCGACTCCGCCGACCTCCACGAGCTGAAGCTTCTCCCATGCATAGTCATATCCAAGCGCATACCAACGCAGATCAGAGAATACCGCGGCGTTGTGGCTCGACGAGATCGCAATCTCCGTCAGCCGGGAGTGAACGCTGCTCAGCCCTCCGTCCGCTGCGTAACGCAGCACAGGCACGTCCTCCTCGTAATCGAACGCGACCCGAAGGAAGTGCGCAGCGGCACTCTGCCCCCCGTAGGCAATCTCCCCAAGCCGAGCACCGTCCCAGAGGTAGTCGATCTCGTTGCCGCTTGTATCCGTGACTACGTGCGTCACCCACCGGTATCGTTGGCCGACCGAACGGTGCAACTCATACGTGCGGAGCCCGGCCTGTAAGGTCCAGACGTATGTCGCGTCATTGTACGACGCTGTCACCGTGCCAGGCGTGTCGGATACCCAGTTCCACTGGCCTCCGTCGAGGACGAGCATGCCAGAGAGTCCATCGCCAGACACGAGCCGCACATCGCCGAGGTCAGCGTACGGTCGCGCAGCGACACCCCACGGCCGGTTGATCTCCACGCCGGTCGAGAGTGACCAACCGCGGCCCACCCACCCAATCTGGCTGGACGCCGACGAATAGGACAGCGACACCTGCGGCGCCAGACGCGCCGGGGGTACCTCGATCGGGATTGAGAACTGTGCGTCTCCGTTGGCCGCCGAGCTCACTCCAGTTTGCTGCGCCTGTACCTTGGGCAGGTTCCTGCCAAGCAGCTCCATCGCGGTGGCAGTACTTCCATCACCAGCGACAGACACACCCAGGAAATTCCCTTCCTGAACGTCGTCCTGAGCCAAAGCACCACACAGAGCGAGACACACATTCATCCACATCGACGACTCCAAGTACCTCGGTTCCTGCGATGCAGGCATGTTGCCTCCCAAGACAACATTTGCCAAGAGGCCGGGCACGGGGCCCCGCTTCAGGGGCTTCAGGCGGCTGCCGAGCTGAGCGACGCCTCTCCAGCGCCCAGGCAACAGCGCGGTCCATGCCCACACTGACAACACGTCCGATCGACAGTTCTCGCTGATCCGACGGGTGCCGCCGCCCCGTTGTCCAGCCGCCCCGCTGCGCCACTCCGACACGCCCACCCCGGCGCGCGGTCCAACCCTCGTCCAACCCTCCGCTCGACCCAGCGACAACGCCGCACACAGGCCGCCCGCCGCGCAACAACGCGCTTGCGCTCCGCCGCGCCGGCGGCAGCCCCTTCCGGGGCCTATACTGGGTCCTCTCCGCCCCCCAGAGAAGGACGCCCATGTTGTTTCGTTGTGGCCCTGCGCTCGCTGCCGCCGCCCTGCTGTTCGCGTGTTCCGACGCGCCCGACCCCTTGGCCGCCAAGCGCCAGGCCCTGCGCCTCACCAACCCCGCGGACGACCCAGCGGCCGCGCTCGATGATGCCGAGGCGGCCGGCCGCGCCGCGTTCTTCGGCTCGCACCACAGCGACGGCGTCGACCACCTCGTGACCCGCTGGCGCGAGCGCGACAGCAACGACGTCGTCCACATCCGGCTCGACCAGGTCGCCGCCGGCGTGCCCGTGTTCGGCGGCCAGGTGATCCTCCACGTGCCGCTCGACGGCGCCATGGTCACCCGAACCGACTCCCTCGTCCGCCATGTCCGGGTCGACCCGCGGCCCGCCATCACCGAGGCCACCGCACTGCAGACCGCCTCGGAGGGACTCGTCGTCGACCGGTCTCAGGTCGACCTTCAGGTGCTGCGGCACAACGGCGCCGATCACCTCACGTGGCGCGTCCAGCTGTGGTCCCTCACCGGGCCCGCTCCCACCATGCCCGTCGTGTTCGTCCACGCCCAGACCGGCCACGTCGTGTGGGAGTACGAGAACCTGCAGACCGCGCGCGACCGGTCCACCAGCGACGCCAACAACGGCACCGCGCTGCCCGGCACCCTCGCGCGGCTCGAGGGCGACCCCGCCATCGGCGATGGCCCCATCGACGACGCGCACGACTTCGCCGGCCTGACCTACGACTACTACGACACCTTCCAGGGGCGAGACAGCTACGACGACGACGGCGCGCCGCTGCTGTCCACCGCACACTTCGGGTCGAACTACGAGAACGCCTTCTGGGACGGCACGCAGATGGTGTACGGCGACGGCGACACCTTCTTCTTCCCACTCTCAGGCGCGCTGGACGTGGTCGCGCACGAGCTGAGCCACGCGGTCACTGGCGCCACTGCGGGCCTGTTCTACTTCGACGAGTCCGGCGGCCTGAACGAGGCCACGTCCGACATCATGGCCGCCGTGATCGAGGCCGACGCCGATGGCGGGGTGGTCTCCAACGACACCTGGGCCGTGGGCGAGGACATCGTGCAGAGCGGCGGGGCGCTGCGCCTCATGGACAACCCGCCCGCCGATGGTCGGAGCATCGACAGCTACACCGACTACTTCAACGGCATGGATGTCCACTTCAGCTCCGGCATCGCCAACCGCGCGTTCGTCGCCTGGGAGGCCGACCCCGCGCTGACCATCGCACAGGCCGGCGACATCTGGTACCGCGGCCTGCTCTACTACATGACGCCGACCACCACGTTCACACAGGCGCGCCGCGGCACCGAGCAAGCCGCGATCGACCTGTTCGGAGACGGCGCGAGCCAAGTGACCGCGGTGGCGGACGGCTGGGAGCTGGTGGACGTGCCGCCGGGGCCGCTGTACGCCGAGTTCGGCACCGTCACCGGTCTCACAGCCACCACCGGAGTCGTCCTGACCGAGGTGTTCACGCCCGACCCCATCGCTGACGCGGTCCGCTTCACGATCGAGGCGGACAACGGCGACGCGGATCTGTACATCCGCCGCGACGCGGCACCGGACATCGGCGCCGGGCTGTGGGACTGCGCGTCGGGCTCGCCCGACAGCTACGAGCTGTGCGAGGACGACCCGGCCGGCGGCACCACGTACCACGTCTCGATCCACGCCTTCAGCACCTTCACCAACCTCACCGTGCGCGCGTGGCAGCACGTCCCGTGCAACGACAACGACGGCGACGGGTTCACCAACTGCGACGGCGACTGCGACGACGCGGATGATGAGGTGTTCCCCACCGCCGACGAGACCTGCAACGGGGTCGACGACAACTGCGACGGGTCCATCGACGACAGCTCGTCGATCGACGCCACAGTGTACTTCGACGACGGCGACGGCGACGGCTTCGGCGATGCGGGCAGCCCAGTGGCCGCGTGCGCCCAGCCCGGCGGCACGTCGGTCAACGACACCGACTGCAACGACGCCAACGCGGCCGTCCACCCCAACGCGGGCGAGGTCTGCAACGGCACAGACGACGACTGCGACGGCGCCATCGACGGCCCCGCCTCCCTCGACGCCGCCACGTGGTACCGCGACGGCGACGGCGACGGCTTCGGCCTGGCCGGCACCGAGACCCTGGCCTGCGACGCACCGGTCGACCACGTGTCGGACAACACCGACTGCGACGACGTGCGCAGCGACGTGAACCCCGACGCAGATGAGGTCTGCGACCCGGCCGACGTCGACGAAGACTGCGACGGGGATGCCGAGGAGGCCGACGCGCTGGGCATGGTGCCGCACTACATCGACGACGACGGAGACGGCTTCGGCGACGTCGCGATCGACGCCTGCCAGCCCTCGGTCGGCATCTCCGACCTGCCAGGCGACTGCGACGACACCGACGACGTCGTCTACCCCGGCGCCCCCGAGAGCTGCGACGATCCGCGAGACACCAACTGCGATGGCTCATCGGGCTCCGACGACCTCGACGCGGACGGCTTCTCGGCCTGTGACGAGTGCGACGACCAGCGCGACGACGTGTTCCCCGGCGCGGACGAGGTCTGTGACGGCGCCGACAACAACTGCGACGGCGAGATCGACAACGACCCGATCGACCCAGGCGAGTGGTACGTCGACGCGGACGCCGACGGCTTCGGCGACGTCGCCGTGAGCGACTGCGAGCAGCCCGACGGCACCGCCATTGACGACGGGGACTGCAACGATGACGACGAGACGGTCTACCCGGGCGCACCCGAGGTCGCCGGCGACGGCATCGACCAGGACTGCGACGGAGACGACCCCGAGGTCGAGGTCGAGCCCACCGGCGGCCCGGGCGACCCGATCCCTGGAAACCCGAGCGAGCTCAACCCGGACGCCCCGGGCGGCTGCGGCTGCACGAGCGCATCGCCGGCATCCGGCGCGTGGATGGCCGGCGCCTTCGGCCTGCTGCTCATGCGTCGTCGGCGGTCTGCACCCCGAGCGTGACCCGGAAGGTCGCCCCGGCATCCGAGGTGACCCGGACCTCACCGCCGTGATGCCGGGCGATCTCGCGCACGAGGTGGAGCCCCAGCCCGACTCCGCCATCCTGCCCCTCGGCGTGCCCGTCGGGCCGGTAGAACGGCTCGAAGATGCGATCGATGTCCGCCGCCGCCACCCCCGGGCCGTGGTCGATCACCGAGAAGCCGTCCGCAGACACCTCCACCCGCACCGGGGGAGCACCGTGCCGGCCCGCGTTCTCGAGCAGGTTGCGCGCCGCGCGCCGCAGCAGCCGGGCGTCCCCCGTGACCGTGACCTCGGGGCCGTGCACCGCGGCCCCCACCCGCTCCGCCTCGTCTCGCAGCAGCGCGGTGAGCGCCACGGGCTCGGCGGCCTGCACCGCCCCGAGGGCCTGCATCCGCCCGACGTCCAGCAAGTCGCCGACGGTGGCGTCGAGCTCCTCGATGTCGCGCACCGCACCGACCGCCCACTCCGGGTCCCCGGCGCCCGTGTCGGAGAGGAGCTCGACCGCGACGCGCAGCCGCGCCAGTGGACTCCTCAGCTCGTGTGAAGCGCTCGCGAGGACCCGGCGCTGCGCCTGAAACAGCGCCTCGACCTTGCTCGCCGCGTCGTTGAACGTCGCCGCGACCTGTGCAACCTCGTCGCGCCCCTCGACCGGGACACGAACCGACAGGTCGCCGGCACCCCAGCGCTGGACCCCTTCCTGGACCGCCTCGAGCCGGCGCGTGATCCGCCGCGCGAGCGGGTAGCAGCCGACGGCGACCGCGCCCATCAGCACCGCGATCCACACCAAACGTACCCCGCGGCCGGCCGTCTCGTGCATCGCACCCAGCGTTCGCGCGCCCGCAAGAGGAACCCGCACGCCGGATCGCCCCGGACGCCGAAAGAACCCAGGAGCGCCCCTCGGCACCGGGCGACCCACCCGGGCGAGCACGGCGCCGTCCGCATCCCAGATCACCAGATCGGCGGCGTGGCTGCGGCGTGCGCGGACCAGCGCCGGCTGCAGCTGGGGGACCTCGGCCGCACCCAGCTCGGACACCAGGGTGAGCACCTCCACCGGGCCGGGGTCCGGCCGCTCCCAGAACACTGAGGCCAGACCGGCCGCCAGCACGACCGAGAGGAGCCCCAGCCCGATGAACGCCAAGTAGAGCTGGACATACAAGCGTCGCACGTCAGTCCTGCTCCGCGGTGAACAGATAGCCCACGCCGCGAACCGTTCGGATCCGGCGCGGGCGCCGCGGATCGTCCTCGATGGCAGCGCGGATGCGGCTGATGTGGACGTCGATAGAACGATCGAACGCCGCGAGATCCTCTCCGCGCACCGCCTGCATGAGCTGGTTGCGGCTGACCACCCGCCCCGGCCGCTCAGACAGGGCTCTCAGCAGGTCGAACTGGTGCGAGGTGAGGTCGAGCACGACCCCGTCGAGCCGCGCGCGGTGAGCATCACGATGGGCAGCGAACCCTCCGCGCGCAGGGTGCGGCACAGGTCGAGGCCGTCTCCATCGGGCAGCATCACGTCCAGCAGGACCGCGTCGTACTGGCCGCTCCGCGCCGCCGCCAGGCCGTCGACGGCCGTGGCGCTGGTGTCGACCGCGTAGCCCCGGGTGGACAGGTAGCTCGCCACCATCTCGGCGAGCCGCACGTCATCATCCACCACGAGGATCCGCTCCGACATGCCCGCAGCGTACGCCATCAACGCTCGGCGCGGTGCCACGGTGCGCCAAAGCGCCCGTGGCGGCCCTCACGATGCGCTTGGTAGCGCTCGACGAGCAGCGCGCGCTGCTCCGCGGTCAGCAGCGCCGCGACGTCGCCTACGGTCTCGACGGCGATGGCGGTGAACCCGCCGAACAGGCCCACGGCCTCGATGCGCACGGCCTCGAGCTCCTCGCGGTCGACCTCGGGAGCGGTCAGCGCGTCGAAGACCCGCCCGCGGAGCGTCCCCGCCTCATCGCGAAAGGCGCCCAGCCGCGGCCGCGCCTCCTCCATGACGTCGCGGACGGCTTGCCGCTGCTCGACAGTGGCACCCACTTCCTCGAGCATGCGATCGATGGGTGGACCGTCAGGCGGACCGGACTGGGCCCAGGCGGGAGCGGCGGAGACAAACAGCAAGGACAGCGCGAACAAGATGCGTTTCATGTGGTTCCTCTCGGGTCGTGCGGAGCGTCCTTGCCCCACGCTCTCAACCTAGGCCCGCCCCATTTCACACATCCTTGCCGTTCGAAAAGAACTGTAAAGCTGCCCTGCGGGACTCACGGTAAGATGCGCGCATGACGAAACACCTGCCGCTCACTGTCCTGTTCTTTGTCTTCGGGTGCGAAGACCGGACCGACCAACCGAATACCGCCGAGATCACGGAGCCCACCGAGCCCGATGAACCGACTGATGCCATCGTTCCTCCCGTGTTCATGGTCGATTTCGAGACCACAACGGGGCCGGTGTCACTCGAGATCCACACGGACTGGGCGCCGCTGGGCGCCGCGCGGTTCCACGAGCTGGTCACCGCCGAGTACTACGACGACGCCCGCTACTTCCGCGTCGTCGAGGACTTCATCGTGCAGTTTGGTCTCGCGGCCGACCCCGCGGCGACCGCAGAGTGGGACAGCCCGATCAGCGACGACCCGGTGCTCGAGTCCAACCTCGCCCGGACCATCACGTTCGCGACCGCCGGCCCGAACACCCGAACGACGCAGCTGTTCATCAACCTCGAGGACAACGCG
>Ga0316189_10006957_pt1 | contig 10750 bp, 8 predicted proteins | sample LowCovwburrow_MG_FD_204930 | JGI IMG/M metagenome (GOLD analysis project Ga0316189, IMG submission 204930) | Coastal sediment microbial communities from Maine, United States - Lowes Cove worm burrow | ecosystem: Environmental > Aquatic > Marine > Coastal > Sediment | place: USA: Maine... | reverse complement strand
AGCTGGGGGCGCCCGATTATCAAGATGAACTGTTGTTGGCCTGGCGTTTAACTAGATAAATACCCACAGCCGATACATGGCGTAATTAACAAAGGTCAGCAGTACTGTGGTGACCAGTTGCGCTGGCCACACCGCTAGCCCCATTGCCAGCAGACCAGAAAAGGTGAGGGCGTTCAGCACAAACTGGATACCCAGGGACGCGGTGAAGTGTAAGGCTGCGGATGCCTTGGGCCTGCTAGGGGTGAATACGTGGTAATAAGCCATTAAAAATCGACTGAAGGCCCCGCCGGCAAATCCGATGGAAGTGGCGATGACCGCCATTACCCCAACTTGCAGTGCCAGGTACATTAAGCCGTAATGCACCACCACTGCTGCCACACCGGTAATACAGTGCAAGCTGAAGTTTAAGAAAAGCTGCCACAGGGGTCGGCTATGCAGTGTGTTTAGCCACTCAGGCATTGTTATTGGAGGTGTTAAAAATGCGGTGGCGGTAAAGTTTTAGGCGGCAGGCCAGAGCCGCCAGCGAGACGGCGATGACCCCCAGGCCATAGCGCAGTGAACGTTGAAAGTTGATCGAGCTGGCCTCTTCGAAATAGCGAGTAGGCACCGACACCTCACCTATTGTGTGCCCGCCAATAATCGCCTGGGCCAGCAACTGGTTATCGAAAATAAAATCGTCGGAATTGGCCTCCAGATTGATGGAGCGCAGAAAGTCAGCAGAGTAGGCACGATAGCCCGTGTGGTATTCGGACAACTTGGCGCCCAGTAACAGGTTTTGCCCTGCGGTTAGCACCCTGTTGGCCAGGTATTTCCACCAGGGCATGCCTCCGCGCAATGCACCGCCGCCTAAGATTCGCGAGCCAATGACAATTTCATAGACCCCCGAGGCGATCATGCCCGCCATGGGTACCAACAGGCGTGGATCGTATTGGTAGTCCGGGTGCAGCATCACAATAATGTCGGGCTGGTAGGTGAGTGCCTGTTGGTAACAGGTTTTCTGGTTGGCACCATAGCCTTGGTTGCTGGCGTGGCTGACCACGGTGAGGCCAAGCTGCTGTGCGACTTTAACCGTGTTGTCGTCGCTGGCATCGTCCACCAGCAGGGCGTAGTCAACGATATCCTTTGGAATGGCGTTCCAGGTCCATTCCAGGGTCTGTTCTGCCCTAAATGCAGGCATCACCACAGCAACGGACTTACCATTAATCATGTAGAGGTTTTATTCTTGTTGAGTCGGCGAAAGGATTTGCCCGGCGCCTCGGGTGGACCAAATTCGCAGGCGTTACACACCGGTACACTGTGCCGCTCGGTTTTCAGGCGTTGTACAAAAGCCTGCCGCTGGGCGTTTTGCATTAACTCACTGACTTTGCTGTGGCGCAGATTGCCCAGGTCGGCTGCACTTGGATGGGCGCAACAGGGGATGACAGTGCCGTTGGCACCAACGTACAGCTGATGCAAACCGCCGTGGTAGAGCTGCTGGAAGTGATCTGAGGGTGCTACAAAAGTGCACACGTCATTGGGTACAGTCAGCGCCCGGCCGGTCAGGTTCTCCTGCGCTTCCGGTAAGATTTTCCAGTCGCGAAATTCAGGTGTCCACCCGCGCAGAACCAGTACCTTGTTCCAACGCTCCATGGCCTCTTTGTCTTCGATAATAGTGCGGGTAATAAGATTGAGCTTAGGTGCAACCCGTTGCTGGATGTCGGCAACTCGATCGAGGAATTCGATTAACTTATCCCACTTGCCCGGAGGTCGCAGACGCTCATATTGCTCCGGTGTGCCGTCACCATCACAGCTGACCACCAGGCGATCAAGTAGACCCAAGGCCAGGGCACTTTCCAAGTCAGCCCAGTCGCACCACTGGGCATTGGTGGATATTTCCGATTCCTCTGCGCGCCAGGGCTGCTCGCCTATTATGTTAAAAATGCCGGTGAGGTTGGTGTGCAGCAGGGGTTCGCCAAAGTTAAACAAGCGAAAGTAGTTCACGTAGTCAACGTCAACGTTGTTCATGCACTGCCTGAACAGATCCAGGTCGATACGTTTGACCTTATCCATAATGGTGGAGTTGGGGCAGCCTACACAGCGCAGCTGACAGCCGTGGACTATATCGAACTGGAAGGTATGCAGGCTGTTGATGTCGGCCATGGGTGCTGGGGTTCTCTTAGTTATCGTTCTGGGTATCTGTACGGAAACTGGCCGGTCGCGGGCTTTTTCGGTTGTAGGCTGACAAATAAAATTCCAGTGTTGATAAGTCTTGCACCGGATAGTTTTGCATGTTGGGATGAGTGTACTCGATACGGCCCTCTGTACGCAGCGCAGCTCGGTAAAACTCAAACTCCAATGCCCGCAACTCGCGCTCAAACTCTGGCACGGTGATAGGGTTTAGCTCGGTATAATAGCGCCAGAAGTCTTCGGGTGACACATGCTCGTAGCCAGAGCGGTCCATCAGCTCAGGGTCTTTGGAAAACACCAGTTCTTTTATCTCTTCCTGGGTTTTGGTCAAGTGAAAAAAGGGCTCATCTGAAAATTCACCCAGGTGGTGCCCAAAGTTTCCGTAGTAAAGCCCGGGGTGAATAAAGAGCAAACCATCAGGGCGCAGTACCCGCTTGATTTCCCGTAATGTCTGCAGGTAGCCGCCGGCAATGTGTTCCACTGAACCCCAGGAGATCACCACATCAAAGAAGTCGTCGGGGTAGGGGATGTGGTTGGCATCATCGGCGGTGTGAATCAGGTTGGGCGGTAGCTCCATGTCCAGGTGATTGTCTTTTAGTACCTGGGGTAGTCGCTCATAGGCGCGGTCGGGGTCGATACCTACCAACAGTTCCGGCTGGGTGCGCAAAAACACACCCAGATCGGTAATCCCGTCTCCACAACCCACATCGAGAATTTTTCCGGATAGTAGCGGCGAGTTATCCAGCATGTAGTTGACTATGACATGTGCGGCGTGATCAAAATGCCGGAAGAACCAGCTGTCGTGGCCCTGCTGCCAGGCCAGATCATCAATAGGTACCTCACATTCGCTGGCCAGGTGCCAGTGGGCTTTGCCTGGCCCGCTATTGTCCGCATCGCCTTGCACTTCTACCATTAGCAGACGTTTGTCTAACAGTGAGAGCTGGCGCTGGTGCAGTCCTTTGGCCTGCAGCTTGACCTCGTAGTTACCTGGTGACAGTGACAGCCGTGGCAAAATCCAATCTACCGCATATTCACCCCGGGGCAGCCAGCGTATCCTCGACCCATCAGCGGCGCTATCACCCTGATAAACCAGGTTGCCCTGGTCAGCGGTAGTAATCTGGATGGTCAAAGTGACCTCAAAAATGATTGCAGCCTGTATCGAGAACGGCACTCTTATAGTGGCCGTTTGCCCATTTTGAAAAGGTGAGCCGGGCATTTGTGGTGCACCTAGCGTGAGCAGGGTTGGGTTGGCGCTTATGTTGGGCATAAATAGTGAATCTACAGGCTTGGTGAGCAGGGTGCCAACGCTATAGGGTTTTGCTGCGGTAGGCAATAGGTGTGCAAAAACCTGGCCTGAAAAGGGCTTGCCCTGCTTAGCTGGCGGAGACTACCATTACCGGGTTTGGGGCCGCATAGCCCCTCTTAATTAGGGGGAACACCATGGGTGGTCTGACAAGAGTAGTAATCGCCTCGCTGGCTGCGTTGCTGGCAACAGCTCAGGTGCAGGCATCGATCGCGCAATTGAGTAATGCCACTGTTGTTGAGGCATTTATCGACGGTTATGCCAAGTCATTGATGAAAAGCGAACAGAGTCCTGCTGGCACTGTGGCCATTGCTTATCAGGGTGAAACAATCTTCGCCAGGGGCTATGGCTATCAGGATTTGGAAAAACGCACGCCGGTTGAGGCGGATAAAACCCTGTTCAGACCCGGCTCGGTGTCCAAGTTGTTTACCTGGGTGGCGGTTATGCAGCAGGTGGAGCAAGGCAAGCTGGATCTTGATGCGGATGTGAATAGCTATCTAGACAATTTCCAAATCGAAGATACCTGGCCCGGCCAGCCAGTCACATTGCGCCATATCATGACACACAGCGCCGGGTTTGAAGACGGCGGCATGGGCTATTTAATTATCGACGACCCTGGTCGTATTATGCCCTTGGCAGATGCCATGGCGCGTTACCAGCCCTATCGTGTCAACCCGCCGGGTGTGCAGACCGCCTATTCCAACTACGCTACCGCCCTGGCTGGGTTGATAGTAGCCAATGTTTCAGGACTGGAATTTAACAACTATATACAGACCCATATTTTTGACGTCTTGGGTATGGAGAACGCGAGTTTTGAGGAGCCCCTGCCGGCGCAGCTGGATGCCAATATGGCGGGTACCTATATGGTAGAAGGTGCCGATTTCGTGGTCAAACCCTATGAAATTATTTCCAACTTTGGGCCCGCAGGAGCGCTGGCGGCAACTTCCACAGATATGGTCAAGTTTGGACTGGCCATGTTGAACGGTGGTGAATATAACGGCCGGCGCATTTTGCAAGCAACAACGGCCCAAGAGATGCTAACCCGGCAGTTCAGCCACGATGAACGTATGCCTGGCATGGGGCTGGGCTTTTACCAAACCGAGGTCAATGGCGTTACGGTGCTTGGTCATGGTGGTGATACCGGCTCGTTTCATTCGGAGCTGGTGATTGATAAAACCAACGATTTGGTGTTTTTCGTGTCTTTTGGCGCAATTGGTGGTGCAAAGGTCAGGTCGGGTTTCAAGCCTGCCCTGTACAACCAGTTTTTCCCGGTTGCTGAAGAGTTGCCAGTGGCCCCTGCTGACTTTATGGAACGTGCCAGTAAATATGCGGGTACCTATCAATTTTGGCGGTCGGGGTTTTCCAACTTTGAGAAGGCCTCAAAGCTAATGGGGGGCATTCAGGTAGCCCCGTCACCAGACAACAGCCTGATCGTCAATATGGGTGGCTTGGGTGTCAAGAAATATGTTGAAGTGGGAAAAAACCTGTTTAAAGGCGCTGAACCGTTAAAACCGGGACCACCGGTTATTGCTTTCCAGGAAAACGATGCGGGTGATATCACCGGTTTTGTGATTGAGGGAGCGCCTTTTATGTCTACCTTCAAGGTGCCCTGGTACCAGATCCCGGGTTTTAATATTACGATGCTTGGGTTGTCTGTATTGATGTTTTTGGGAGTATGGCTGCGCTATTTTTATCAACGCGCCGCCTTTAAAGCATCAGCCCCTGCTGATAAATCAGCCTGTCGAGCTGCCCTGCTTGCCTCCGGCGCTAATTTGCTTGCGCTCATTGTTGGCTTCCTGGTGCTAACAGCGGTATTCAGTAAGCTGGGCACTGAAATTCCTCTTGCCTTCAAGCTGTGGCTGGTGTTGCCGATACCGGCTTTTATTGCGGGTTTATATTTGTTGTTCCACACGATCTTGGTTTGGCGCGGGGGTTTACTCGGTGGCATATTTGCGAGAATACGGTTTAGCCTGGTTGCCCTGGCGGCTGGTTTTATGTGCTGGTTTTACTGGTACTGGAATATTTTGGGTTTTCAATATATGACTTAGGTCGGTAAATGGGTTTTCCTGTATTCCACTGGGGAAAGCCCGGTTTCCCGCTTAAAGGCGGCATTGAAGGTTGAACAAGAACGAAAGCCTACTTCCATGGAAATGGTAAGCACGGTTTGGTTTGGGTTGGCCAGCAACAGTTTCTTCGACTCGGCGATGCGGATCTTCTTGATATAGTTTTTGAAGCTGCTGTTGAGGTTGTGATTGAGTATCTCTGATAGCTGATGAGTACTGATTGACAGCATGTCGGCTAATGCCGGCAGGCTGAGGTCTTCGTCGAGGAATATTTTGTCCTCTTCCATCAGCAGTTTGAGTTTTGCCAACACTTTTTCCACACTCACCGACCCAAGCTGACTCTTTTGATACTTGGCCTGCACAATATTATCGGTCACTGTTGTCAGGAAGGCAGGGTATTTTTGGTTGACCAGGTACATGGCAATAATCCAACAGGTAAAGAATACAGCAATGCCACTTGTCACTGTTTCACTGTGATAGAACTGATTAAAGATTACCGCTACCAGGTTGACCGAAAAACAGCCGATAAAAGCGATGGTAACCAGAATTGTTGGATTATCTCGCAGCATTTTATGTTTAAAAAGCTGCATTACCGTCTTTAGAGGGTAGAGCACATAAAGTAGTGTAGAGATAAATATCACTACCACCAGATTGTTGGGGAAGGTCTCCCATAGGGCTGTTTCTCCGCTGGTATATTGCAGTTGTACATAGGCTTTCTGTTCACTGCTCAGGGATAAATGGGGAATCAGAATCAGTGTTGTTAGCAAGGTTGGCAAAAAATGTAGCGCATGCGGTCTCGCCAGCTTGAAGCCGCTGTTTAATATATACATAAAGTACAGGTAAAACATTGGCCCCAGTAAGGTAAACATGGGAATTTGAATGGCAATAAACACCGGCAGTTGCGCGAAAAAGCCTGCTGCCTGGCTGTAGGTAATGAGGTGAATTACCCCCAGACAAAACAACAGACCAGCAGCCAGCCAATTTCTTCTTCCGCGCCTGGCACTAAGGAGTTGCCCGCTACCCAGAATGATAGCCATAACAGCACCTATAAACACCACGTTGGTAATCACGTCAGATCCTCGGCGTTAGGTTTTACCCTCAATTAAGCCGGCACCTAAAAATCCACCATCCACAGCGAGCACATGGCCGTTGATATAGGATGCCTCGTCGCTGGCCAGAAACAAGGCGGCGGCAGCTACCTCGGACGGTGTGCCGTAGCGCGCGGCAGGAATTGAGCTGGTGTAGGTCAGCCTGGTTTGGTCGCTGTGCATCTTTTTGACCATCTCTGTTTCGATGGCACCTGGGGCCAACGCGTTCACACAAATACCCAGCGGAGCAAGTTCCACTGCCATGACCTTGGTCAGGCTGATGACTCCGCCCTTCGCGGCCCCGTAGGCCGCCCTGTTATAGCCGCCCCGGACACCGGCGGTGGACGCCAGGGTAATTATTCTTCCCCAGCCATTTTTAACCATGGCCCTCGCGGCAGCTCTGCAGCATAGGAAAGTGCCAGTTAAATCGATGTTGATGATTTTATTCCAGTCATCCAGGGAGGTTTCCAGAAAAGGTTTTTCGATCCCGATGCCGGCCGAATGGACAAGAATATCAAGGCGGTCAAATTGTTGTTCCACCGTGCTTATCATGGCCTCCACTGACTGTAGCTGGCTAACGTCCACCTCCACACCGATAGCGTTGCCGCCCGCCCCGCGGATTTTCTCAACGGCTTGTTGCCGGCGGTCGGAGGTGTCTGCGATCACAACATTGGCGCCGGCATCAGCCAGTTGTAGTGCTATCTCCCGCCCTATACCACTGGCCCCCCCGGTCACCACTGCAGTGCGATTGGATAAAGACATAGTGTGGGCAACCTCATGGCTTGAACAGTCCCGCTAAATGACGATTTTAACGCCAACGACCCGATACAGATACCTCGTTTATAAACCGGGGCTATCATTTTGCTCAGTATATTTTTGTGGTGTGCCTCCCTTTGCTGCGAGCGGTCGCAAGTGATTGTTTAAACGAGAAAAACTTTCAGTTAATTGGGTTTTGCCTCAGCCGCAAAGCTGTCCTGAATTACTACTGCTGACTTATAAGCTGCCATGAATTGAACAGCGGGCGGCGTTACAGTAATGGCTACATCAACCCTGGTGGTAATCCTTAAGCAACAAAAGATAAGTCAAACAATAACCCTAAACTCGGTAATTGGAGATATATGATGAAAATGGAACAACTTCTGCACCACCGACGTAAGTTCTATCAGCAAGCCATTGCGGTCGGTGTGATTCCGGCCTTGTGTACTCTGGCTTCGCCATTGGCAATGTCGGCGCAAAATCCGTCCCTGGCTCTTGAGGAAATCCTTGTAACCGCTCAGCGACGCTCCGAGAACCTGCAGGATGTGCCGATATCTATCACGGCCTTTTCCTCCGATCACCTCAAAGACAGTGGCGTTAGCCGATTTGATGCCCTGGTGGACTTTATTCCCAACGTCAATTACAACACCAACGCATCAATCAGGGCGACCCAGATTACCATGAGAGGGATCGTCTCGGATGCCAACAGCATTGGTGTGGACCAGGCGGCGGGGGTGTATGTAGATGGTGTTTACATGGGGCGGCCAACCACCATTAATACCGGTTTGTATGATGTAGAGCGGGTGGAAGTGCTGCGTGGTCCGCAGGGGACGCTGTATGGCAAAAATGTGGTCGCCGGTGCCATCAACTTTATCACCAGGAAACCGGATCAGGAATTGTCTGGCGACCTGTCGCTGACCTATGGAAATTTTGATAATACGATTATGTACGGTGCGCTTAACGCCCCGCTAGTGGAAGATCGGCTATTTTTGCGCGTTTCAGCACAGTATGAGCAACGTGATGGTTACCTGGAAAATCTTGCGGGGCCAGATAACAATGATGCCGACAACCAGAATGCCCGCCTGGGTTTGTTGTATCAAGCCAGCGACAACCTGGAGCTATTGCTGCGGGCAGATTGGGCCAAGGACCGCACTAATCAAGGGGCAGGTGAACTCGCGATTGTTTCGCCGATTTTCGCCCAGGCTCCCTTTAATGTGACACCTGGGCATCCCATGTATGTTCCCGACGATGCGTTTGACTACAAAATTGCCGATGCACGCAGTTCCTTTCAGGATCGCGATGTATTTGGGACCTCGCTGGAAATAAACTGGACAATTGGCGGCGGTGTCTTGACAGCCATTAGCGCCTACCGGGAGTTTGAATGGGATAATTTTCAAACCAGTGATGGCAGCCCCTTTGACATATTTGGCACCGGCATCCTCGAAGACCAGGAGCAGTTTAGTCAGGAAATCCGCTTTAGCTCGGGCGTTGGTGACCGCTTTGAGTACGTAGTGGGCGCTTACTACTTTGATATGGACTTATATGCAGAACCCACGGCCACTGTGGGTATTGATGCACTCTCTGTGCCCGCTTTTGGTGGCGCACCATTGGGCTCATTCCCCGGACCCAGTATTTCGAAGTTGCTGCCCGACATTAACAACGAGAGCTTCGCATTCTTTGGTCAAGCACACTACCAGTTGACCGAGCGTTTAACGGTTTCAGCCGGCTTACGTTATACCAACGAAGAAAAATCCATTGTTTATAGTGTGCTGCCCGACTTCGTTATTGTTGCGCCGATTGATCCAGCGGTGAAAACCGCCAGTATTAGTGAGGATGTTTACACACCGATGCTCAGCCTAAGCTATAGGCTCAGTGACACGGCGCTCGGATATTTCACCTATGCCGAGGGATTCAAAGCCGGCGGTTTCAATGCGTTTGACTTTGACTTCGCAAACGATGATGGCTCAGTACCGGAGTTTGATCCGGAGTTTGCCAATAGCTATGAGCTGGGTGTGAAAAGCGATCTAATGGAAGGGCGTCTGCGTCTTAACGCGGCGGTTTTTTTCATGGACTACCAGGACCTGCAGGTGAATCAGCGACTGGAAGACGAAGACGGGTTCTTCTTTTTCCGCACCAGCAATGCCGCTGAAGCGGAGATCACCGGTTTGGAGGTCGAGTTGTCTGCCAAGGTAACCGAAGGCCTGGATATCAATATCAGCTACGGTTACAGCGACGCCGAGTACAAAAGCTTTGTGGTAGATGAGGCCACCGGCGTGGATTTCAGTGGGAATTCTCTGGTGCTGTCACCGGAAAACACCTTTGGCTTTACCGCTCAATATGTGCGCCCACTGGCAAATGGCTGGGATTTGATGGGAAGGCTGGAGTACAGCTACCGTGATAGCAGCTACTCTGATCAGGCCAATACTACAATACTGGAAAACAATAGCAGAGACCTGGTTAACGCACGTTTAGGCTTCGATAACAAAGATGCCGGCATTCGTGTCATTGCCTGGGTGCGCAACGCATTCGAAGAAGAATACACCCATGGCCGGGGTGTTGGCAGCGGTGCGTTTTCACCCGGTGCACTTCAGTACGCGGTGGGTGACCCACGTACCTACGGTATAGAGCTCAGCTACAGTTTCTAAGTAACAGGCAGGCTATGTGAACATAGCCTGCCATTAACTGCCTACAGTCCGTATTCCCACCAACGATGATATTGTCAGTGTTGATGAATTAAAGGTAGAGCGCAGTGTTGCTACCTGATAAGTGTTAGCAGGCTTTGGTAAACACCAGCGACAAGTTATTGGCAGGCATATCAACAATCTCGGTAAGATCCAGGCCCTGCGCATTGGCGGCGTCGGTCACCTCAGCGAGGTCACGTACACCCCAACGTGGGTCCTGGGCTTTCAGCCATTGGTTGAAATTGGCGTTAGAGGGGGCGGTGTGCTGCTCATCTCTCATGTACGGCCCATAGGTATACAGCACATCCCCGGGTGACAACAAACGGCCCGCCCCGGCCATCAGCCCCAGGGTAGCCTGCCAGGGTGAAATATGGATCATGTTGATAACCACAATGGCGGATACGGGGGTGGGTGGCGTCATGTCTTCTACCGGCCAGTGATCGTCTGTGGCGTCGATATTAAGTGGTGGTAGCAAGTGTGGACTGGGTTCGTCAGCGATCCAGGCTTTGATTGACCCTCGGTTGTGAGCATCCGGGTCGCTGGGTAACCAGAACCGGGGTGCAAGCCTTGGTGCAAAATATACCGCGTGCTCTCCGCTACCACTGGCAAGCTCAACAACCGTTCCCGCGGCAGGCAGGACTCGCTGCAATACGGCTAAAATTACCTCTCGATTGCGGGCGGTGGCCGGCGCAT
>Ga0316189_10006956_pt1 | contig 10750 bp, 7 predicted proteins | sample LowCovwburrow_MG_FD_204930 | JGI IMG/M metagenome (GOLD analysis project Ga0316189, IMG submission 204930) | Coastal sediment microbial communities from Maine, United States - Lowes Cove worm burrow | ecosystem: Environmental > Aquatic > Marine > Coastal > Sediment | place: USA: Maine... | reverse complement strand
CTTAACATCGTGGATAGGCATCAGGAAATCGTGCGCAATTCAGAACGACTCAAAGGAGCAGATCGTTATGATGAGGCGTTTTCAAGCTATTTGCAAAGATTACTTGCCCGCTGCAACTGAAATCGGAAACTGCTATGAAACAGCTTCGTACAAATAGGATTCCTGCCAACTCGAGGCATGGTCTAAAACGGACATGAAACGTTTACGGCCAAAACCGCCGCTTTTTAACAGCCAAGGTCGTAGCTGAGCACCGTTGCGCCCAAGAGGGAAAATAGCAGTCCAAGCACCCGAGTTGAGGTGGCTCAACTCGGGTGTTTTTTACGAATCAGGTGGTGTTCAGCTGCCCTCTCCAGCCTGCTTCTCGGCAAGCAGGAAATCCAGGCTGCCGAAGGCGTGGCGCATGTGGGGGATCACGATCGAGCCCCCGACGAGCAGGGCCACGTTCATGGCTTCCTCTAATTCCTTGCGTCCGTGGCCTGCGCCGACGCATTGCTCCAGGTGGTAGTCGATACAGTCGTTGCAGCGCAACACCATGGAGGCAACCAGGCCGAGCAGCTCCTTGGTCTCTGCTGGCAGGGCGCCGTCTCGATATGCCGCGCTATCCAACGAAAAGAAACGTTTTATGTTCAGGTTATCCGAGTTCATTACCTTGTCGTTGCCTTCATGGCGTTTTTGGCGGTAAGCCTCAAAATCAGTCATTACTTGTCACCCATGATCATGCCGCCCAGGCCACCCAGAATGCTGCCTTCGCCTTTTTTGCCTCCACCGCCCGTTTGCGGCGCGGCCGCGTATACCCGTTTGGAAAGGCGCGAGAAGGGCAGTGATTGCAACCATACCGTGCCGGGTCCGGTCAGGGTGGCTAGGAAAAGGCCCTCGCCGCCGAAGAAGGCAGATTTAAGACTGCCGACCATCTCGATATTGTAATCGACCTGGGAAGTCAGGCCCACCAGGCAGCCCGTGTCTACCCGCAGTCGTTCACCCGCAGCCAACTCTTTTTTGCAAATGGTTCCGCCCGCATGGGCAAAGGCTTTGCCATCGCCGTTGAGGCGCTGCATGATAAACCCTTCGCCGCCAAACAGCCCGGTACCCAGTCGTTTATTCAGGGCTATCCCCACGCTGGTCCCCATGGCCGCGCATAGGAAGGCGTCTTTCTGACACAGGAACTCGCCGCCTATTTTCGAAAGATCAATGGGCACGATTTTACCTGGGTAAGGAGCCGCAAAGGCCACATGCCTTTTGCCAGTGCCGTTGTTGGTAAACCAGGTCAGGAAGAGACTCTCGCCGGTGACCTTGCGCTTAAAGCCTTCGAAGACCTTACCCATAAAGTCCTGATCCGGCTTGGAACCATCGCCGAAGCGGGTCTCCATTTGAATACCGTCTTCCAGGTACATCAGGGCGCCGGCTTCCGCGATCACGGTCTCGCCGGGGTCAAGCTCAATTTCCACGTATTGCAGGTCATCGCCAAAGACCTCGAAATCAATTTCATGGGACGTATTGGTGAAACCACCTGCGTTGGAAGGGGGGGGCGGCGGCCCACCGGGATTGGCGAGAAGCTCAGGGACATCTTTCATGGCTTTCCAATCACCCAGATCCTTATTAAAGACAAAGGTCTGCGCGTTAACTTCACCATTGCGAATCTTTTGATCCAGTTCTTCGCGTGACATGGGGCCTTTTTGTTTGCCGTTGATGGCCACGTACCAGTTCGTGCTCATAATTAACTCCTCCGTAGGTGACTGTGCCTCTATTCTACCCCGGAGGGTTTCCAGGAACAGCTTTTTCGTCGTTCAATTTTAGTCTTCCCCTTCATCCAGCAATAAGGCGACCGTCTCCTCGATAAAAGGCAGAACGTGTTCCGCTTTCGTCTCGTCCAGGGGAAGTGTTATCATGCCGTCCGGGCTGATCTTCACATCGCGACCCTCACTGATCCAACCCAGAACCAGCTCTGAGCTGACTTCGGCCTTGACATGGAAACGTAACTTGAGCCGACCTCCTTCCCTCTCTACGCCGAGCACTTTGCGAGCTGACAACTTGATGCGCAAGCGGTGCTCATCACACAACACCTGCACGGGGGCGGGCGGCAGCCCATACATATCGTTGAGGGTCTCGAACAGACCTGTTACATCCTCAAGGGTCTTGGCCGTGGACAACTGTTTGTAATAGTGGAGCCGCTGATTGGGTTCCTCGATATAGGTGCGGGGTAAACCGGCATTCAGGTTCAACTTGACCAGGCAGTTGACCAGGTCCTCGACCTTCTTGCCACGCAACTCATCGACGGCCTCTTCCAGGAGTTTGATATAGGTCTCGTAGCCGATGGCGTTGATATGGCCGGCTTGTTCACCACCCAACAGGTTCCCCGCGCCGCGAAGTTCCATGTCCATGGCCGCGATACGGAAGCCGGAGCCCAGGTAGGAGAACTCCTCCAGAGTGGCCAGGCGTTTGCGGGCCACATCGGTCATCCGCGCCTTGTGCGGCACAAGCAGGTAGGCAAAGGCGGGCCGGTCTGAACGGCCGATACGGCCGCGCAACTGGTAGAGTTGGCTCATGCCGAACCCGTTGGCCCGATTCACGATCATGGTATTGGCATTGGGTATATCCACGCCATTCTCAATAATTGTCGATGAGATCAGTACGTCGATATCATGGCGCATGAAGGCCAGCATCACCGACTCGATGCGCTTGCTGTCCATTTGGCCATGGGCCATGTCCAGTCGGGCGTTGGGGACCAGCTTCTTCAGGTTCAGGAGTAGGGTCTCCATGGTTTCGATGCGGTTGTGGATGTAGAATACCTGGCCGCCTCGTTGTAGTTCGAAGTCGATGGCGTTCTTAATCAGGCCGGGCCTGGTTTCGGCCACCGTGGTGCTGATCGCCAGGCGATTGCGCGGCGCCGTTTCGATGACTGAAATATCGCGGATGCCGCTCATGGACATGTTCAGGGTTCGCGGGATGGGCGTGGCCGACATGCTGAGCACATCTACCTGCTTTCGAAACTGTTTCAGCTTTTCCTTGTGGGATACGCCAAAGCGTTGTTCTTCATCGATGATGAGCACGCCCAGATCCTTGAACTGGATGTCCTTGCCCAGAATGCGATGGGTGCCGATTAGAATATCGATCTCGCCGGTATTGACCGCATTGACAATTTCTTTGACCCGTTTCGCCGGCGTGAACCGGGAAAGCCAGGCAATATTGACGGGATACCCCGTAAAGCGGTTCTTAAAAGTATGGTAGTGCTGGAAGGCAAGCACGGTGGTGGGGCAGAGCACGGCTGTTTGGACCCCTTCCATGACGGCCTTGAAAGACAAACGCATGGCCACTTCTGTTTTCCCAAAACCCACATCACCGACCAATAAGCGGTCCATGGGTTTCTCCGATTCCAAATCCCGTTTGATATCTGCCATGGCGATCAACTGGCCATCTGTGGGCTCGTGTTCGAAAGCTTCCTCAAATTCGTGCTGCCAGTCGGTATCGGCGCCATAGACACGACCGCCGACCACCTGGCGTGCCGCATATAGCTTGATCAGCTCTCCGGCCATCTCGCGCACGGCCTTCTTGACGCGGGACCGGGTTTTGGCCCAGGAGACCCCGCCCAGTTTGTCCAATTGGATGCCGCTTGTCTCGGAGCCGTAGCGATGGATCAGGTCGAGCTGGTTCAGGTTCACGTACAGTTTCTGATTGTCGCGATAGACCAGGGCCATCATTTCATGGACACCACCGCCAGCCGCCATTTCGACCAGACCGGTGAAGCGACCCACGCCGTGGTCCAGGTGGACCACGTAATCGCCCACCTTCAAGTCGCGGAACTCGGCGTGAAAGATCTGCTTGCCCTGCACCTGACGGCGTGGTTTTTTGACCTTGGAGAAGATATCCTTCTCACTGACCACGATCAGGTTGCGCTCCGGCCAGGAGAACCCCGTCTCGAGATGGCCCGTGGCCACATAAAAGCCCGGGCTCGGTAACGTTTCCAGGGGAAACGCCAGGGTGCGACAGTGCTCCCCGTCATCCTCCAGAGTCTCCTCGAATTGACGGGCGGTAGTCTGGTTCAGGCAGACCAGCACAATGGCCTGACGTGCGGCCTGTTGGCACCAATGACTAAAGAAACGGGTTACATCGTTGTTGTAATGGGGGACGGTATGGGTGACAAATTCCTGGTCCACATCGTCCAGCTTGAGCTGGTGGCAGATGCGTAAATGGGCCCCTTCGCCCAGGTCAATGTGGGTGGGCCTATCGGTGCCGAACAAGGAGGCATAAATGTGAGGGGCTGGGATGCCGGGGTAAATGCTCTCCATCTGTACCTCTAGCCGGGTGAGGTAGTCTTCCTGGTGCTGGTTGGCGAGGTCCCAGTCTTCGATAAAGCAGTGAAAAGGGCCTTCGATCAGGTCATAAAAATGGCTGGTTTCCTGAAAGAAGAGAGACGTCCAATGCAGGTAGCCGGGGAAACGGCCGCGATCGCGAATCTGAGCCACCAGTCCCAGGAACTGGCCTCTCGCCTCGCTTTGGTTCCAGAGCGAACCGCCCTTGGTGTTAAACCGCTCGGCCCGTTCCTGCTCAATGGTCCATTCATAGAGGGGCAAGATGGTGATATCGTCCAAGCTGCCTGTGCTGCGTTGGGTGCCCGCGTCAAAGGGCCGGATTTCTTCCAGTTCATCGTCGAAGAACTCAAGGCGGTAGGCGGTTTCATCCACAAAAGAGTAGATATCCAGGATGCCACCCCGTCGGGCAAAATCGCCGGGTTGAGAAATCATGTCGCAAGAGAGGTAGCCCATGCGCACCAAATCGTTGGCCAGGCTGCCCAGGTCGTAGCTGCCGCCTACCTCGAGCGTCAGGGTTGGGTCCAGCAGGGCGTCCAGCGGGGGAATGGGTTCCAACAGGGCCTGCGGTGTAGTGACAATGAGGTCCCAGTCGCCGGAACGCAGGGCCGCGAGCACCAGGAGACGGATTCGGCGCGTCGATGCATGGACAGGGGCAAAGGAGAAGGGGCTGCCATCCAGAGCCGGAAAAGGAAAAATGCGACTTCCCGGTTTAAAGGTCGCCAGTGTGGCAATCGACTGCTCCATTTTCTCATCGTTGGTGGCCACCACGATGGTTTTCCTGGGCTGAGAAGCAATGCTGAAGAGGCCAGCCGACCCGCGCAATCCATGGATACTGATTCGCTCACCTGCGGTAAGCTCAAAATAATTCATACATACTCCGCAACCGCTTTTTATACCACAGGTTCAGAGTGGAAAGTTGCGCGGCAAGCAGGTATGGGGTCTAATTTGAAGTGCGGGGCGAAGGCATGGACCTGATGCTCATGGGGCCCAAAGGTTACCACCTATTCCCGGAGTAGCTGTCAGGTACTCCTTATTGTTGCACATCCTCAATGATTGTGATTTTGTCCACGCGGAACCCGCTTCCGCGAATTGGATAAACCGTCTCACCAGTCATCGGGTCCATTGAGATGGGCATTTGTTCTATTTTACCGGGCGTTGGCTTGTAGGGTTTTCCAGGCAAATAGGACCCTGTCACGATGACTCTCTTACCGACATATTTGCGAAAATCTTCAAAGGTAATGGCCTCTGAGGGCCTGAGGATAACGCCTTCGCGGGCGCTGCGCTGCTCTTGGGGGATATGGCTTGACGTCGCCGAGGATTGCCCATTTGAAGCTTGTCCCGGAACAGTCTGGTCTCCCACATCGAGGACATAATACTCGCTGCCTCCGGCATTCCAGGATTCGAAACTCTTGACCCACGGCTTTTTGATCACTTTTCCGGTCAGGTCCACTGAATCGGGGTCCGATCCACATCCCAAAACAAGGAAGCAAACGATACATAAGGAATTTTTCATCGAACCACCATTTAACTTCTCACTTACAACAGGCCGCTTGGGTCTGAGTCTGCGATTGCATTTTGTCAGCATAAGCGATAGACGCCATCCATATGGGCCAGGCTGATAGGGGTCTAGTATAGCACGAACCGAACCTGTCGCTGCCATTCACCGCGCTGCCTGGGCACGATTCGCGGTGCGACCCAGCCAACGCCGCACCTGGGTTTGAGGGGCGGGAGCCCCTGAACCTTGAGCCTTTTAGCTTGAAGCAGCGGGATACTCCGGCGCACATTATTCAAAGACAGATCGTTGAAGTTAACATGCCTCGACAGGCTGGCAGGATCCCACTAGTTTGGAAACACCGTAGATCGTTTGGCGTTGAGCACCTGTCTGACGCGAAGCGCCAACCTCAAACGCGCGACGGGCTTTAAGATGAAGGCGGCAATGCCCAACTCCTTGGCCACGGTTTCACTCAGTTTATCGTTGAAACCTGTGCAGATGATGATTGGCATGTCGGGTCTGTGCTCGAGGATTTTGACCGCAAGTTCATCGCCTGACATATGCGGCATGGTCATATCGGTGACCACCGCGTCATATAAACGCGGGTTTGCCTGGAATGCTTCCCAGGCTTCGATCCCATCGGCTTTGGGCGTGACCTTGTAACCCAGTTCTTCCAAAATATTCGTCACCATATCCAGAAGCAGCACTTCGTCATCCACGACAAGCAGGTGTTCGTTACCACCCGGAGCAGTAACCGGTTTCTTCGTTTTACTGGTGAACTCCGTGGTTGTGGCCAGGGGAATGTAGACCCTGAAAGTCGTCCCTTTTCCCGGCGCACTGGTTACCGCGATACGACCTCCCATGCTCTCGACTATCCCATGGGAGACAGCCAATCCCAAACCCGTGCCTTCCCCTTTTTTCTTGGTGGTGAAATAGGGCTCGAAAATTCGCTCCAGTACCTTTGGCGCCATACCGTGTCCCGAGTCTGTAACGGTCAGACACAATTGTTTTCCACCGGGTGAACCTGTTTGGCCCAGGTCATTGACCTCAGGGTTGACTTCTTGAAGCGAGATAGACAGGACACCCCCTGAATTCCCAATGGCGTGTCTGGCATTGGTGAGCAAATTCATCATTACCTGATGTAACTGGGTGGGATGCGCCAGAACCGGGTGGCAGCTCATGTCAATTTTCTGACGTATTTCAATCGAGGAGGGGAAGGTAGAGCGGGTGAACTTCAATGCTTCCTTGAGTAGTGACTGAGCCTCCACGGGCATTTTTTCTTCCTCACCCTTGCGCGCGAAGGTCAGTATCTGGGCCACCAGCTCTTTGGCCCGGTTTCCCGAATCGTGGATGATCCCCAAGCGTTCCAATAAAACCCGTTCTTCGGGGAGACGCTCCATAAGCATTTCCGTATAACCCAATATGGGAGCGAGGATATTGTTAAAGTCGTGGGCGATGCCCCCGGCAAGTGTGCCGACCGCTTCCATCTTCTGCGTCTGCTGGAGTTGTTTTTGCAACCGTTTGCGATTGGTTTGGTCAACCATAACCGAGACGAAATGGGTGATTTCATCGTTCTCATCCTTCACTGGTGAGGTGGTCATGGTCTCCCAAAATAAGGTGCCATCTTTCTTGCGATTACAGATCTCGGCCTGCCAGGGCTTGCCTGAACGTAAGGTTTGCCACATTTCCTCGAAAAAAACAATATCGTGGTGACCGGAATCGAGAAAACGGGGGCTTCGGCCGATCACTTCATCCTTGGCGTAGCCCGTATTGCTGGTAAAAGCAGGGTTCACATATTCCAGGGTGCCATCGATATCGGTAATCATAATCGAGGTCGGACTCTGCTCTATGGTGATCGATAATTTGCGATGCTCATCCTCAGACAACTTCCAACTGGTGATGTCTCGGCCACGGACCACAAAGCCACTAACCTGATCATCCGGACCAATGAAGGGGAAATAAGCAACGTCCAAATACCTGTGCCCGGTGCCTGGGAAATCGAACCACTTCTGGTAATGAATTTCTTCGCCCTTCAAGCATCGATCCGCATTGGGCTTAATGATCGTCTCAAAGAACTCTGTGCCAAAGACTTGCTCAACACGATGTCCGATCACGGCGTCTTCCGATTTGCAAAATGCGCCCAGGTAGGCCTTATTGACAGCAAGATAAAGAAAGTTGGTATCGATCAAGGCCAGCATATCAGTTGAGCTGGAAACAATCGATTCATATCGCTTCAAGGCCTCTTCTGCCTTGACCCGTTGGGCCAGATCCTTGCCCAAACGCTGAATCATGGGATCGCTGATGCGAATGAAGATATAGGTCCCAACCATGATGACAATTAGGGCAACCAGGAGCGCGGTGATCCCAGCTTTGACAAAGGGCGCCCTTATCTCCGACATATCCATTTTTGCCACAATGCCCAAACCCAAAACGGCGACGGGTTCGTGGGCCGCAAGAACCTTTTCACCCCGATAATCCAAGCCAATAACGGTTCCAGAATTCCCTGAGAGTGCGCGACGCATGGGTTCGGCCAGCTTAGAGTTGAAAGGGACTGGTTTGAGGATTTTGGTCTTATTCCCGTGGCGGTGCCGGAACTGGAAAACAATCTGCTCGTTCTCTCGTTTAGCAAGGGTGAATTCACCTGTCTCGCGAAAGCCTTTGAACTTTTCGTGCATGGCAAGTACGGTTGACATGGTTGCTTTATCCGAGTCGAAATCAGGCAATTCCTGTTTGACCTGTTGGCCGATACCTTCGTCATAGAGCGCAATGGCTTCAATGATCCGAGCCTGACTTTGCGCGGTAGCTGCCAAACTGGCTTGAGCCTCTTCCAGATGGATTTGATAGAGGATGGAAATAACTATTCCAATCATGAGTAGGCAGGCAACACCCATGATGGCCGCTAACCAGAGGATTCTGGTGCGGTCGGCGCGCTCATTGATGGGAGGAGTGTTCATTTGTGCTGCTCTCAAAGGCACATGTGAAAAGATGTGTTACACAAAAAAAGGATACCAGTCTGCTACCATTAGTGCAAACGAAAAGAGGCTCAAAATAGGGAAATGGAAAATATTCCACCACTTCGACCAGGTGAGATTGGCGTCATTTTTTCAGGTATGTGAGGCCATGGAAAGCGTCTTTTTGAAAAAAACTCAAGGCCCAGAGCCCAGAGCCTTGAAACGCCAGACAGGACAAAGGTGCCGCTAGCTAAACATTAAATTTGAAGTGCAAGATGTCGCCGTCGGCAACCACATATTCCTTGCCTTCCTGACGCATAAGGCCGGCGCCGCGAATAGCAGCTTCGCTCTTGTGTTCTTCCAAGTCGGAAAGGGTAAAGGTCTCGGCACGAATAAAACCCTTCTCGAAGTCACTGTGGATAACCCCGGCAGCTTCGGGCGCCTTGCTGCCCACGCGAATGGTCCAAGCGCGGATCTCCTTGGGGCCTGCCGTGAAGTAACTGCGCAAGCCCAACAAACGGTACGTTTCCCGAGCGAGTGCGTCAAGGCCTGGCTCTGTCATGCCCAACTCTTGTAACATGTCAAGGGCATCTTCCCGGTCCAGGTCGGCCAACTCAGATTCGATCTTACCCGAAATGATGACCAGGCCCGCGCCTGTTTCTTGGGCGTGGTTGCGCAGCTCAGCCACATTCGGGTGGCTGCCAGCCAAATCGTCTTCGTGAACGTTTGCAATAAAGAGCACCGGTTTCATGCTCAGCAGGAAGAGATGGCGCAAGTGGTCGCGATCCGCCTCGCTCAAAGAACTTCGGTCCAACCAACAGCCCTCGTTGATGATGGCCAGTGCATGTTCGATAGCAGCCTTTTCGGCCTTAGAGTCTGCATCGCTCATCTTGCCGATACGTTGCTTGCGTTTTTCCAGGGCGTCCATGTCTGCCAGCAAAAGCTCTGTCTCAATGGTGGCCACATCGCGCAAAGGCGATACGTCACCATCCACGTGGGTGACGTCTTCGTCTTCGAAACAGCGAACCACGTGCAGGATGGCATCTACCTGGCGAATATTTCCCAGGAACTGGTTACCCAGACCTTCCCCTTTACTGGCACCTTTAACGAGACCGGCAATGTCTACGATCTCAATAGCAGTTGGAATGACCTTTTGGGTTTCCAGGTGCGTGCGAATACGTTCGAGGCGCGGGTCGGGTACTGCCACCACGCCTGTATTGGGTTCGATGGTGCAGAACGGGTAGTTCGCGCTTTGCGCCTTCCCGGATGTAAGTGCGTTAAAAATGGTGGATTTGCCCACGTTGGGCAAGCCTACGATACCCGCTGATAATGCCATTGAAACCTCCGCATTGGTTCGACTCGTGCGACACGCGCCAAAACAAAACTTCGCAGTCTAGCCTAAAGGGCGACCCGTTTCAACTACCTATGTGCGGATTTGGTGATCCTATACGCCATAGGTTGGAACCGACACCGAAGTAGCTGAGGTCTCCCAGAATATGGTTGGGAAAACCGAACGGCCTTCCCACCAATTCATTCCAGAGTTCCTCCACGCGGTTGGGAGGAGGGTGTTCTCCAAGCCTTCAGCACGACTTGAGGCTGGCAATCAGGCCTTTTTTATAAAACCGATCACCGCCAATAGGATCACGGCGCCAAGGGTTGCCGCGAAAATGGAATATAAAATGCCGCCACCGCCAAAGCCGATCAAGGGCATGACAAAAAAGCCCACAAATGCGCCGAGCACGCCTACGATCAGATTCCCGATCAGGCCAAAGCCCTTACCCTTCATAAGAAGACCTGCCAGATAACCAGCGATCAAGCCAATAATTAATGTATAAATCATCAAATTCCTCCAGTTTTTCAACAGGGTTTTGCTGCCCCGATGTGCTATTTCGCGTATCATACCATAAGTGATTGGTTTTTTAATCAAGATACGGAGGCGCATGATGGAAATACGAGAAGAACAAGCACGTGACATCATTGCCATAGATAGGGTCAACCAT
>Ga0316189_10006954_pt1 | contig 10750 bp, 9 predicted proteins | sample LowCovwburrow_MG_FD_204930 | JGI IMG/M metagenome (GOLD analysis project Ga0316189, IMG submission 204930) | Coastal sediment microbial communities from Maine, United States - Lowes Cove worm burrow | ecosystem: Environmental > Aquatic > Marine > Coastal > Sediment | place: USA: Maine... | reverse complement strand
ACGGCTTGAGATGCTGCAACTTCATCGACTTTTTCTGCAATCGCTTCAACTCCTTTGGCGAGCGTTTTAAGGCCATCGGAAACCATGTTCAGCACACTTTGCAAGTCCTTCATTTATAACCTCCCTTTAGTTGATTCGTACCTATTTATTGAAATCACATCATGTTTGCACATGATTTATGCCATAGCCAGATTGAATATTTTAGGAATGCTACCCGTCGAGAGCCTCGTGGTCGAACGATCGATTTAAATAGAAAAGACAGATCGAAACCTCCGGCTCGTAGGGGTTGAAGGTACCCACTTTGCCGGCTGCTGTCAACTACTATTCACAGAACAAGATGCAATATTTACTATAGGCTTTCAGATAATTTTTTTGGATAGGCTAGAAAAAGTCCCCTTGATTAAGGCGTGCAAATAGTACGTTGTTGAAGGGGTCGACTGATAACGCAGCCCAAAATCTTTATCTGGGGGACTATATCATCTTGGCCGGGCGGTACTCTAGTACTGCTATACTTTCTCACTTATCTAGCTCCCGAAGTATATCATCCAAATTATCAACGTCATCTATTTTATAGGGTCCATCGTTTTCAGGCACATCTTTTTTTCTCCATGCGGGTTGTCTCGACCTGCTTCTTTCAGGTGGGCCCGGTCGGCGTTGCTTGGATGACAAATAGTCTCCGGCCAGGGCGGCATTGTTGGAATTTTTTAGAATATCTATCGGTTCCCGGCCGGTATCTTCGTTTCGAATATACCAGTCAGTACGGTTTGCGAGCCACTCTTTATAACGTTGCAACGACCACATTTTGTCAATCGCACCGGTTTGAAGGGCATCATTAAGTTTAAAATATTTTCCGTTCCGTACAATTGATTTGGCTGTCAAATTTGCATACAATATCTCACATTCAGGTACCCTGATATTTATTTCGGGTCTGAAAATGAGACGTTGGCATACCACCGCCAGAAGGCAATCGGCAAGTTGCGCGCGAACTCCAAATTGAGCTTCTGCCGGAAAGGTTGAGACAACTCTTTGCAGGGCCTCCGCAACGGACCCGGAGTGCACGGTGGAGAGGACTAAATGCCCGGTCTCGGCCGCATTTAAGGTTAACTTCATAATATCCGGTTCTCGCATCTCGCCGATCATCAGCACGTCAGGATCTTCACGCAGGGCATCCATCAATCCCTGAGAAAATGAAGGCGTATCCCTTCCGACTTCACGTTGACGAATAAATGATTTCAACGCTTTGAAATGATATTCTATGGGATTTTCAATGGTAATAATATGCTTTGATTGGGAATGATTGATTTCTTGAATCAATGCAGCCAGGGTAGAAGATTTGCCACTTCCGGTAGGGCCACTGACTAAAACCAGCCCATGGGAACGATGGGCAATGTCTTTTAGGTCAGGGTGCAGATTTAATTTTTCCAGGGTAGGTTGGAATGATGATAAAAGACGTATCGCCAGCCCTACCCCTCTATTCGTTTTCATGACATTTATTCTGCATCTAACCCCTCGAATGTTGGCAGACAGATCAAACGAACATTGCTCTACAAAATAGGGCCAGTTCTTATCACCAACCAGGAGGCGGCTGGCAGAAAGCAAAGCTTCGGCATTAACCGGTTCTCCAAGAGTTTTCAATTCCCCTCTGATGCGAAAAACAGCCGGCAACCCGGCTTCCAGATGCAGATCGCTGGCATCCATTGATTCGGCTTTGTCAATCAGGGCTTCAAGCATTTAAAAAGGCTCCAGTTTTCTTTTTACGGTTCGGATCGGGTTTATCAAATTATTCAGTAGATTAGGATAAGCATTGCCATACAAAATACAATCTAAAAATTTCGTTATCGTTCAGCCACAAATGTTTTAGTGTCAGCTTCTTTACTGAAAGCACGATTTGTTAGATATATGTCCGCCGGTTTGAAATTAACGTCATAACTTTGACGATTATGTCGCCGCCGAGCAGGAATTTTATCGTTTAATTTGCATTTTTCAAGGTTTTTTTGCTCAATTTTATTCTTTTTGACAGTTATTTTCAAAAATTGGAGTGAAAATTGCTTACTATGCTTTGCCATACAGCGAAAATTACAATTTTAGGGAACATTGGATTATTTTTTTACAGAGTTAACGGCTATGCAAATTTTATTCTGGATGCCGGCGGTCCTTTCGATCTTATTAGTGACCGCTTTAGGGCATGTCTATCGGAAAAATCGTGAATATCGACGGCGTAACGCGGATACACAGCAGGAATTGCAATCCATCAAAGATCGGATAGGCCAAATAAACGCAGGGCAACAAGATGAAGCGACAAATCGTAAAGAAACCGCTGAAAAGCTTCGCAGCTACCTGAACCTTCTGGATACCTTAATCAACACCATCCCCAATCCGATCTATTTCAAGGATGATCAAGGTATTTACCGCGGCTGCAACGAGGCCTTTGCCAAACGTATTTTAGGTATTTCACGTGCCGAAATCATCGGGCGCAGGTCTCAGGATTTGACCGATCAGATCCCTTCGGAATTGGCGGACATTTATCAACTGAATGAGCGCAAAATGCTCCTGAAAGATGGGGTACAGAGCTTCGAGGCCAAAGTTCCGTGTGGAAGCGGCATCCGACGAGAATTCTTATTCAATCTTGCTGCAGTTAACAACGACGACGGTCACGGCATGGGCAGCGTTGGTGTCATGCTGGATTTAACCGACAAAAACCGCGCCGCCCGGGATCGGCTTCAAAAAGAAAAATTGCAAGGCGTTTTAGAAACCGCCGGTGCTGTCTGTCATGAAATGAACCAGCCGCTGCAAACGATTTTGGGCCACACGGAACTCTCGCTGGCAGATATTTCGCCGGACAATCCGGCCTATTTAACTTTAACCAAAATCAGCAAGCAAATCGATCGCATGGCAGCGATAACGCACAAACTTCAAAGTATCACCCACTACAAAACCATGGATTATGACAGCAAAACCAAAATCATCGATATTCACAAAGCCTCATCGATGTAATTTCATGACCCTTGCGATGGTTAAACTGTCGTGGAATTGCATGAACAATTGGACACTGGCACTCAGGTTTCAGCCCAGCCACCGGCCTGAAAAGCGGCCCGTCTAATCAAAAAAGAAACATAGGAGTTCACCGCAGAGATCGCAGAGAACGCCGAGAAAAAACTTCAAAGAATCTCTGCGTACTCGGCGATCTCTGCGGTGAGATACTTCTTAAAACCGTACAAAATTCAACCTACCGCGCTAAAAGTTTTTGTGGATTGGTGCAGATCATTTGTCGAATTTCCTGGACGCTGAACCCCAATGTCCGCATTTGCTCCAAATGGCGCCCATAGTTTTTGACGGGATTGCCGTTGGCCTTTTGCCCGAAATCCGAAGACAAAACAACATGCGCCACCCCAACCGCCCGAATCATGTCCCGCATCGTTTCGAGGGTTATTGGATTGGGGCACGAAGGCGTGGCAGCAAAAAAAGAATGCTCCACCACCGCCCCTAGATTAACTGCTTCCTGCTGTTCTTCCTCTGTAAAGGCTGAAACCGACTCGGATGCATGGGTGACCAGCAGGCGTTCAATTCCAAGCTCCCGGGCCTTTCTCAAGAGTATTAATGACTCGTACGGCGAAATATGGCCGGTGGCCAATACAGCACCATGTTCTGCAATCAGCTCTAAGATTTTCATGGCCTCGGCCTTGAGCGTCATCTCCTCATCAAGGACGGAAATTCCGCTGAAACCCTGATCAGGTAATGGAAAAGCCGTTGGCGGCTTGCCGGCCCCCCAAATTGCAATATGGTGGGCCGCACCGTAGGTGGGAAAATAGATCACATCGACGCCGGCTTTCAGGGATGCTTCAACTGCGCAGGTATTCAATCCCCCCACCGGCGGGTTTAAGGCCAGCGCACTGAAAAAACGGCAGATACCTCGGCCCATTTGATTTAATGCGGCTGCGCGACCAACAGTGGAAGTGCAATGGTCTTTAATCAGTATTCCGGCCATACCGGCGTTTTCGGCTTCGCAACAAAGCTGGGCCAGATCCAGGGCGCGCGGGATAACATCCGGCGAAGCGTGGACATGAATATCATAGCCGCCCTCAAGCAATTGTCTGGCAGTCACCTGATTACCTCCTTTATGGTAGCCGCTTGAACAGCTATCGAAAAAAAATTGTTCATTCCAGAGATTAAATTGACGGAGCGAAGCGACATCCACAAATCATCAATTTTCAATTCTCCGCCTCCGACGGATCCGGCTTCGGTTATTACCCAAGGATCAAATTGGGGAGCCACAATGTCACCCACGGAACGAATGTGACGAGCATCAGCATTCCGACATCCGCGAAAAAAAAAGGCAGCATCCCTTTTGTAATTTCTTCGATGGAAAGCCCGCTGATGGCCGACCCAACGAACAGGGAATACCCCAGCGGAGGCGTCTCCATGCCCACCGCAAAGTTGATCACAATAATCGGGCCCAGCTGAATCGGGTCAATTCCCAGCTGAACGCCCAGCTTCATGAGCAGACCCCCCAGTATCACCATGACCGCCAGATTATCCATGACCGCTCCGATTAAAAGAAGGGTCAGATTCAATAGCAGCAGAATAACGATCTTGTTATCGGAAATGGAAAGAATAAAACCGACGAGTTTATCCGGCACCCTTTCATAGGCCAGCAACCAGCCAAAAACCGAGGCCATCCCGATGATAAACATGACCATCGCCGTGGTTCGCATGGAGGTTAAAAAAAGTGCGCCCAATTCTTTGAATTTCAATCCGCGGTAGATCAAAAGGCCCGTCAGCAGCCCGTACACCACCGCCACCACCGCTGCTTCGGTCGGCGTAAAAACGCCGCCGTAGATACCTCCTAAAATGAGAATCGGGGCGAACAAGGCCCATTTCCCATCATAAAGCGCTTTTAAGAACTCGTTCACTGTGGCGCGCGGCAGTCTGCCGATACCCAATCTCCTGGCGATCCAATAGCAGATAAACATATACGCCAGGCCGTCGATGATGCCCGGTATAACACCGGCTAAAAATAGTTTGGAGATGGATTGCTCGGCGATCACCCCCCACACGATAAAGGGAATGGAGGGTGGAATGATCTGGCCCAGCGGCCCCACGCTGACCGCCAAAGACGTCGCAAATCGTCTGGAATATCCCCGCTTTTCCATTTCGGGGATCATGATTTTACCAATGGTGGCGGTGGTGGCGGGAGCCGAGCCGGACAGGCATGCGAAGAACATGGAAGAGAGCACGGATACCATTCCCATCCCGCCGGTGACATGCCGCACCATGCGGTCGGCCACGTGCATCAAACGCGCCGAGAGCCCACCCGAAGACATCAAATCACCGGCTAAAATAAACCCGGGAATCGCCAATAAGGGAAATGACTGTGTTCCGGCGATCACGCGTTGCGCCAGCACAATTAAATCAATATCCAACATCCACAATGCGACAACTGAGGTAATTCCAATGGCGAATGCAATCGGCACACCCAGCACCACAAGGAAAAGAAACCCTAGAGTCAACACCCATGATGCGGCACTCACGGCTTTATAATTTCCTTTCCCGGTTTGACCAGTTCTGCAAGCGCATGCAGGCATATCAGGGCGCCGCAGACAGGCGCGGCATAGTTTAGCCAATCTAATGACAGCCGCAGCGTCGGTGTCAAATGCTCGGCCGTCCGCTGGACAAGATCAAAGCCGCTGTATATCAAAATTATGCCGAATGCGCCGATTGCCACCGTGGTTAGACGCTCGAGGATCAGTCTCAAACTTCGCGGTAATCGGCCGGTGACAATCGTCAGTCTGACATGAAATTTTTCATGCACCCCCAGACTGCCTGCGAGCAGCACCAGCCATGTGAACAGAATCAGGGATATTTCTTCAGGCCACGATAGTGCCTGCCCGACGACATATCGGAAAAAAACCGAGGTGAGCAAGCTCACAACCAGGCCAATGCACAGCAGTACCACGATGACAGCACTGGCCCGTGCCAGGCTTGTACTGATTTTACCGAGTACCTCGCAAACGACTTTCATGGCCCTCAAATCAGCTTACGATTTATCGTGATTGAATTTGCGTCCATCGTTAAACCCGTTGCAAAAGCCGGAGGGTAAGCAACCTTAGCGCAAAAACATTCGCAAATCTTAATTCGTTATTCTGCGGTTCGCTGTTTAAACCAGAACCGGCTATCGATGCAATAGAATTGAGTTACATCTGGCCCATAACAAGCCCGTAAATATCATCACCGATGCTGGGACGGAACTTTTCGTACACAGGTTTCACTTTTTGCTGGAATGCAGCGGTATCCTTAATGCTGTTGACTTGCATACCTTCCTGACTCAGCTTTTCGACCAGTTTTTTCACATTTTCCATATTCATGGCCCGTTCTTTTTCAATCGCTGTGCGGGCTGCTATGCGCACGGCAGTCTGCTGCTCCGGAGTAAGCTTGCCCCAGGTTTTTTGGGCCATCAAAACACCGAGCGCAGAATAGGTATGATTGGTCAAAGACAGATACTTGGTAACTTCAAAATAGCCGTTGTTTTGAATCACTGCGATGGGAATCTCCAAACCATCGATCGTCCCCTGTTGCACGGCTGTAAACACTTCACCCCATGCCATGGGAACAGCGTTTCCGCCCAGCGATCGAAACATGCCGATATAGACCGGGTTTTGCATGACGCGCCACTTGATACCTTCCACGTCTTCAGGGGTGTTGACCGGCCGCACATTGTTGATCATTTGTCGAAATCCGCCTTCGGCAAACCCAAAGCCGATAATGTTTTTGGCCTCCAATTTTTTCATGAGTTCCTGACCGGCTTTGCCGTCCAGAATCGCATGTGCCTTTTTCTCGTCGGAATAAAGAAACGGCAAGTCATTAATCTGAAAAGCGGGCTCAATGCTGGCGATGGGCGCATTGGTAATCACGGCCATATGCAATGTCCCGAAGCTTAACCCCTCCAGCATCTCCTTTTCATCACCCAGAGCCCGGTTAGGAAATAATTCCACTTTGAACTGGCCGGGCGCTTCCTTTTCGAGCGCCAGGGCAAATTGCCGCGCCGTAATCGCATATGGATCGGTGGCACCATCAGAAGTGGTCCACCCCAGTTTTAGGATGACGGTTTTGGCAACCGCCGGGGTTCCGGCGCTCATCACCAAAAATGATCCAACCATCAAGATGATTGCAAGTTTAAGCGTATACCGAATCCTTCTTTTTTCTGCCATGTTTGCCTCCTTTAGTTGATTGATTAAGGATCTTTGTTGACGCTTCAGTCTCTTTAGACGTTGCCAAGGTCGTAGGGCAATCACCATCCCTAAATCGACCCCAACCTTATCTTCCTGCTGCCCAACTTTCGGCCAATCCGTCTTTAGCGGGTGTGTCAAAATCCAATTTGGATGTCAATAAGAAAATAGCATTTCCATGTGGATTAAAAACCGCCTATTTAGATTGCAATCCATTCCCCTTCACTCTGCCTTGACATGAAACTTTTCTGCTGTTGACAATCCTTTTGACACCTTCATCAATTTTTCGTATTAATCCAAACGTTCTGAGATTGAAAAAGCCGGCGGGCAGACCCTAACGTTGCAAAAGCCGGCGGGCAGACCCTAACGTTGCAAAAGCTGGAGGGCTTCAGAGTCAAGGCGCCAAGGGTGAAGTTGTAGTTGTTTACCTCGATCCCTTGGCAACGCAGGATCTGAAGTCCTCGGGCTTTTCCGAAGGGTAGACAATATGGCTAGAACTGCTAAATCCTTGGAATTCACAAAATGGAATATCAAACACATGATGTTTTCTCTGTAATATTTCCTATAATTACGGACCAATAGCTATGATTTTACATGTTGTTTATGCAACATTGGGGTTAATCCGGGTGGCCCGGCCATGATGCCAATCTTGAAATAAAGGGAGGAAAAGATCTATGGATGATGGCATTATCCACGAGGAAAAAACATCTATCAGCAACTCCACCTCTATTGTTGGAGATATAAAAGCTGAAGAGCACTTGATCATAAACGGCACCATCAAGGGGAATGTAGAAATAACGAATTATAACTTCTTTTTAGGCCCCAGTGGCCGCATAGAGGGTCAGGTCCATGCCCAGAACGTAAGAATCAGGGGGCATATGAAAGGGGAGATTCAGGCCAAGGGAAAGGTTGAGATCACCAAAGAAGCAGATTTCTCAGGAAAAATTGAAAGCAAAAGTATTTCGGTAGAAAGCGGTGCTAACTTCAATGCATCTGTAAATTTGAATCAAAAATCCCCCCGGTGAGCAAGCCTTGATTAAACGCTAACAGGCAGGCACACTAAAAATTCAATTCAAAAGCCCACTAAGGATCAATATAGCCCGTCTTCAACCTTCTTAGACTTGCTTCAAAAAAGGCAATGATATGCTATGGTGGTGCAGACCCTTTCAACCCGGCTAAACCTCCCCTTCTCCAGGGGTTTTCCCTTGACAGGTTTGCGATACGGATCTAAACATAGAGTGGGTAAATCATGAATAATCGATATGCGGAAACAACCATCCCCTTGCGGGATGAAAAGACCTCCGGCTTTGATGAATATCGAAATCTGGCGCGCGGTTACGCGCCCGATGCGGCCGAAAAGATCACCAACGTCCCGGCCGAACTGATCGTCCGGGCAGCCAGACTTTTTGCCGGGTCCAAACCGGCGGCCGTCATGACCGGGGCAAGTCCGACGGTCCACCATACCAACGGCCTCCAGAATCAGCGGGCCATAAACGCCCTTGTCGGATTGACCGGAAACTTTGACGTTCCGGGAGGCAACCATGTTTTTCCCTCCAACTATTTGTATATTTCCAACGGTGTCAAGACCAGAGACGGGGAGTATATGCAATCGCGTCCCTGGTCCGCAATGGCCCCGCGCGTAGGGGAAGATAAACACCCGGTTTGGTGCCGCTTTATCCCCGAGGCTCATTCCATGATGGTGCCTTTTCAGATCCACAGCCAAAAGCCTTACCCCATCCGGGCCATGCTCGCTTTCGGCCTCAATCATCGGATGTGGCCCGGATCGGACTTTGCGCGGGAGAGTTTCAAAAAACTGGATTTTTTGGTGGACGTGGATCTGTTTATGACCGATACGGCCAAACTGGCCGATGTCGTTCTGCCGGCCTGTTCATCCTATGAGAGGAGCGAACTGAAGTTCTATCCCGAAAAGAGGATCCTTTGGACCCGCCCTGCCATTGAACCTTTAGGACAATCGCGCTCGGATGCCGATATCATTTTCGATTTGGCCGCAACCCTGGCGCCGGACGACGACCTGCTGCGAGCGGGGTATGAAGCATCGGTTGACTGGCTGTTGGAACCTTCGGGCTTTAAAGTGGCAGATTTGAAGCAACATCCCCGGGGGCTTGTCATTGACGATGTTTCAATTCCTCCTTACCGCAAATATGAAAAGGAAGGCTTTAAAACACCTTCCGGAAAAATGGAATTTACTTCCTGTGTCCTGGCCGAACACGGCCTGGATTCACTGCCCGTCTACCGCGAACCCGGGTTGAGTCCGGTGTCCACGCCTGAAGAGGCCAAAAATTTTCCACTCATTTTGACCACCGGCGCCAGGCTGCCCTTTTTTATCCACTCCCGGGCCTATCGGGTTCCCCAACTGCGACGTCTCCAGCCGGACCCCATGGCGGATGTGAACCCAGCCGACGCCCGGGAGCGTGATTTGAGTCAGGGGGACTGGATCATGTTATCGACAAGCCGGGGGGCTGTTCGGGTGCGGGCCAATCTGACCGATACAGTCCCGCCGGGTGTTGTCAATATTTACCACGGGCGACCGGAGGCGGATGTCAACACCTTGATCGACCCCGCTTACAGGGATCCGATCTCAGGTTTTCCCGCCTTCAAATCGCTGCTCTGTCAGGTGAAGAAGGCGTCTGAAGCGATGGAATCTTTGGAATGACGATTGACGAATTTCGATGGGATAAGGAATGGATTCGATTTTTATTTTTTTAGACCCCGATGGAATGGGACAAAAAGATTCCATTGGGCAGGCAGGAGTTACAGGATTGACGGCCCTGGTTAAATACGCTGCGATGTTCTTCGAAGTTTAACGGGGTAAAGATTTTTTTCGCTTGCGGCGAGAGGCGCTTAGACCGAAAGACCGATAGAAGATGGAAGATCGCTCCGCTTGGATGAGGGATGATAGAACGTATTCTCCACCTTTTCCAAAAAGTCACTCTTTTCCTTTGAGCCTCGAGCTTTCAGCTTTGAGCTATATACTCTATATCTTGTCCATCCGGTTGATCCTGTCAAACAATAGAAAGTCCATGATGTCAAAAAAGCTGAATTGAAATATGTTCACCAACTTCTGAATATTGAATATTTTCCAGGCACCTGAAGCAGGAGCCGAATGAGAAAAAAAGAAGGAAACTGGAATACCCTTGACGGGGTATTGAACGAGAGTTGGAAAATGCTCGGCCGGGGCGCCGCCCATTTCAATGATCCGTTTCATTGGCCGGTCCTGGGAACAACCGCAAAAGATGGTTCGAGTTTGCGTTGCGTGATTCTCAGAGAATTTCTATTACCCGGCCGAATGCTGGTTTGCCACTCGGATGCCCGCGCCGGGAAGGTTCAGGAAATATCCGATTCTGCCAAAGTCAGCTGGCTGTTTTATCACCCCAAAAAAAAAGTTCAGTTGCGCATATCCGGGAACGCCACCTTACATGCAGATGATCAATTCGCAGACGAGCAATGGGCTGCGGCCAGAGCACCCAGCCGTCTGAATTACTGCGCCATCGAGCCGCCCGGCACAC
>Ga0316189_10006953_pt1 | contig 10751 bp, 14 predicted proteins | sample LowCovwburrow_MG_FD_204930 | JGI IMG/M metagenome (GOLD analysis project Ga0316189, IMG submission 204930) | Coastal sediment microbial communities from Maine, United States - Lowes Cove worm burrow | ecosystem: Environmental > Aquatic > Marine > Coastal > Sediment | place: USA: Maine... | reverse complement strand
TGGCTAAATTAGCCACAGATCGATCGTAATCTTCAGCATAGAAATAGACAATATCACCTGTTGGTGTCTCGGATCCTTCTGCCCCTGTTTTTGTTGTTGAGAGATAAATACAATAGGTTGTAGCCCCTGCTATGGTTGTCATTAGTAAAACGTCTCCGGTTCTGCTTTCTTTTTACCGCCAAAAATGGCACGAAATATATCTGCAACTAAGTTTTTGAAGAAATTCTTTATCTTGTTAATTACGGCTTTTAATCCATTAATCCCTTTATTGAAGAAGTCGTTAATGCCCGTGCGGATTTTCCCAAAGAAATCAGAAATTTTAGAGAATGTTTCTGTAAAAAATCCGAAAATAGTTGTAGTTATAATAGCAACAACATAAATAGCCCCATTGACAAATCCCATGATGGCTGAGACGACCACTCCAATAATATTAACTAACGCCATGACTACAGATATGACAAATTCAATTGCAGGAACAATGACCGCCACCAAGGCAGGAATGATTTCAATTATTGGGAGTAAAACATCCACCAAGAGAAGCAATAAGGGAGTAAAGGGCATTAATACATCCATTAAGGCTAACATGATAGGGATGAGTAATTGAGATAAGATCGTACCCCACGATGAGAGTAATGGGCTTAAGATATCCAATGGTTCTAATACGGCTTGAATCAGTGGTTGAAGTATTTGCATTATCAACATCATTGGGCTAAACGAGGTCGTAATGTTTTTTCCTACGTCTTTGAAAATACTACTCAGTGATTTGCCAATCTTTTTCATCGGATTGGTTGAGACATTCGATTTAGGTGCAAGATTAGCAGGTAATTTTGTTGGGCCAAACATTTCATCTAATTTAGGAAGCATTTCTTTCTTAGATTTAATGCCCAGTTCCTTACCTAAAGCCGTATTTGCTACCGTTTTACCTGTCAGCAATGCTTTAGTAATCACACTTGCCGCAAATTTAATCTCATTTTGTATAGCGATTGCTACCCGTTGCACTACGTTTTTAATTTCGGACAACATTGCGATAATCGGATTGAATTCTTGTTCTGACATGATTAGGGAGGGGGAGGTAATGCGGGGCGAAGGACATTAGGCCCTTTCGCTTGTGTTGATGTTGAAGAGTTGGAAATGAATCCAATGAATTTGGTAATTCCATTTACAAAGGCTTTGAGCATCCGAATTGAGTAATCAACGGGAATATGTTTTAATTCTGAATAGGATTGATGACAGAACATGTGCATGAACAGCAATAGACTATCTGTCTTGGCTAATTGCTCGTCTGAAAACCCGACATCAGATTTTCAATCCATACCCGTAAATCATCTTTCATAGCCATGAGGTCATTCACTGTGAGTCGTTCCTTAACTCCTAAAACTTTTAGAAAATTTAAGATGGTTGGAATAATACTCAATGATTCTTCTGGGGTTAACTCTCGTTCATTGCCATTTTCATCTTTTTTGTCAAAATCCATGGCTTCTAAGGCTTTCAGATCTAATTGAATCAATTGATCTAAATATAATTTGTCTGGGACGTCTATCTCTTTATCTGCTAAGTGTAGTTTCATAATAATCACGCTGGTGTTGTAAAGACTGATTTGCCACCGATTTCAAAGGTGACTTTGTAAGATTTCATGCCTTTCTCTGGAATAACATTAATATTCACAGATTCGGGTTTTGGTTTCATTAATGTGGCTTCAAAGTTGCATTTTCCTAATGGAGTAAAGACTATTGTGCAAGGATCGGCCGTTTCGGATAACATATCGAGAATATGATCACCTTCATAAGTCAGGAATTCCATTTCGATTTCAACATCCCGTTTTAAGAGATAAGGATATTTATGATAATAAGATCCTGGGGTTCCTTCTGTATATGAATTGGTAATGGTAATCGCAGCATTATCTAAATCAACAATTGCACTACCATCAATAGTAATTGTCGTAGTACCTACGTCTTCAAAATTAGCGACGGCGGTCGTTTCATCAAAAGGGGGATCATCAGCAGCGACGGCTTCTGCTTGGACATCATAGGCCATAAAGGTAACTTCTTCTTTAACATATTCCCCTTTAGAAATACTGAGTTTATATTCAGTGATATAACATCCGTAAGCAGTATATTCAACATTTCCGTCATCCCAATGGAGTAAGAATGTTTTTGGTAAAGCACCTCCACCATTTCCAACGGGAGCAATTCCTAACGCCCAATCTAACCAGGTAGAATTCTGCATATACTGTGAGAGTTTACCTGGGATTATTTTCATCCCTTTAGTAAAAACCACTTTTTGAGAGATATCTTGGCCAGGGGCTTCAACCGCCTCTTGGATATATTCAGCCATAGGCATGGTCTGCTCTTCATTAAATGGATAATTACATGGGGTTAATTCAGCCGCTCCACTGGGAGCAGTCGTGGCATAGGCAGCACCCGAGGGGCCGCCTGCAATATTGGTTTCTGGGTAATATTCCCACCAGACACCTTTTGTGTGTGTTACTGTCATTGTAAACTCATTACCTCCTCGAGGGTTAAAAAGCATTGATAGATCGAACCCGTTTTTAATGGATTCGCTGATGTAATTTGATAATGGCCTCCTGCCAGTGTTTTCACTTTCAAGAGGTCGCGAGCGTGATCGATTGTTAAATTTAAGATAGCAAGAGATCCCGCAGTAATTTGAATAGTAAAAGTATTGCGTTCTTCATCTTTAGAACTAAGTCCCGTAGTCATTGGAAACCATTCAATAGCACCCCAATTCACTCCAAGAGAGTGTGGGAGTTTGATGACTTCATTTTCAAACTGATCAACTAAATCAGGTTTAACGACTGTGGCACCTACCCAATTAGTATCAAGGTAGGTTATTATGCTTGCTGGAGTTGAGCGTGTCATTTACGGTTCACCTTGAATTTATCAGTCCACGGTTTCCGTTGGCCTGCTTTGAAGAGTGTTTTAATTTCCTCTGAGATATGTTTTTGAAGTTGCTTCTTCATATGAAGAATTAATTGTGAGTAGAAATTGGTTTGCGCTTTGGGATCATCTAATTTAACCCAGCGAGGTGCACCATAATAGGTCACCCAACGCCATTGGTTAGGATTTAATTTCCGACTCCCTTTCTTTCCTCGGGAGGTATTCCGTTGTCGAATAGGATTCCAACCGATAGGAGCGGCTTTAGGATGTCGTGTATGTCGTGAAGACATATTCGCAACATATTTCATATAATGCACGTAAGTCCCTAATTTCATTTGAAGCCAGTTATTCGAGAGTTTAGAGCCATGAAGTTGATGTGTTAAGGAATGTCTTAATTGATTTGTTGCTGCTGGGACATATTTATCAATATTTATTTCCATATCATTTATAGTTTCGACCATGGATTTATTTAGGATAGTATTCCCGTATTTTTGTACTTTAGATAATGGTAAACCCGTTAATTTCGATATTTCTCTATATTTGACTTGATTTAACCGAACCTCTACTTGAGTCCGTGGTCGGTAGGTAACAGCAGAAGCCATGATTATAAGACTCCTGCATCCGTATATTCGGATCCCATAACTCGAATCGATCTAAGTCGTTTGTTTTTCTTACCAGCCATCCGTCGTAATTTTTTCTCTAATTCACCCGAAATATCAAAATTGGGCATCTTAATAACTTCCCCACTTGAAGACATTCCTGAGTCATGCCATTGTTGCACTTTCCAAGAGAGTTCGGCAACAAGATTGGATTCAAATTCAGAAGATTGAATGATAGTTTGTGGATCGGAGGTGGCTGTATCTGGATCGGCGTAGTTACCAATTCCATATATTATTTCATAAGATTGAGCATAATAATTATCAATTAGGGTATCTATCTCTGTTGTTTTCGGTTTATCTGTCGCGTCTGGGACAAAATTTAAAAAAAGAGATTCATAGGTTATTCGAGCCATTTAAATCACCGATTTTCAACATCTAACATATGTAGATTGAATGTGTTGTTAGTCAAATTTCCAAGTACTTCAAATTTAATATCTGTATTTGAAGCAAAGCGAATACAGGGATCAACTGACAGAAATGCCCCATTCGTAATAATGATATTATGTTCGTCTGTATCCCCATACGGGGTAAAGGTTATTTTGAGTTGAGTGACGAGATTAGTTGCGACGGTTGAAGTCCAAACAATACGGGCTAACCATGCACTATGAGAAGCACGTACTGTAAAGCGTGAGTGCATTGATTGATGTTGTAATGCACCAATAATCGCATAAATAGCAGCCCCGCCAACAGCAACGACACCTATTTCTTTGGTAGCGACTGAAGCAAGTTCACTCATTAAAAAGCGACGACGATAGAAATCCTTCACTAAGACGGTGGTAGCGACATAGGCACTTGAGGCCTCATAAAAGACCACTTCTGTACTTGAATCGGCTCCGTCGAGGGTGGCTAATGCATATTTTTCAGTACCCCATGGAGTAATATAATTAAGATAGACTTCTTTACCGTGTTGAGTAGCATCATCAACCATCGTTTGAGCCATGACTTTTCCAACACCAACTAATTGTGCCTCGGTGGCGGCTAAGGTTGTGCCTGCTGCGCTAATAGTAGCATAAGTAGCACCAGCATTAACCATTGCTAACACATCTTGATTTGCGAAATCAGCACTGGCGGTAAAAGAGGTGACAGCATAAACAGAAGTTGTGACGGGTGTAGCAAATGCAACGGGAGTTGTGGCTAATCCTGCTGTGCCAGTGGCTTCAGAAGTAAAAGAGTTTCCTGCACTATCTACCCATGTAATTGTAAAGACTACTCCGTTATGGGAGGCTTCATCAACAGCGGATGCTAATTCAAGTGTTACAGTTGCTTTTCCAATATCAGCAATGGTTTCTGTGCCTTTGTCTTCTATTTCGACAAAACTTCCTGTACCCGTTTGATTGAATATGAATCGTTTTAATTCTAAATCTCGTGTTACATATAAATCTTGACGTGAGCGAATCCATTTTTTTAGACTCGCGTAATCCTCATAATGCGGCGCTTGTCCAGCCGCTAAAACTCCATTTGCCATTTTTCTCGTCTCGTCTCAAATGATGAATAGTAAAAAAAAAGTAATAACAGTCGTGGTTTAAGTATCATTCATAAATTGGAAATATCCAGCACCAAAGGCTTTATACCAATATGTTCCATCACGGTAAGGATGAGTATAAGGCACTAAGCGAGAGGTCATTCGTTTAATCCATTTGTCTTTCACACCAGTAATTTTCTTATTGGCTTCCCAGTTGATTCGTTTAGCAACACCTATTTGGAAATTATCGGCAAAATCAGAAGTGAATCCGAATTGACATTTACCTTCTCCACCTCCCGCTTCTTCAGCAAGTGCAGCAGAAAATTGTCGGTTAGGCACAATTTCAATGTGCATGGCAGCCATATCTTCAGCAATAGTACGATCTAAGTATTTTTCTCCATCAAAGACTTTGATTTGATAGAATTCTTCTGCGAGTTCGGGCGCTACATGCACTTGATATCTTGCTGAAGATTGAGGATTAGATCCATCGGCTGGATGAACCATTCGACGACCTGTGTTAGAATCTTTGAATAAACTAAAGGCGCGAATAAAAGGCCCGAAAGTCTTTCGTGCGAAATCAATAGTTTGGTTAGTAGATGTTGATGTTAATTTAGTGGTCATATCTAACTCAACACCAGTCGTTCCAGTTGTTCCAGCCATGTTAGTGACTTTAACATTCATATCTGCTGGATTAGATTGAGTGGCTGTCGTATTACCTTGTAATTTCATCCACGGAATCCATCTTTCATCATAATCAACGTCAGTTGTAAAGGTCGTGCCATAGCCAACGAACCAGGTTTCCATATCTTCATCATACTGGAAATCGACTGCGTCTATTTTTACTTTTGTACGTTCTTGTTCATATGAATTACCTGCAACGTAATCTTCATACTGTTCTTCAGTCCAGGCAATTATACTGTTGAACCATTTGATTTTACGGAGCATAGATTTCATTTCAGTAATGCTATCAGCAGGAAATTCTTTTTTATCAGATTTCTTAATTTTAGCACCAAGCGAGTAAAGGATGTCTAATTGAATAGTCTCTTGATTGTTGGGAGTGTTACCTAAAGGAAACTTACCTGCCTTCTTGATAACTTGCCCTTTATACCAATCGCGTTGTTTTACCCATTTGTCGATTTGTTTTATGAATCGATTGTTAGTGTAGTCTGTCATTATAATTTAGCCTCCGCCTTATAGAGATTTATGATTGTTTTATAGCGAATCAACTTCTCAAAATCTGATGGAATAGTCCCATTGCGCTCTACGATTAGTTGTTCTAATTTTTTAACCCGTGCTTCTAATAATTCGACTAATGTAGGTGGTTGTGCTGTTTTTTTAGCCATTCATATCACCTATGAGGAGTCATACATTCTTACGCCTTTGTAGCGACAGAAAGCCCAATTTTGATTTGCAGTTGTAGCCAAACTCATAAAGGTTTGTGCGTTTTTATCTGGTGTGGCTCCAGTCGGAGCACCAGTGGCTTTGATATATCCATTTGCGGCAGCAATATAACATGTGCCAAATGTCGTATCGAATGAACCATCTTCAGATCCTAAGATCCAGACGTTCATTTCTTCTTCTAATGGAATTACAATTATTTTAGTATTAGCAGCAGGGCTATAATCTGCTCGTGTGACAGTTGTGTTTGGCATCTTGTTAGGAGAAACTGCCAAATCAACGGTTGTAGCGTATTGTGGATTGTGTTCTTCAATTTCGACAACACAAATCATTCCGTATTGTGCATCAATGTCACCCATTTCTGTGACGGTTGGAGTCATATCAGAAGCATTAGTGGAGGCTGTGAGATAGCATAAAGTTCCCGCACATAAGAGGTCGGCAACATCAGCCATTGCGTTCAAGCGTCGAATATCTTTAAATTGATTATATTCAGAGGGACATACTGTTGAACCAGGCAAAGCAGGGCCTTGATAGTAAAAATTGTCAGTTATTGCCATGTTATTTTCCCTCGATAGTTGGGATTAACCACTCTGGGCGGTTATCTTCTACAGCATCCGTTTTATTGATAGGAGGAGCTGGGTTTAGGTTAATGGCTGGTTTCATAGTTGCTTTGAGGTCAGCCGCGACGAGTAAATCATTAAAGGAGTAGGAATCGAGTTTTTCTTTTGGTAAATCTTCCGCAAGATATGATTTGAGAAAATCCGTTCCTCGCTTTATTGAAATGTCTCGTGCATCTTCTTTCGGAACGCTCGCATCTTTTTTAGGAGTGAGTTCGACCACTTTCTTTTCTAAGGTGTCGATTTTTGCGATTAATTCCTCAATTTGTTTATCAGTCATAATATCACTATAGTATCGTGTTTAAGAATACTAAAACAAACTATGTATATATTTACAACGGATGGACAAAAGATGTTAAAAAATGGACAGACTGTCCAACCACGTTTCATAATCATGTTGTAGTTTTTCAGTAAAAAATTTCGGTTTATAGGTTATTTTTGGATTACTGAACTGGTCTATAAACGCTTTGACTTCTGGGAAATTCTGCGATTCCTTCACGGGAATTCTAATCTCTTCAATTACCATTATAAGCCCGCCTTTTTATTGCGTGGATTTTGAGTAAAGACAAAGGATCGAATATCCAAATCTGATTCAACCATGCCCTCTTTCCCAGGTCGGTCTTTGGAATATAATGCGACAGAAGTTGGAATATTTTCATTGGCTATAGTTTTTTGACGAATATAATTATTGGCTCCTAAAATACGGTCGGCTTCTTTGAGAGAATAGCGAATATTTCCTCGGACATTACCATCCTCATCTAAACGAGTGAGTGTAGCCATACCGACAGTATTCTCATTTAGAACTTCTAATGGAACGCGAGAACGGTGATCGTCAGTTAAAGTGGCTCCGATTCGAAATTGCTTTGGATACTTAGGATCATTGAAAATACGTGAAATCTCTTCTTTAGAGCGATAAGCAGTATAGCCAAGATTCTTATATTCTTTCGATTGAGGTAGGATTAACGGGACATCTTGAATTTCATAAATATCTTGATCTAAGGAAATTGCATCACATTTAATGGTTAATTCATCGGTTTTAAAGATAGGTTCATTCATCCGATCGATTCCCGCACGGATTTTTGAGACAGTGGTTGGGCTAAGATGGAAATATTGACCTAAGGGATTAACTCCAACCGAGTTATCAGAAAAGATATTAAGGGCATCGCTTTTTGTCTGAGGGGTTTCATCAGTCTTATTATCGACTTCTTTCTCTGCTAAGGCTTGCTCTTGCACTTGGATAAGTTCATCACCGCCTTCTTTTGGTGGTTTTCCATCCGCTTCTCGTTGCTCATTAATAGTAAGCCATGTTTTAGAAGCGATGGTCAAGGCTTTCTGTTGATCTATGTTCACTTTTTCTTCTTCAGAGAGTTGCATTTCAAAAGGAGGTTTAATCGAGATGTCAGAGATGTTTTGAATCTTTCCGTGGAATTTCAAGATAAGTTTCATGTAAAGAGTCCATTCGTTGAAGAGATTTTTAAGTTGCACGTTCACTTCTTGGTGGTCATTGCCACTGGAAACCATGGCCCCTTCTGCGTCACCCATAATCCAACGCTTTGGAAAGCCCATGTTAAAGGCTATTAAGTCTTCCATTTTCTCAAGATGAGCAATGAAGTCGACTTGCATGCCCGCCATACCCGCCCATGTAACCTCGACGGGTTCATCAACAGAGCCAGTAATAACAATACCCTTTTCGGTGCGCGTATTTTTCATTACTTCTTCATATTCATCGATTTGAGCATCAGTGGTATTTCCTGGGACAATGAGCACTAAAAATCCATTTCCCATCCGTTGATCGAATGTATTGACTGCGTCTTCAGTATAAATCCAATCTATGAGTAAATCCCAAATCCCGATACCAAAAGGTTCTCCGGTAAAGTCATCACTTAGTTTATAATCATAAAACACCCCATTACGAATAAATAAATCTTTTGGTTCGGTCTTTTCAGTATTGGAATGAGTAGGAGTCCATGCAACAGGATGGCCTTGTATATGATGAACAGGTTCCCCTAATTCATCTGAGGAATAAATATACCAAGGAGGGCCAGAATATCCTTCAAAAAACTGATCGGGATACATAGGATAATATAAACAAATACCATGCACTTGAGATTTATGCCAACTTTTTTTTAGTGCATCTTGGAGTCGAAATTCATTCCAGAATTCTGTAATTGCCTCGTCGATTTCTGGCTCTTCTTCTTTTTCTGTGCTTGGTTTACAAAAGATAGGAGGTGCACCCCATAAGGCTTTTTCAACCTTTTCCAGATAACCCTTCATCCATGGATGAAAGTAGGCTACCATTTGTCTATGATGGACATTGGTAAAATGGACATACCCTTCTTCTATGATTTTAGAGCGATGGACATATTGTTCCTTTTTTTGTGGGTAAGATTCTTTCCCAAATTTAGCATTTCGGTTATCATACATGTCGGCATCTTGTTTCGCGACATACGGCTTAGTAATCTTGGTTAATTCTTTCTTGGATAGGCCGCTGATATATTTCTGAGCGACACGTTTGATTATGGCTGACATTAGTTTAAATATTCTCCTTGACTTTTCGGCATTTGGGGCAGAGCCATACGAAACCATTCCCACCTTTCCAATATTGAAGCGGATAGGCACAATCGGGACATTCCTTATAGCAGGGGGCTTTGACTGGAGCGGTTAAACGCACGGCTCGCAACATTGGTTTACTCATTAGTGGATCACTCTCATACGTGGTTTTGGTGTTAGTCGTAAATAGGCACTTTTGCTCATTTTAGCCAGTCGATAGAGTCCTTGAATAGCCGAATCAGCAATATCACCTTTATATTTGGCGGTCTTCTCATGCTCGTCAGGAGCATAAATTAACCATTCATTTCGTAATAATTCATTATTAATAAAGAGAGAGCGATCATCCATAATAGCCCGAGTTAAGAGACACATTGCTCCTCGGGAGGCTCCCTTTTTTTGATTTTTATCGGTTGAAAAATTCTGATTCATCGAGCGATAGCCTGCTAAAGCCATCTCAACTTTCATTTCTTTCCCATTCATATTTGATTCAGAAATAAAATAGGTTTGATCTCGAGGGAGCGAGTGTAAATAAGTATAACATTTCTCTTTCATATAGATTCGGATTTGTTCGGGTGTGAGTTTATCACCTGTTTTAAAGTCTTCAAGAGTATCTCCGAGTTGTAATTCCCCTCCGCCTAATTGCCAGAAATTCATACCATACCTATCACAAGCCCATGCCGACCACCCCATAGGATGTCCCGATCCACTCGGATCAAAAGATACAACAGCAAAGTGCGGTTGATGATTTTCCATTAACCACGCATGATAAGTGCTATAGGCCTCTCGAACAGATTGCTGGTCAAAAGTACCAAAATTAGAGACTTTATTATCAAGCCAACGGGTAACCTCATCTTTCCCGCCGACTGCCTGAACTAATGTGCGCACTTTCTTATCGGCTTTGAGGGTAATATGAGATATATCTCCATCCTCTATCGTGAGAAAGACCACTTCTCGACCGAATTCTTTTTCGAGGGTATCCTTGAAAATATGATAAGTTCCCGTGCCTTTATTCATAGTTATGAGAAGTTTAATCTGTGGTTTAGCCCGCATCGTCATGATAATCATGTCAAAGACTTCTTTATGCTCTACGACTACCTCGTGCGCTTCATCAATCCAACAGAGGTCAAAATCTAATCCGGAGGTGCGAGCTGCATTATTTGAGAATGCCTTG
>Ga0316189_10006952_pt1 | contig 10751 bp, 13 predicted proteins | sample LowCovwburrow_MG_FD_204930 | JGI IMG/M metagenome (GOLD analysis project Ga0316189, IMG submission 204930) | Coastal sediment microbial communities from Maine, United States - Lowes Cove worm burrow | ecosystem: Environmental > Aquatic > Marine > Coastal > Sediment | place: USA: Maine... | reverse complement strand
ACTTATATAGCAGAGAGCTTTACACAAAGCCCTGTTTTTCAATGTTTTATGTAAGCCCTATCTATATATCCAGCTCTTAATATTAAACTCTAAATATTAAGTTCTGAACGCTAAGACCAGACCGATTAAGACGTCTGCTCTTTAATTGTGCCTTTAGGCATAATTGTCTGTACTGCATTTTTCTGTATCGTCAAAGATGTCTCTTTAGCAATTTCCAGAGTAATAAAGTCATCATTAATGCTGGTTACCTTACCTAAGATACCGCCTGATGTAAGTACTTCTTCACCTTTTTGCAGCTCGTTAACCATGTTTTTATGTTCTTTCTGGCGTTTACTCTGTGGACGAATCAGGAAAAAATAAAATAATATGACCAGGCCGATAGGTAAAATTAATGATGCCAATGGGTCAGCTGATTGAGCTGCTGTCGTTGCACCTGATTCAGCAATTGCGTCTGAAATGAAAAAACTCATGATTAACCTCTTAAAAATTAAAACGGTAAAGCCACCATTGCTACTGCAATAGCGACCTTTAATGGCGCAGTATTATGCCACAACTAGGGGTTTTCTGTGGTTTTTATTGGCAAAAATTATAAGTTCATTACAATAAGTTTATTGCCTGTATGGGCTGTTTCCATACGGCTGAGTTTTACCCAGAACGGGCAGTTAGAAACTCTTGAATCTTCAGCAAATGAACGCAAATACACGCTAATAAAAAATTATGTAAGTTAATGATTGTCATCCTGACAATAATCGCTCAGTCATTCCCTGACAGACTTTTATAAAACTCATCAGCAAATTCATCAAACCGATCATTTTCTATAGCAGAGCGAATATCACGCATTAATTGCTGATAATAATACAGGTTGTGGATGGTGCTTAAGCGTGAACCCAGAATCTCACCGCATTTATCCAGATGGCGAAGATAAGAACGTGAATAATTCTGGCAGGTATAACACTGACAGCTCTCATCGATCGGGCGTATATCATCCTTATACCGGCTATTTCTTATCTTTAAGATGCCTTTAGACGTATAAAGAAAGCCGGTGCGTGCATGACGTGTTGGTATCACACAGTCAAACATATCGATACCACGCCTGACTGCTTCAATAATATCTTCCGGTCTGCCAACACCCATCAGGTAACGAGGTTTATCTGCTGGTAATTCCGGCACTGTAAAATCAAGCACTTCATTGCGCTCTTCCATGGGTTCGCCAACAGAAAGACCGCCGATAGCATAACCATCAAAACCCAGCTTGATAAGACCTGCTACAGATTCATGCCGCAATGCTTCGTACATACCACCCTGAACAATACCAAATAATGCAGAAGGATTGCTTTGATGCGCAACTTTGCAGCGCTCAGCCCAGCGCAGTGATAATTGCATCGATTCCATGGCTTCTTTTTCGCTGGCAGGGTACGGTGTGCATTCATCAAAAATCATCACGATGTCAGAACCAAGCTCTTTTTGAACCGCATCGAATATTCAGGTGTTAATTCAATTTTTTTACCATCAACCGGTGAATTAAATAATACGCCCTGCTCGGTTATCTTGCGCATCTTTGCCAGACTGAAAACCTGAAAACCACCAGAATCTGTCAATATGGGTTTTTGCCAGTGCATAAAGTCATGAAGGTCGCCGTGCTTGCGAATGATCTCGGTACCGGGCCGCAACATCAGATGAAAGGTATTACCAAGAATGATCTCAGCACCAGCGTCGGTTAATTCTTCCGGTGTCATCGCTTTCACCGTGCCATAGGTGCCGACAGGCATGAACGCAGGCGTTTCAATAGTGCCGCGCTCAAAGCTTAACTGGCCTCGACGTGCACCGTTATTATTTTTGTATAATTTAAATAACATCAATAGTTTATCGTTATAATTTAATCTTAATTATAGTTTATTTCGTCGCCTTACATCCGCTATACCAGAGCCACTTAAAAAATCACTCGGTGCTAACTTATAAACATCGCATCGCCATAACTAAAAAAACGATATTCTTCAGCTACGGCCTCTTTGTAACAATGCATCATCTCATCTTTTCCAGCAAAAGCGCTGATCAGCATGAGCAGTGTCGATTCAGGCAGGTGAAAATTAGTAATTAAAGCATCAATACTTTTGAACTGGTAACCCGGATAAATAAATATGTCCGTTTCACCACTATATGCATCAAGCACACCACTTTGAGAGGCCGTCTCAAGTGAACGTACCGTTGTCGTACCAACCGCTATAATTCGTCCGCCTTTTGCACGAGTCTGTCGACATTTATCGACCGTTTCTTGCGGCACTTCAAGATATTCAAAGTGCATCTGGTGGTCTTCGATCCGATCACTGCGAACGGGTTGAAATGTACCCGCACCAACATGCAATGTCACATAGGCAGAATCAACACCCTTATCTTTCAGCTGTTTAAGTAAATCATCATCAAAATGCAAACCCGCTGTAGGTGCTGCCACCGCTCCGGGAATTTTGCCGTACACGGTCTGATAGCGAGAAAAATCCTCTACATTGTCACTACGCTCAATATACGGCGGCAACGGCATATGACCGATGCTCTGCATAATTTCAGCCATCTGAATGCCGGGGTCAGAGGACAGCACAAATAGATCCCCTTCACGGCCTTCGACAGTTACGCTAAATTGTGCTTTATTCTCATTTTCCTGGCTGGATTGCACAGCGTGCAAGCAGATCTTATTGCCGGGCTTAGGTGTTTTACTGGCTTTTATATGGGCTAGACAGCGGTGCTCAGAGCTTAGGCGCTCAACCAGTATCTCAACTTTCCCACCCGTTTCTTTATGACCGTAAAGTCTCGCGGGAATAACCCGGGTATTGTTAAAAACCAGTAAATCATCTGGTTCGATCAGCTCAACAATATGATTGAATTGCGTATGCTGAATGCTTTTATCTGCACGTGAATAGTGCAATAAACGGCTCTGTGAGCGAATTCCACAGGGATTCTGTGCGATAAGCTGTTCTGGGAGCTGGTAGTGGAATTCGCGCGTTTTCATTGGCGGCGAATATTACCGCTGTCTTTGGCGGTTTGTCGAGTCTCATTTACTGAGTGGCATTCTCGACAGCAGTCAAATAGCCATTGACGGCAAATATTAACGCTAAATGGTTAAGAACTCATTCTTCCAACGGCGCAGCTAACGAATGATTTAGCCTTGGCTTTAGCCGCTTTCAGACCTTCTGCAGTGCCACTTTCCGGATAACCCAGTGTTAACAGTAATTGTGTGACTTCTGCCTTAGTGGACTCATCGGCCGTTATACTAACCACGCCATTTTCGACATCAACCTGGCAGTCGCTGACTGCGTCCAGTTCATTTAAACGTTTGCTAATAGTGTTTGCACAGCCACCACATTTGATATTTTCTACTGTTATTTCATAACTCATTGTTATCACATCTATAATAGTAATTTAACACCCCATAAATTGCCGAATACCGCCAATATTATGGACCTGATCAAACCCTTGCTGCTCAAGATAGTTTTTAACCATACCTGAGCGTGCGCCAGTGCGACAATACAGTAACACAGGTTTTGAACTATCAATAGTATCTTTCAGGAACTGAAAGCTTTCAATAGGCATATTCACCGCTCCATTTAGTGCACCCTGGTTAAATTCAACGGATGAACGTACATCAATCAACTGGCCTCCCTGGCTCATTTTTTCAACAACAAAATTACAGTTATATTTCTCAATCATCATAAATTCTTATAGCGAACAATATTAGCATTCTATGATATATGCTTCATCATTGCAATATCATTGTAATATCAATATGTTAAGTAAACATCTTTTAGCTTCATAAACCTTGTTTATTAAAATTACTTAGTTCAGCATTCACTCAAACTAATCTTCAGGTAAATTTATGTTTAAAACGAATGAATATTTTGACGGAAAAGTTAAATCTATCGCTTTTCAAAACGCTGAAAAACAGGCCACAATTGGCGTAATGGCGGCTGGTGAGTATGTCTTTAATAGCGCTGATAAAGAAAAGATGAGTGTTATTACAGGGCAACTGATCATCAAACTGGACGGTGAGTCTGAAAGCAAGACATATGATGCCGGTCAATCCTTTGAAGTCACAGAAAACAGTGCTTTTAATGTAAGCGTGCCCGTCGATTGCGCCTATTTGTGCGAGTATGGCTGATGCTAAATATATTTAGCCTGACTACACGGCTGAAATTGCCATACGAAAAGTACAGGATGATAATGGTCATTCTGAAATGAAACCTGATTCGCCCATTTTATATTATGTACATGACCCGATGTGTTCCTGGTGCTGGGGTTTTCGACCGGTATGGAATCAGGTGCAAGAAGCACTAGCTGGAAAAGTAGCTATTCGATACATCCTGGGTGGACTAGCTATTGATTCAGATCAGGCTATGCCAGAAGAGTTGCAGCATACAATTATCACTACCTGGAAAAATATTCAGCAGGAAGTACCAGGAATCAAGTTTAACTATGATTTCTGGACGCAGTGCAAACCACGAAGATCCACCTATCCAGCATGCAGAGCGATCATAGCCTGCCGAGTGCAACAGCCGAAGTTAGAGAGTGACATGCTATTGGCAATTCAGCAGGCTTATTACCTGGAAGCAAAAAATCCCTCTGATATAGATGTGTTAATCGCTTTGGCAGATAAACTCGGTTTAGATATAGAACAGTTTGCAAAAGATATCGTGTCTGACGACTGCCAGAACGCTTTGATGGGTGAGATTGCGTTTTGTCGAGAAAACTATGTGCACAGCTTCCCAAGTCTTGTTTTAAAACAAGCGGAGTCATATGCTTTTATCAAGCTGGATTACAATGATAGTGATTCAATTCTGAGCCAAATTCATCAACACATGGTTCAGCATCAGAAAATGTAGATGTGGATGTAGAATAAAAGGGCAGCTATCCCTGCCGCTGAATTCATATGAACCGGTTGCTCTTTAACTTTTTATGCTGCCAGAGCACCGATAACATTAGCTAAAGCATGATCAAAAGTGGAATGGTCTGCTAACACGCGAGAGCGATTATCCTCCAGTTCTTTGGCGAACACCTCAGCATCTTTTTCGATAACTTTTACGCCTTTTCTATCCACGAAAATTAATTGTGCTGCATCGGTTAAGATCACAGAAAGTTTTAAACGTCTTACTGCTTTATCCTCACCATTATAAATTTCATACCAGACACCAGGTTTGGCTGAACTTTGTAGTTGTGCGATCTTTTGTTTTGCGGTTTCTACCTGTTCCTGCATATGCTGCAGTTCTTCTTCAGAGTTTTCAGAAACTTCGTCTAACGTTTCTTCTCCAGGAAAATCATTATTATTTTCGTCGACAACTTGTAGATCACAATCATCAATGATTTGTAAAAAATGTGATTTTAATTCAAAGATCTGATTTGCAATATCCTCTTGATCCTGCTTAGTATCATATAACTCATCATTTACTGCTTCTAATAGAGCCGTGTGATTATCTTTTATCATGTCTAATTGTGACTGATAATGGACAGGCTGCAAGCATTTCAATAGCAACTTAAGTAACAGAACTGACTGAACCCACTGCTGACTATCGCGTCCATGTCTGATATAGCGATTCAACATCAATGTTGACCAGTGTTTTAAAATTAGCGGTCTAACATTGCCTGGTATCTTCTTGTTAGATGAGACCATTTTTAATTGCGCTAAAACGATATTACGAGCATGTTCCTGCAATATCTGTTTTTGTTGCTGCCTTTCTGTTTCGGTCGCAAATTCTTCTTCTTTGCTAATGATCTCTTGCAGGTCATCAACAGCTTTTTCAAACGCCTCGATATCGATATCAAATTCATCCAATATATTATCAACGATGGATTCGAGCTCATCATAAAGGTGATCGTCTCTTACATTAATGCCTTTTCCGGCTTGCGTTAGCAGATCCACAGTAGTCCTGGCTGGATGCTCTTCGTTCTCAAACAGGGTTTTATCTGACATCGCAACTTTCATAACCGGAATCTGCAATTGATAGATCAGATTTGTCATGATTTCGGAAACAGTCGTATCATCGACGATCGCACCAAACATCATGCCTACGAAATCCATGCTTCTTTCATCAAGGAGGTTAACCTGCTTGTCGACGACTCCCCCATGCTCTTTACTTATATCTGTAAGCAGTTCCTGCTTTATCCGGTCAGTTGTTAAACATTCATTCTTATCTAGCGATGAAGTTAATTTATGCTGCAGCTTTGACAGGGCTTTTATAACTTCTTTTCTCTCGTAGGAGTCTTTACCAGCGAGATCCTGTTGGCTGGGTATACGTAAAAATGATTCCGGTAGGTCTATCTCATCCCCAGTGATCGTCATATCACCGCTCATGAAATCATTTACTATGCGGCTAATATCTTCTTGTGTCCTGGGGATAAAACCAGTAACCATATTCTCTGATGGATCATAATAACTTGCGACCTGGGTAGACACTTCCTCTTCGGCATGTTCGACTTCTTCCTGTTTGGTCGTTTTCAGGATGATCTCAGGCATGATGTTATTATCAATAAATATTTGGTTAATCATTTTGTACATGACGCCAAGTTTTGAACAAACTTCCTCATCAAATATTTTGTAGAAAACTAATTTAACATCGATTGCCATTTCAAGATTTTCGATGGTTTTCTGAAATATCTCACAGATATGCTTTGGATCCAGTGCTTCTTTATCAAAGATGTTTTCACACATTATCTCAAGATATTCAAGTCGCGCTTCTAAATGTTTGACTTCTTCACCATAAAGACTCATCGCCTTAGAATGCATGGTGGTTATTGCGACCATCTCTTCCATCTCATCATGGTCGACCAGACTTAATTCCTGATCTTCAGAATCTATTTCATTACCCTGTGAAGTTTTTAAAGAATCGTGAAGATTTATGAAAAAATGACCATTGATATCATTTTTTTCTGTCCTGAAAATTTTAGTGCAGTCCATGTACTGCATTTGTTCTTCATCAGATGTGGCTTTTTCAGCCAGGTCAAACAGTTTATCGTCAGCCGTACTTAGCATCTGATCGAACAAAACCACTAAATGGTCGTTCACGCAGCTAAAAACCTTATCGATCAGTTTTGAATAGTTAGCAGATTTATTGCTATTGGATAAATTAAGGTCAGGATTTACAGCCATCGTTACATCTCAATAAATGTGATTAAAAAAACATCATCTTTCTGCCCGTTTACATTCACCGGCAAAGTAAATTTAATTATTTTTTTAGAGTCATTTATTGCTGCATGCTAATATTTAATGGCTTGCAGGGTGGAGATAATTAATTTTTTAGAAATTTTGTAACTATTTGAAATTTATGAATAAAAATGAGACTCAAGGTATTACGTCTTCATTCTTGTTCTTAATAATAGACATTATTGACATATATTCAACAAATATTATGAGATTTCATCAATATCAGGCAAGGTTTCAGACCAACGGTCATTTTATGTAAAGAATGCTGCACAATGTGTCGATTTTTTAGACAGTGCATAGGTGCTTAATAACGCCAATATCAATTTAACCGGGCTAAATTTGCCCGTTGCAGATATTCATGGACTGTCTGTAATTTACCTTCATCGACGATAAGAAAATGCGGCGTACCGTTTAAATGATTATTGTGGGCACGCATCCAGTGATACATAGCAACACTGTTACCTTCAAAATAGTCATATAACTGGTGATAAGTATCAATAAAGAGCACTGCATTATTCCAGGCAGCTGTATTTTTATTGATACATTTTTTCCCGGAGCTCAGCTCACCAACATCACCGCATTGCAGACCAAGTATACGTGCCAGCTCTGCATGATACATACTCAGTAATTCGATTACCTGTATGACTGATTGCGACAGTTTTCTCTCACTTTCACAGGCATTATCTATTTTAAAAACCATGATAAAAGGCAACTAACTTATATATAAACAGTGGCTGCGCCATTTTTCCACAGCTCATGCTTCTGGAAAACATTCTGAAATAATTCAGTATCAATTAAATATTGCAACCATTTCTGCACATTCGGATAGGGAGATTGATCGAACCAGCTTTTATCCACCAGTGAAAATTGCCTGACGAAAGGAAACACAGCGATATCCGCGATAGTTAGCTGATCGGCTAACAAATAGTTATGCTCAGAAAGCATCTCCTCAAGCTCCTCGATAAATTCCTCACATGCTTGACGATAGTACTCTTCACTATGCTCAGGAAAACGATCAGCATATTTGTAATGATCGAGGTCATCCTTAAACGAGAAATCATTGGTTTCTACTAACATCTCAGCATCGGGCAGAAACTGTTTGTTTTCACCTAACCAGTTATCCGGATCTTTTTGCTCGAGAGCCCATTTCAGGAGATCCCAGCTTTCATCAATAATGCTTTCATCGGTCAATACCAGCACCGGAACTGTTGCCTTGGCAGTGATGGTCAATAACTCTTCCGGCATTTCTTTCAGATCAACTTCACGCAGCTCTATTTTTAGTCCTGAATTTTTCAGGCCCATGTGCGCACGCATACAATAAGGGCAACGGCGAAAACTATACAAGACAGGTTCGTTCATGAGTTCAGAGGCGTTTATTTTGTATCATATAGATTTTTAAAAAAAATGAGTGCAATGCTCATGCAGCTTATAAAACCCGCGCCCACGAGTAATGGTATGTTCTGCGTCATCGTTGCATGTGCAAGCCAGAATCCGTTACCTGCAACAGACAGGACAAGCATGGACATAGAAACATCATCGGTATGACGTGTTTTTAATGCTTTAATAATTTGCGGGACAAGGATCAAAGTGCAAAGAAATGATGCAGCCCATCCAAACAGAACTTCTATTGACATAAATACTCCTCAGCGATGCCTTACGTTTTGACGTCCGCAGATTTCACGCTGAATTTTTCACGCCGTATGTTGTTCAGAACCAAAAGTAGATTCTACCTGATTTTTACTAAATAAAAACTCTCTCTATAAACTGGTATTATTCGCCCCTGGTATTACTTTCCAACAATAGAAACCTCACAACCATGAAAATAACATGCAGACATTAAGCGAGCTAATTACAACCCTAAATGGCATTGTATGGGGACCTTTAATGCTCGTACTCATCCTGGGCACAGGCATATATCTGATGGCTGGCCTGTCCTTAATGCCGATAAAACGCTTAGGTTATAGCTTTAAATTATTGTGGCAAAGCAGGCATAAAAAGGGTGAAGGTGATATTGCGCCATTTAATGCACTGATGACCTCCTTGTCTGCAACCATAGGCACAGGAAATATAGCAGGTGTAGCTACAGCAATTTTTCTTGGCGGCCCTGGCGCCCTGTTCTGGATGTGGTGTACCGCACTCGTTGGTATGGCAACAAAATATGCTGAAGCTGTGCTGGCAGTAAAATACCGTGAAGTCGATAACAAAGGCATGCATATCGGCGGCCCGATGTTTTATATCAAGAATGGGTTGAAACCCCATTGGGCCTGGTTAGGCACCTGTTTTGCCCTGTTCGGTGCATTGGCAGGTTTTGGGATTGGCAATACCATCCAGGCCAACTCTGTCGCTGATGTCATACATGGTACCTTTGCCGTACCGCATATGGTCACTGGAATAATAATGGCGCTATTGGCTGCCATGGTATTACTGGGAGGCATTAAACGTATCGCTAATGTTGCTGGTATCTTGGTGCCACTGATGGCGATCACTTATGTTTCTGCAGGATTGTTTATTCTTATCTTAAACATCGAATCTCTACCCCACGCTTTTTCATTAATTTTCACACATGCCTTTACACCGATCGCAGCTACCGGAGGTTTTGCAGGTGCAGCAGTATGGGCCGCGATTCGCTTCGGTGTGGCGCGCGGAATTTTCTCTAATGAGGCTGGTCTGGGAAGTGCGCCGATAGCTCATGCTGCTGCCAGTACCGATAGTCCTGTGCAACAGGGAAATATTGCGATGCTGGGAACATTTATCGATACCATCATCGTCTGCTCTATTACAGGCCTGGTTATTATTTCTAGCGGTGTCTGGTCAGAAGGCGAAACCGGTGCAAGTTTATCCTCAGCCGCATTTGAATCTTCACTACCTGGAATCGGCAGTTACATCGTAACCATAGGATTGAGTGTCTTTGCTTTTACTACGATACTTGGCTGGAGTTTTTATAGCGAAAAATGTGTCGAATATCTGTTTGGAGAAAGCGCAATAACACCGTTCAGACTTTTATGGATACTCGCTGTACCAATCGGTGCAACAGCGAGTTTAGATTTTATGTGGTTAGTCGCTGATACGCTTAATGCACTGATGGCAATACCAAACCTGATCGCATTGATGTTATTGAGTCCCGTTGTTTTTAAATTAACAAAAGAACATTTTAATAAACAACAGTAGTCACGTCTTTTAACTAATAAACTTTGATATTTCTAGATTTGTTTTATTGTAGGTGCGAATTCATTCGCACACTGCGGTTAAATCTGAAACAGTGTCGTGCGAATAAATTCGCACCTACATCGATAATTCATACTTATGTTCCTTGATTTTTCAGTCCTTGAGATAGCACTTAGCTGCCTTTTATTCATCTGGGCAGGATTTGTTCGCAGCGGTTTAGGTTTTGGCGGTGCTGCACTCGGCCTGCCCTTCATGTTATTCGTATACAACCAGCCGGTTTACTGGCTACCCATCATCGGCACCCATCTGTTATTTTTCACCTCGTTAACATTACGCACCCGACTGGATAATGTTAACTGGCAATATTTAAAGACTTCCCTGTTGTATATTATTCCACCCACAT
>Ga0316189_10006951_pt1 | contig 10752 bp, 11 predicted proteins | sample LowCovwburrow_MG_FD_204930 | JGI IMG/M metagenome (GOLD analysis project Ga0316189, IMG submission 204930) | Coastal sediment microbial communities from Maine, United States - Lowes Cove worm burrow | ecosystem: Environmental > Aquatic > Marine > Coastal > Sediment | place: USA: Maine... | reverse complement strand
ATTGCGATAAGAAACTTAATGAGCTTCGTGATTTAGGTTACAACGCTCGTAAAATTGGTGCTAACAAGTATGGTTTACATCAAGTGGTATATTCTAGTTATGATTCTCGTTCTGAAGCTCAAAAAGCATTGTATACTATTAGAAGAAATAACAATCGTGATGCTTGGCTACTTGTGCAAAAACTAAAGTAATAATTTACTTCTCTAATTTTTAAAAGCACCTTACCTTTGCCTTTCAAACAATGAAATGCATATGGAAGCTAAACGTCCTTTTGAGTCTAAAACCGTTATGACAGACTTGGTGTTGCCAAGTGAAACAAATCCTTTAAACAACTTATTTGGAGGTGAATTATTGGCTAGAATGGATCGTGCTGCTAGCATTGCTGCTAGACGTCATTCCAGACGAATTGTGGTAACAGCTTCTGTAAATCACGTTGCATTTAACAAATCTGTCCCCTTAGGAAGTGTAGTTACTGTTGAAGCCAAAGTTTCTAGAGCATTCAAAACATCAATGGAGGTTTATATTGATGTATGGATTGATGATAGGGAATCTGGTGATAAAACAAAAGCAAATGAAGCCATTTATACTTTTGTTGCTGTAGATGAGACTGGAAATCCAATAAAAATTCCTGGTATCGTTCCAGAAACCAAAGAAGAACAAGAACGTTTTGATGGTGCTTTAAGACGTAAACAACTAAGTCTAGTTCTAGCTGGAAAAATGAAGCCACATGATGCTACAGAATTAAAAGCCTTATTTCTGAGTTAACTTAAAATTTAAACCTTTCTACTTTTAAGTGGTCTTATAGTTAAACCCAAAACTATGAGAACTCTATTATTAATATTCGGAATTACTCTTTTATTTAGTACATCCTCTTGCGTATCAAGAATTGCTGTAAGACCAACAAACACAACAATTGTAAAAGTTGCTCCAAAGCATCATAAAATCGTTGTTGTTAAAGGAAAACGCTATTATTTTTGGAATGGCAAACACCATAGAAAAACTAGAAAAGGTTATGTTGTAGTCGCTGTGAGGTAAAACTAAAGGAGTTTAAGTGTAAAATTTACTTATTTCTTCTTACTAATCCAATGAGCTGGATTTTGTGGTTTTCCGTCTTTAAAAATACTAAACTGTAGCATTGCATCTCCAGAAGCTTTATTGATTATTACTTCACCTATCTCTTGTTTAGTAGTAACCTTATCTCCTTTTTTTACTTTTATTTTTGTCAAGTTCTTATAAGCCGTAAAATAATTTCCATGTTGTACTAAAACTACATTGTTTCCATTTTTAGGAACCATGATTGATAGTACAGTACCATCAAAAACTGCGCGAACTTTTTCTCCTTTATTAGTTATTATTCGTACTCCAATACTTTTTATTGGAACTGTTCGGTCTATTGGTGATTTTTGCTTCCCATAGCCTACTTTAACCACACCTCGTTCAACTGGCCAAGGCAAATTCCCCTTATTTGAAGTAAAGTTTGCTGCAAGTTTTCTGTCTTCAGGTGTTAATGCAAATGTTGTTGACGTTTTTGATTTTCCTGCTTTTACATTTGATGCTGCCATGGCATCTCGAATAATCTTAGTTATTTGCCTATCAATTTCATCTACTTCTTTTTGCTTAACTCTAATTTGAGCAACGTGTCTGCTCAAATCTTTTTTTATAGATGCAATTAAAGTTTCTTGCTGTCTTAGCTCTTTATCTAACTTATCTTTGGCCAATCTATTTTCCTTAATTAAAACTTCTTTATTCTCCTTTTGTTTTAGTAGATTTTGGTTCATTGCCTGCAACTCAATCGTTTTTGCCTTTATTTCTTCGCCTTGTTTTCTTTGATAGTCTGCATATTGCTTAATATACTGCAAGCGCTTGTAAGCCTGCTGAAAATTACTAGATGATAATAAAAACATAACTTTACTTTGCTCAGATTTGCTTTTATATGATTTTACAACCATTGCTGCATATTCTTCTTTTAAGAGTTTTAATTTATCTCTTAATTTAGAAATGGTCTTTTGATTATTATTAATTTCTCTAGTGAGTAAATTGGCTTGCTGATTGGTTATAGAAATAAGATTGCGCCTAACCGTAACTTTATAGTCTAAATCTTCAACCATTAACACTATAGATTTCTCTTCTTTCCTTCCTTGAGATACTAGCGTTTCAAATTGATGAATTTCACGATTTATTTCTTGACGTCTTTTCTCTAGCTCTAATTGTTTGTTGCTTTGTGAAAATCCAAATATGAAAATAAACAAGAATAAAATTAATAATAATGGCTTCAAGTTATGCTGTTTAGTAATTATCATTTAATAATAATTTCATCAAATCCGTTTGGAATTCTAAATGGAAATCTCAAATCTGTATTCAGTGCTACTGACTTAAACTCCATATTAATAGAGATTTCATCATTCTTTTCAACGGCAATTACTTTAACCGATTGTGGAATTATTTGTTTCTCTATTTCTTGATAATTTTTATAATCAATTTTAAGCATTCTATGCTCTAAAGATTGAGCCAATTCTTGTGAATCCATTTTAAAATGTGTAGGGTTTAACAAATAGAAAATCTCAAATAACTCATTCTGATTTTGTGGTGATAATAAATAAGATCCTTCATGAATTCCTGCATCATATTTGTCTTCTTTCAGGTTATAGATAGCGTTTCCTAACAAAATATTCTGAATCTTTTCAAAGTCTAAAGTAGTGCCTAACAAATCACTTATAAGAGAAAAATCTCCATCAAAATAAGTATTATCTAGTTTATTATAAAAACTCACTTTTGAAGGTGTTATTTTTACTCTTACAATACCAATAGTTGCGCTTAACCAGATCGTTTTATCTTTTTCCATACGAAGGCTTAGCGTATGGGTTTGAGATTTATTTCCTTGTATATATTCAACCTTAACACGAGCTTGAAGTGTTTTAAAATTTGCTTCTATTTTATTGTGCTCTTTGATAAGTTGCTTAGAAGTAACCTGGCTATTTAACGTTCCTGAAGAAGCCATTCGCTTAGATGATTTACATCCAAACGCAATGAATAGTATCAGAATAACTAAAATCCTGCTTGTCACTTTTATATATGCCTTATTTTCCATTTATTAATGCTTCCGCCTTTTTAGCAAACGCCTGAGACTTCTTAATATTATTTAAATATTTATAAGCAGTACTTAATTGCTTATAAAAATCAATTTCCATAATGACATTATCAATTACATAATCTAAGCCAATTTCTAAGCTTTCAACAGCATCTTTATATTGCTTTAGGTTATTATTGGCAACACCATTAGCCAAATACAAAATTGGTTGTGAAGGGTATGTTTCTAATGCCTCACTACTTAATTGTACAGCATCATTGAACATATCCAAATCTATCTGGAGTAACAATACTTTTTTAATAGTTTCAAAATTATCAGGCTCACGTTGTAATGCTATTTTGTAATGACTTAATGCTTTGCTTTTATCGCCTTTACTTAAATAGTATTTCGCCATTTCTGCACTAGATTTACCTGTTTCATCATCAGAAACATGAGCTGTGATTTCTAACAGTCTGTCTTCATATTGTGGATTGTTTTGAGCAAAATTCACAAAATCATTAAGTACTTTAGCTTTAGCTTCTGGATTTACAGTTCCACTTTTAAGCACAATTTCCATGGAGTTAATTGCTTTTTCTGTTTCATTATCTTCAAGGTAGAATTTGTACAATGCTAAGTGAACTAATTTAGATGTTGGAATGTTTTCTAATAACTTTTGTGCCGTTTTAAAAGCCTTTTTCCTGTCATCTTGCTCGCTATAGCGATAAATTAGCTTCAAATAGTTTTGTTCGTCATTAGGATTGCTGCTAATACGTTCTTCTAGATTTTCTATACGATCTTTATCATCTCCATTTGCATTATAAATTTCGCTACGAAGAAAATCTCTGGATTTTGCATAGCCATATTCCTCATCCATGTCATCTAAAATCTTCAATGCTTGTTTAAACTTCTCATTTTTAAAATATAATGACGCTAAATTTTCCTTATAATCTGGATGAAACTTTACGAGCAGTTTAAGGGTTTTTAAAGCATTGTCAAAATCATCAAGTTGCTCATAAACACCATAAAGTTCGTTAAGATACCATTCGTTGTTTGGTGCTTTTGAAATTGCTTTTTTTAGTACATCTTCTGCAGCTCCAAAATTTTTGAGCTGTATGTAATTCTTACCTAACTCAAAATAAACAACAGGTTCAGAATCGTCTAAAGCAACACATTTAAGTAAAGATTTTATAGCTCTGTCATAATTTTCGATTCCCTTTTGCTTAAGGGCCTCAAAAAAATGTTCTTGATACTTGTCTTCAATATCGCCTAAATCATCGTCAGGTGTTTTATTAAAGTCAACTTGAGCTATAAGCAGCTGAGGAATCAAAATGATTCCCAAAAAAATAACTTTTATGAGGTTATTATATTTCATATTCTCTAGACAACTAATAAAAGTAAGGTTTTTAATTGTTGAACTATCTTGAATTAAACTAATTTTAACGCTGTTTATTTTGTTCCTGTACTGCCAAAGCCTCCTTCGCCTCGCTCAGTCGTTGAAAGTTCTTGTACCTCTTGCCATTCTGCACGCTCGTGTTTAGCAATAACTAACTGTGCAATACGCTCTCCATTTTGTATTATAAAATCTTCATTAGATAGATTAACAAGAATTACGCCAATTTCACCTCTATAGTCGGCGTCGATGGTTCCAGGAGCATTAAGCACTGTTATCCCTTTTTTTGCTGCTAAACCACTTCGTGGTCGTACTTGCGCCTCAATACCAATAGGGAGCTCGATAAATAAGCCTGTGCCTACAATACTTCGCTCTAGTGGTTTTAGAGTTCTTGACTCTGATAAGTTTGCTCTTAAATCCATTCCTGCAGAGGCAATAGTTTCGTAATGTGGTAAAGCGTGATTGGATGTGTTGATTATTTTTATTTTCATATTTATTTTATTTGAGATGCTTCACTTCGACTGCGCTCAGTCCAGGCTAGCTCAACCTGACTAGTTTATTAATTATGTTTTTCAATTTCTGATTCTAATAAAGTAATAATTGATGTCATTTCTTCTCTTAAAATTGGACCTTCTTCAAAAATAGCAGACATATGTGCAATTAAAAAAATAAGTAAGTTCTCGAGTTTTTTTGATTCGTAAATTTCAATATAATTTTGTTTCTCAAGTCGTCCTTCTTCTTTTGTCCTCTTCCTAATATTAAGAAAGGATTCAAAATCTCGAGAAAAATTATCAATTAAAAAAGGGTATAGATTCTCAAAAGCAAAGCTCATTGTATTGTTTTCTTCTTCCTTATAATCATTTAATAAATCCTGAAATCGAGAAATATTCTGTTTTAAAACATCATTTGAAATAAGTTCTATTCTTCCTGAATTAATAACAGAATTATAAAATCCTTGGTAAGGGTCAAATGTCCATTGCCGCACAATGGAACTATGCAGTGAATCTATTTTAGCAATAGAAAAATTTTGAATATTAGACGTCATCACTGTTATAATACCATCTCTTCTGGTTTCTTGTAATTTATAAATGCCATCAAACCTAATAATGTTTTCACTAAACTCTTGATGAAGCCCTTTTAATATCTTTGTTTCCTCTTTTTCCAATTGTCGCCCCTGATTCCAATTATTAACTTGAAGTGCTAATAAAATTCCAATCATGACTAATATAATCTCACCAATAGCATACTTAAAATAACGTCCTGTCTTATTTTCTTCTAGTAATTGCTTTCGCATTTTATTAAATATTTTTATCATCAGGTTAGCGTTTTAGTAATTGCTTTAATTCTTTCTTTTCTAACAAAAATACCATAGTGATAAAAACTAAAAGCATTGGTAAGGTTATAGCGTAATTCTCTCTTAAATAATAAAATGAGACAACAGAAAACACAATGGATAGTCCTAAATAGATTCCTATTTTTTTAAGATTGTATGGTATTGGGTAATATTTTCTGCCATAGTAGTACGATAATAACACCATGCTGCCATAAGCTGCTAATGTAGCTAATGCAGAACCTTTATATCCAATTATTGGAATTAACCAAATGTTTAGTGCTAAAGTGATAATGGCTCCAAAAACTGAAATATAAGCGCCAAACTTTGTTCGATCTGTAATTTTATACCAAACCGATAAATTGTGATAAATGCCTAAACAAAAACTAGCGATAAGAATAATTGGGACAATCCACATGGCTTCCCAAAAAGCTTCATCTCTAATAATTAGGACTTTTATAACATCAGCAAACACCACAACCGTTAATAGAATTACTGAGCCTAAAATTACGAAATACTCTAAAATTTTCGCATAATTTTTTTGAGGGTTATCACTTTTTGCATGACTGAAAAAGTAAGGTTCTATGCCTAATCTAAAAGCTGTGGCAAATAAAGTCATGAATAATGCTAATTTATAGCAAGCAGAAAACATACCAACTTCGCGTTCAGGATCTATTGCTGATGACAAACTACTATCTAACAATATTCTATTAAACGTTTCATTAATAGTATATGCTAAACCTGCTATAAGCACAGGAAAGGCATAGCGAAGCATCTTTTTCCAAATATTAGAATCAAATTTATATTTGATTCTAACATAAAAAGGGAGCATTAAAATTAATGTGATTATACTTGCTGCAACTGTTGCTATTAGTATATAATTAATCTCAAAATTTGGTTTGTATATGGATTGAAAGATTGAACCCTCTTTAGCCAGATTCTTTAACCATAAAAAGAAAAATAAGTTTAAACCAATATTAATTGCCACGTTTGCAATTTTAATAATGGCATACTTCATTGGTCGTTCTTTAGCTCGTAACCAAGCAAAAGGAATAATAACTAAAGCGTCTAAGAGCAAAATCCAAAGTACAAAATTGATGTGTTCTACTTTTATATCAATGAGATTAGACAATTGATTTCTAAAAAGGAATGCTAAAACAAAAATTCCTAAAGACGTGAAAATTATGGATAATGTTGAAGTGCCTATAACAGAGTCTTTATCTTCTTCTTTATTAAAAAAACGAAAGAATGCTGTTTCCATTCCATAGGCTAAAATCACGTTAAAAATAGCAAACCAAGAAAATATAATAGACACTTTCCCGTAAACACCAACTGCTAAAACCTCTGTATATAGAGGCACCAATAAAAAGGTAAGCATCCTTGGTAGAACAGTTGCTAGACCATAAATAAATGTTTGTTTAAAAAGTTTTTGAAATGCGCTCAAAAAGTGAGTTTTATTAGCACTAAAAGTACACTATTAGTAAACGTTTTGCAACATTAGTTATTATTTCGCGCTGGTGACATAGGAATATCTCGTGATTGCTTTTTAACTAAATTAGTCACTTTATAATACTTCGTTTTTCCATCAGATTTATAGCTAATAACACATTCATTTTGTGTTAGCTCAAACGGAATTTTTGTTGAAATCTCTGGCACTATATTACCATATTCTTCATTTGCATCGCTACTCATTATTCTATCAGTTTTCTCCTTAGATTCGTTTTTAAATCTTCCAATAAAAAGGAGCTTGTTTGATGGTTTAACTTCAAACTTTGCAACTCTACCTCTAAAGTAGACACTGTCTAGTTGTATTGATTCATCTTTTAATTCAATAAAAACATTTATCCCTGAAGGTCCTTGTGCTACTCCCGAAACCCATTGCTCAAAATACGTTTCACCAAAAGCTACAGGTGGAGTTTTTTGTAATTTCTGAGTACTTGAACATTGAGAAAAACTAGTCATAATTACTGTTAGCACCAATAAGCCGATTATTTTCTTTACTGTTTTCATTTTTCAAAATATTTATTATAAATATACTAAATCAAGAGCTATGCCATAAAAAAGCCTTACTAATTAAAGTAAGGCTTTATAATATTTAGATTCTGAAACAAGTTCAGAATAATAACTTAATTATTCAATGCTTCTGCACCACCTACAATTTCTAATATCTCATTAGTAATAGATGCTTGACGTGCTTTATTATAAGATAACTTAAGTTGATCTCTTAGCTCAGTAGCATTATCAGTAGCTTTATGCATTGCTGTCATACGCGCTCCATGCTCACTCGCAAACGAATCTCTAATAGCCTTATATAGCTGTGTTTTTAACGACTTAGGAATTAGTTGCTCAACGATTTCAGCTTTAGATGGTTCAAAAATATAATCTGAATTAACATCTTCTTTACCTTCCATTGGAACAATTGGTAAAAACTGCTCAGTCATTATTTCTTGAGTTGCAGCATTCTTGAATTTATTATAAACCAATACTACTTTATCAAACTCACCAGTTTCAAACTTTTCCATTAAAAGTTCTGCAATTTCAGCAACATTATCAAAAGTTAAATCATCATAAACTTCACTTTTATTCTCAATGACTTTATTAGATTTCTTAAACGCATCATTGGCTTTCTTTCCAATAGCGATATAAGATACTTCTTGGTTTGCATATGACTCAGCAACTAACTTAGTTACCTCTTTAATGATATTTGAATTAAATGCTCCAGCTAGACCTCTATTAGATGTAATTGGCACTAACAATACATTTTTAACCTCGCGTTGATTAGCATATTTACTTCCAGAATCTGCATCTAAAGTGGCACTTAAACTTTGTAAAAGTTCAGTTAACTTATCCGCATAAGGTCGCATAGCTGTAATAGCATCTTGAGCTTTCTTCAGTTTTGCAGCAGACACCATTTTCATGGCACTAGTAATCTGCATCGTTGAAGATATTGTTGCTATTCTGTTACGTATTTCTTTTAAGTTTGCCATTCTCTTTTTTTATTCGAATGTTAAACGATTCTTTGATTAATATTCTTAAAACAAAAATTATTATGCTCTATATTTCCCTGATAAATCTTTAGCCACATTACTTAATGTATCTGTAATTTCATCAGTTAATTTTCCAGCTTTTAACATTGATAATACATCAGCATGTTTAGCTTTTAAGAATTCAAGAAAATCGCGTTCAAATTCTTTTACTTTTTCAACTGGCACGTCTCTTAATAAGTTTTTAGATCCTGCATAAATAATAGCAACTTGGTCTTCAACTGTAAATGGATCGTTTTGTGCTTGTTTCAAAATTTCAACGTTACGTTTTCCTTTTTCAATTACGTTCAATGTTGATGCATCTAAATCTGAACCAAATTTAGCAAATGCTTCCAATTCACGGAATTGTGCTTGATCTAGCTTTAATGTTCCAGCTACTTTTTTCATTGATTTAATCTGGGCGTTACCACCAACACGTGATACTGAAATACCTACGTTAATTGCTGGACGAACACCAGAATTAAACAAATCTCCATCTAAGAAAATTTGTCCATCTGTAATAGAAATTACATTTGTTGGAATATATGCTGATACATCTCCTGCTTGTGTTTCAATAATAGGCAAAGCCGTTAACGAACCACCACCTTTAACCATCGGTTTTAATGAGTCTGGAAGATCATTCATTTCTTTAGCGATAGCATCATCATTAATCACTTTTGCTGAACGCTCTAATAAACGAGAGTGCAAATAGAAAACATCCCCTGGATACGCCTCACGTCCTGGTGGACGACGTAATAATAAAGATACCTCACGATAAGCAACCGCTTGTTTAGATAAATCATCATAAATAATTAATGCTGGACGACCAGTATCTCTAAAATACTCACCAATTGCAGCGCCTGCAAATGGAGCATATACTTGCATAGGAGCTGGATCAGATGCATTTGCTGCTACTATCGTAGTGTAAGCAAGTGCGCCTTTTTCCTCTAATACTTTAGCAATATTTGCAACTGTAGATGCTTTTTGTCCAATAGCCACATATATACAATATACAGGTTCACCTGCATCGTAAAATTCTTTTTGATTTAAGATTGTATCAATACAAACCGTTGTTTTTCCAGTTTGTCTATCTCCAATTACCAATTCACGTTGTCCACGTCCAACTGGAATCATTGCATCAATAGCTTTAATTCCTGTTTGTAATGGTTCAGTTACTGGTTCTCTATAAATAACTCCTGGGGCTTTACGCTCTAAAGGCATTTCATAAGTTTCACCTGAAATAGCTCCTTTTCCATCAATTGGAGTTCCTAGAGTGTTAACTACACGTCCAACAATACCTTCACCCACATTAATAGATGCGATACGTCCTGTACGTTTAACAGTAGATCCTTCTTTAACTTCTTTTGAATGTCCTAATAAAACAATACCAACATTATCTTCTTCTAAGTTTAGTACGATTCCTTCAAGTCCTCCTTCAAATTCTACTAACTCACCATATTGTGCATTTGACAATCCATAAGCACGTACAATACCATCACCAATGGTTAATACTGATCCTACTTCGTCTAATGAAGCTGATGCTTCAAACCCTGCCAATTGTTGTTTTAAGATTGCTGATATTTCAGCTGGTTTTACTTCTGCCATCTTATTATTTATTTAGATATAAATATCTTAGTTTAATGTAAATTCTCGTTTTAACTTATCTAATTTATTTGCAATACTAGCATTGTATTGTATGTCACCAACACGTAAAATGAATCCTCCTAATATTGACTCGTCAACTGCGTTTTCAATCTCTGCATCATTCCCAGTAAGCTCCTTTACTTTTGCAAGTACTTTTGCTTTTAAGTCATCTGTTAGTGGAATTGCAGTAGTTACTTTTGCAACTTGTGTGCCTTGTGACTCATCAAACAACATATTTACCTTTTGAGCTACTGCATCTAATATATTAATACGCTTATTTTCTATTAGTATATTAATC
>Ga0316189_10006949_pt1 | contig 10753 bp, 11 predicted proteins | sample LowCovwburrow_MG_FD_204930 | JGI IMG/M metagenome (GOLD analysis project Ga0316189, IMG submission 204930) | Coastal sediment microbial communities from Maine, United States - Lowes Cove worm burrow | ecosystem: Environmental > Aquatic > Marine > Coastal > Sediment | place: USA: Maine... | reverse complement strand
TTATCATTGGCAACTCCTACGGTGCGGGCAATTACGGAATGTGCGGGCGGGCCTATGAACCCAGGTTCCTGTTTACCTGGCCGAATGCGCGTATTTCAGTGATGGGTGGAGAGCAGGCGGCCGGTGTGCTGGCCCAGGTCAAACGGGACCAGAAAGAACGGGCGGGAGAGGAGTGGTCTGAAGAGGCGGAAGCCGAATTCAAACAACCGATCCTTGACCGTTATGAGGAGCAGGGTCATCCCTATTATGCGTCCGCCCGCTTGTGGGATGATGGCGTTATCGACCCTGCCCAGACCCGCCAGGTGCTGGGCCTGGCCATTTCAGCTTCCCTCAATAAGACCATCGACGAGACACGCTTCGGCGTGTTTCGCATGTGAAGGAGTAGCAGGCCATGTTCGGAAAGATCCTGATAGCCAACCGCGGTGAAATTGCCTGCCGCATCATCCGAACGGCGCGCAGATTGGGTGTAGCCACGGTTGCGGTGTACTCAGACGCTGATCGGGACGCATTGCATGTCGCCATGGCGGACGAAGCTGTTCACATCGGACCCGCGCCGCCGCGCGACAGCTACCTGGTGGGTGAGCGGATTATCGAAGCCTGTAAATCCAGCGGGGCTGAAGCCGTGCATCCCGGCTATGGGTTCCTGTCTGAAAACGCAGGTTTTGCAAGCCTGTGTCAGCAAGCTGGCATCGTATTTATCGGCCCGCCAACGGCTGCGATCGAAGCCATGGGTTCCAAGTCAGCAGCCAAGACCATCATGGGCAAGGCAGGCGTTCCACTGGTGCCCGGTTACCACGAGGCCGACCAGTCACCGGAGCGGTTGGCGGCCGCGGCCGCAGAAATCGGTTACCCGGTCCTTTTGAAGGCGGTCGCCGGAGGCGGTGGAAAGGGCATGCGGCTGGTTCACCATGCAGAACAGTTCGACGCGGCGCTTGCCGCAGCGCAACGCGAAGCGTCTTCCAGCTTTGGCAGCCAGGACATGCTGGTCGAGAAATACCTGCCTCGTCCACGCCATGTGGAAGTCCAGGTGTTTTGTGACAGTCACGGCAACGCCGTTTACCTGTTTGAACGTGATTGCTCTGTGCAGCGGCGTCACCAGAAAGTCATCGAAGAGGCGCCTGCTCCCGGCATGACAGCGGAACTGCGCAAGCAGATGGGTGAGGCGGCCGTGTTGGCGGCGCGCGCTATCGATTATGAAGGCGCGGGCACCGTGGAGTTTCTACTGGACTCTGACGGCGCTTTCTATTTTATGGAAATGAACACCCGTTTGCAGGTAGAGCATCCGGTAACGGAAATGATTACAGGACAGGACCTTGTCGAGTGGCAACTGCAGGTCGCTTCCGGGGGCGTGCTTCCGCTTGGGCAAAATGACCTTGGTATCACCGGACATGCTTTCGAAGCACGTATCTACGCTGAAGACCCGGATAATGATTTCCTCCCGGCCACGGGCGTACTTAGCTATCTTCACCCACCCGCCGAAAATCGGAACGTACGGGTCGACACAGGGGTGTTGCAGGGCGACGAAGTCAGCGTCTATTACGATCCAATGATCGCCAAGCTGGTGGTTTGGGATGAGAACCGCGAGCGTGCCCTGTCCCGGTTGGCCAGGGCATTGTCCGAATACCGGGTCAGCGGACCCAGCACCAATATCTCATTTCTCTACAACCTGGCCATGAGCGAACCGTTCAAAGCTGCTGAGGTTGATACGCATTTTATCGAAACCCACCATGACTTGCTGTTTCATGCTACCGAAACAGACCGCGTACAGGATCTGCCGCTGGCATCGCTTTACCTGTTGCTGCGGATGGAGCAGACAGCACGCAAAAGGGTGGGTCGCAGCGATCCCTGGTCGCCGTGGAATTCATCCAGTGCCTGGCGCCTGAACGAACCCGCCAGGCACACCGGCGCCATCGTTTTGAACGGCACCGAGTACGATGTGCCCGTGGTGGAAATCGGCAGTGGAGAGCAACGCCGGTTCCGCATAACAGCTTGCGGAAAAACCGTCATGGCAGCAGGGGAGCTTGATGGAAATGCACTGTTTACGGACATAGATGGCTACCGTCAGAAGGTTGTGGTTGTCCCGCACGACGGTGTGTTTACGTTGTTCGGAAAGAATGGAGCAATGCAGTTCTCATTAGCACAACCTGACTATGGTGAGGCTGACGCCGGTTCCGCTTTGGATGCCTTTACGGCGCCCATGCATGGCGTGATAGTGAAACATCTGGTCGAGCCCGGCGTCGAGGTTGAAGTTGACCAGCCCTTGCTCATCATGGAAGCAATGAAAATGGAGCACACCATATGTGCACCGCAAGCCGGAATGGTCCAGGAGTTCTATTTTCAGGCCGGAGACCAGGTCACCGGCGGTGATGGCTTACTTAATTTCGTGCCGACTGGAAGCGTCTGAATTAAAATACCCGCCCATGGTGGCACGGACAAAGAGGATTGATTGATGGCAGTTGTTTTAATCACCGGCGCGAACCGGGGGATCGGGCTTGAAATGGCGCGACAGTACTCTGTGCGTGGCGACCAGGTCATCGCAGCGTGCAGGCTCTCCAACCCTGCGCTTGACGAACTTGGGGTCAGGGTAATTGACGGCATTGATGTCACCTCTGACGAGTCAGTCGCCCGGCTGGTGAAGGAACTGGACGGGGTTCACATTGACCGCCTGGTCAATAACGCCGGCATCCTTGAGCGAAATGCACTCGACGATTTCGACGCCGCGTCTGTAGAGCGTCAGTTTCGGGTTAACGCCGTGGCGCCTCTGCGCATCACGACGGCAATGCTGCCTTTGCTCAGTAACGGTTCCGGCGTATTTATTATCACCAGTCGGATGGGCTCTGTTGACGACAATACGTCCGGCGGCGCTTATGGTTACCGGATGTCCAAAGCCGCAGTCAATATGGCCGGAAAAAGCCTCAGTGTTGATCTGAAAGAGTCAGGAATCGGTGTTTTTCTGCTTCATCCCGGCTGGGTTTCAACCGAAATGACCGGGAATACGGGAATTGGCGTCGAACAATCGGCGGCCGGACTGATTGACCGAATGGACAACCTGGACATCAGCCAGACAGGTACGTTCTGGCACCAGGAGGGCTACTTATTGCCCTGGTGACTAACGGGGGGCCGGATTGTTGAGATTGATGTTGCCTTTTTCCTTCACCCTGATTGAGGGGTAGAGTCCCCCCAGGTCCAGCTTGGCTTTGAACTCGTACTCGAATGTGTCGCGTTGTTCCTGCATCAGGTTGGTCACGAACCGGACCCCGGCCAGAAGGTTGGCTGCTGCAGTGAGCTTTACGTCCCCTTCGCTGTAGCCCTCGATAACCGGAAAATCCTTACCCACGCCTTTAACGAGTTCGTAGCCTTCAAGCGAAACCGTGTAAACGATTCCCTCCAGGTTGAGAGCCTGTGAATTCGGGTTGATGATCCGCAGACCGATTTCAAATGCCGGAATCATTCCTTCGGAAGGCAAGGCCTTGAAAGAGCTCAGGGTGACAGTGGGCTCTTCGTAATTCGGGTCCATTGTCGCGCAGGACGCCAGCGTGATGGAAAGCAGCAGGGCGGCCAGGATACGTGCTGTCATGAACATGCTCCGTTGATTCTTTCCAGCATTTGCCGGGTCACATTATCCAGTCCACGCTGATGGGCGGCCACCACGATGGACAAACGGTCTTCGCTTACTGGCTGAGAATCGGACAGGGTGAATGTTTCCTTGTTGCCTGCACATTCGATGCTGCCGGACACCTCCACGACGATACTGTTTGTGCTGCCTGAAGTGCTTTGCAGACCATAGAACTTCTGGACCTCCAGTTGTAACATCCAGCCGTCTCCACTGGCACGTTCCGATTGCTCGACCGCTGAGAACCGGCCGCTGGCGGCCAGCGAACGCTGCACGACTGAGCCCAGGACTTCGGGCAGGTGGTCCGGCCAGCGCGCATTGGCATAGCGTTTGAGTTGCGCATCGCTGTCCAGGGCCTGTATGCGGTCAGTATCCAGTCCGGGAACGGCGCCCAGGCTGACCGAAAGAACCGGGCCCTGTCCGTCGTTTGCGGTCCCAGAGGCCTGTGCCGAAGGCATCAGCATATAGGTCTGGCGTGCCGGTTGGGCGCTGTCCATGACACCGCTGCAAGCGGTGATCATTGATGTGGCCATTAGCACGGCCAATAGCGGTTTCGTTTTCATTTCAGGGTCTGATCTCCACTGAATTATCGGCCTGGCGGTAAATGAGTTGTGAAGGATCATCCTGTAACTCCATCACCAGTTTCTCCAGGTCCCTTAACGCATTTCTGGTTTCTTTCATCAGTGCGGGAGCTTCGCCCAGTCCGTCTTCCATAAAACGGCCTATGTCATTTTGATGCTGCAGCAGCAGGGTATCCACCCTTGCAGTCAGGCTGGCGAGATTTTGGCTACTGATGTTTACGTTTTCAACGGTTGAATTGATACCGGGCTGCAGTTCGCTGATCATCGTCTGCAACTGTGCGACCGTGGCCTGTATGTCGTTGATGGTTTGATTCAGGTTGCCTGGAATGGCCGCGATTTCTTCCCGCTGCCCGGCCAGTGAAGCGGTGACACTTTCGATATTCTCCAGCGCACCGGATACCGTGGCCTGGTTTTCTTCGCCCAGTATTTTGCCGGCCTGGGTCAAGAGGTGGTCGAGCTTGCCCATGATCTCAGGCGCGCTGGCCATCAGTGCAGAAAAACCGACAATCCGGACCGGGATAATGGGGTATTTCCTGTCGGGCAGTGTTTTCAGTGGGGCGTGTTTTCCCGGCTCTGTCTCCAGGTTGACTACGGCAACTCCGGTGATGCCTTGCAGCGCCAGGCTGGCAAAGGTGCCGTTGTCTACCGGGGTTTCAGTCAGCACGTCGATGTCGACCCTGACCTTGATGCCTTCGCTCTGCTCGATATGCATTGAGACAACGGTACCGACGCTCATACCCATGTATTTGACCGGTCCGCCAACGGCCAGACCGCTGACATCCTTGTGAAACAGCAGCGTGTATCGCGTGAGCTCTTCGTTGCCGGTACGCCCGGTCAGCCAGATCACAAAAAAGATGAAAGACGCCAGCGCGATGCTGACGAAGAGTCCTACTGCAAAGTTTCTGTCACCTTTAAACATGGCTCAAGTAATCACCTTGGCTTTTGCCGCTCTGCGCGCACGAACTGCACGGGGATCGCCGAAATATTTCTGTATCCAGGGGTCCGGGTGTTTCACGATCTCGTCAAGAGTATCAACGATGATGCCCTTGTTGACCAGCACTGCGACACGGTTGCATATGCCGAACAGGCTATCGACATCATGAGTGATCATGACAATCGTCAGGTCCAGGTTGGCATGCAGGTAGCGCACGAGTTCGTCAAATTCTGTTGCTGAAATCGGGTCCAGTCCGGCCGTCGGCTCGTCCAGGAAAAGAACTCTTGGCTCCAGTGCAAGCGCCCGTGCAAGCGACGCGCGCTTGCGCATACCGCCCGATAGTTCATTGGGATATTTCGCGGCGGCGGTGAGGTCCAGGCCGACCATGAAAATCTTCAAGACGGCGAGTTCGCGCCGGGTCTCGATGGGAAGGTTTGAATGTAGCGCAATCGGCAGCTCGACGTTTTCCTGAACGGTAAGGCCGGATAGAAGTGCACCACCCTGGAACAACACACCCCATTGCTTGTGCGGGCCGGGTTCATGGTGCCGGATTCTCTGGCCGAGCACTTCAATTATGCCCTCGTTTGGGCCATGCAGACCCAGGATACTGCGTAGCAGCACGGACTTACCGGTACCGGAGCCGCCAACAACTCCGAGAATCTCGTCCCGCCTTACGTCCAGGTCCAGTTGGTCATGCACCACTTGTTTGCCGAAGCGGTTAACCAGGCCCCGAATAGTGATCACATGTTCATGTTCAGCGGTCATCAGAATCCAATGCGTGAGTAAACGACGGTAAAAATAGCATCTGACACGATGATCAGGAAAATGGACTGCACCACCGCCACCGTGGTGAGACGTCCGAGTTCATCGGCCGAACCGCTGACCTGCATTCCACGGAGGGTTCCGGTGACTGCAATGAGAAATGCAAATACAGGTGCCTTACTGATACCAACCAGTACGTCGTTGACATCAATCGTACCGGCAAGCCGTTCAGTGAACGAAAACCAGTTGATATCCAGCACGGTGGCGCCGATGAAGGCACCACCCAGAAGGCCGGCTATGTCAGCGAATACCGTGAGCAGGGGCAAGGCAATCATCAGCCCCAGAATCCTTGGAATAATCAGGATCTGGTTAGGGTTGAGCCCCAATACGCGAAGGGCGTCGATCTCTTCTGATAATTTCATCGTGCCCAGGGCGGCCGCGAATGCCGAGCCGGACCGGCCGGCGACCATGATCGCGGCAAGCAGGACACCTAGTTCCCGGAATATTGCATTGGCCACCAGGTCGACCATGAAAATGTTTGCGCCGAATTGTTCCAACTGCCGCGCACTCTGGTAAGCGAGAACGATGCCCATCAGGAAACAGACCGTCATCACAATAGGGATTGCGGCTGCGCCGGTTGCGAAAACCTGGCGGATGGTCTCCCCGATAACCAGCCGGGAAGGGCGCTTGATTCCGTCCAGCACGGACCGGGCGATATAGCCGACGGAATCGATCGCTTCTATCGTGTTGGCGCCCAGCTTTCTGATGCCTTGGCTGATGACGTGATTGGGCTTTGGATCGAAGTAACCCGGCACATACTCTTTTTGTGCCGCGATGTCGATGATGTGCTGGAGGAACTTGAAGTGCCGCGCCTTGAAGCCCTCAAATTCGGTTTTGAGATCGAGTTCTTCAAAATCCATGGACTTTTCGTACAGTGCCCAGGCCCCGGCCAGGTCGAAGGCGCCAAGGCCTCCACAGGAAAACCGGATGGCCGTGGAATCCCCTGGATCAATACTGTCCAGCATCTCCTGCAGGAAGGCCACATTGGAAAAGATCCAGTCTCCCTTGAGGCTGACATCAAGCCCATCTGCGGTTTCTTCGACTGTCAGGTAATTTTCCATGCCACCCGAAGTCTAGCAAAATTGCCTTACAATAACTCTCCATAACCAAACCGGCACTAAACATGGAAATCTGGACGATCCTGCTTCCCATTCTCCTGACCGACGTGATGAACCCGGTATTGTTCGCCTTCCTGGTCTATGCGGCAGGTACAGACCGGCCCGTTGTCCTCGCGTCCAGCATGCTGCTGGGCCATACGTTGGCCTATTTCAGTGCAGGCGTCGTCCTGGCTTTGTCCATGGAGTCAATTGCGGCTTACCTGGCCATTCCGCACACGATTGATTTTGTGATCGAGTTGATCCTGGGTTTTGCCTTGCTGTGGGTTGCATTCATGAGCAGCAAGGACACCGGAAAGCGACCGGAAGAGAAGCCACCGGAATTCACGGTTGTCAGCGCATTTGGTTTTGGAGCGGTCATCAACTTCATCGGCATTCCATTCGCGGTGCCGTATTTTGCAGCCATTGACCAGATATTGAAAGCGGACTTCTCTACGATGCAGGCCGTGATAAGCCTGCTGGCCTACAACCTCGTTTATGCCCTGCCGTTTGCCCTGGTGCCGGTACTTTCTGCCGTGATGGGAGAGCGGGCCAAGCCGGTATTGGCCCGGATAAACGCCTTGATGGACAAGGCTTCCGGTTTCCTGATGCCCTTGATGCTGGGACTGATCGGACTGGCGTTGCTGGCGGATGCACTGAGCTACTTTATCAGGGGAATACCCCTGTTCTGATCAGTCGAGGTCGATTTCGACAACGGTGTCAGGCACGGTAACGGAAATCTTTGTATCCTCAAATTCGGGCCGGGTGAACCACTGCCTGACCTGGTTGGAGTAGCCAAACTTTTCGCCACCAAAGCCCAGGAATCCTGCGTCCAGCTTGCCATTGTCATTGGCATCATGAACAACTACCACCGCGTATTCCCCTTCAGGAAGGCCGAAAAAGCGGACTGTAAAAGTACCATCTTTGGATGGTTTGCCGGACTCCTGAAGGAAAGGCTCGCGCATAAACGAGTCTGCGGAATCGAAAACCGAAACTTCCACGGTCCCTTCTACCGGCGAAATGTTGGATACCCGGACATCTATGCCGGAAAGCTCCGCCATTGACAGGCCGGGTACAAGCAGAGAACAGGCGGCGGCCCGGCGCAATAAAACGCTGAACTTCATGGTTTGCTCCAAAAACAGGTATTAAATCGCGTGCAAGGATATAGCATTTCTCAATGTCCGTTGCGTTTGAGTGTCGAAGGCAACAGGTTTTCGATTCGCTGCCTGACATCCTGCCGGTCGATCAGGTCGCTGACAAAATCAAGCTTGCCCGTATCGAGAATAAGAACCTCACTCATGGAGTAGCCCGCGATCCATTGGTCGTACAGGCTCTGCAGTCGCTTCAGGTAACTCAGCGGGATATCCTGCTCCATCCGGCGACCCCTGAGGCGAATCCGTTGCCGCAGCGTCCGCATGGGGCAGTGCAGGTAGATCATCAGGTCAGGCGGGTTGATGGCGCGCAGGATGTTCTGGTAAAACGCCCGGTAAGTCTCCCAGTCCCGCTTGTCTATTTTGCGCATCTGGTGCAGGGCGGTTGCGAAAATTTCTGCGTCCTCAAAAATGGTCCGGTCCTGGATCACCACCCCTGGCAAGCGGTCAGCCTCCTGGTGGATGCGAAACTTGTTGCTCAGAAAATAGAGTTGCGACTGGAAGGCCCACCGCCTCATGTCTTTATAAAAATCGGGCAGGTAGGGGTTCGCTTCGTTTGGCTCGTAAAACGGTGATATGTCATACGACCGTGTCAGAAATTCCAGCAAGCTGGATTTGCCCGTGCCTATATTGCCTGCTATGGCGATGAATTTTCGCTCGCTCATGTACCCGTGATTCCAGTCACTGCTATGGCGTAAATTCATTATACTTTCGCGATGAGAAAACTACGGCTAAATGTTTTATGGGCGATTTTTTCGCTGATTCTTGCCTGTCTGGTCAATATGCCGGCGATTGCCCACGAGGGTGACGAGCATGCGGTCGAAGAGGCACAGGCCGGAGGCCGGGTACTCGGACGCATCGAGTTTCCGACTTCTACTGAATCCAGCGAGGCTCAACAGGCCTTCATGCAGGGAATGTTGCTGCTGCACTTGTTTGAGTATCCCTACGCCCGGGATAAATTCCTGAAAGCCCAGCAAATCGATCCTGGATTCACAATGGCCTATTGGGGCGAGGCCATGAGTCATAACCACCCGATCTGGGACAGGCAGGATCTTCAGGCGGGCCGGGCTGCGCTTGAAAAACTGGGCGTCACGCCCGAGCAGCGGATCACCAGCACAAACTTCCCCAGAGAACAGGGTTTTATAGCAGCCGTTGAATTGTTGTACGGCGCGGGAACCAAGGCCCAGCGGGATCTCGCTTATATGCGCGCGATGGAACAGCTTGCTGTGCGCTATCCCGATGACCACGAAGTTCAGCTTTTTTATGCTCTTTCACTTTTCGGTGTGGAGGCCGGTATCCGCGATACGGCAACCTACATGATGTGCACCGCCCTGGCGCAGGACGTTTTCAGTGAGAATCCACAGCACCCTGGCGCAGCCCATTACCTGATACATGGCGTTGATGACCCGGTACACGCGGTGCTGGGCCTGCGGGCAGCACGGGCACTGGCCGTGATGGCCCCTGATGCCGGTCATTCCCAGCACATGACATCACATATTTTTACCGCGCTAGGCATGTGGGATGACGTGGTCACAGCCAATGAGGCTGCGGTCAAAGTTCAAAACGAGATGCGCGTGGAGAAAGGGCTCTCTGCCCGCCACTGGGGACACTACAACTACTGGTTGCTCTATGGCTATCTGCAGCAGGGCAGGTTCGAAACCGCGCTGGATCTTCTCAAGGCAGCATACGCCGAGGCACAGGCGGATGGTAAGGCGCCGGCGGACCCCATGTTACTGGAACCGGATCGTTCCCTCGTCGGGTCGGTGGTACAGATGTGGGCCCGTTACATTATAGAAACCCGCTCATGGGACAGCGAGGTTGCCGGCTGGTCATTCAATAGCGGTGCTGCATATGATCCCAACCTGCGGATCAGCTTTGTTCATGCGATGCAGGCGGCCGATACCGGCTTGCCTTCGCAGGTGGCGCAATTTTTAGCCCAGTTCAGGCAATTGAAGTCAGAGTTGGCCGCAGCCATTTCCAGGCAGGAGGAACAGGCCCCCGGAGACCTGCTTTATCTCGAGCGCCTGGCGGTAATGGAACAGGAGATATTGGCTGGAATGGAATACGCCAGGGGTGAAAATGAAAAGGCTATTGCTCTGGCTGCCGAGGCGAGCCGGCTGGAAGGAGAAATGCCGTTCTCTTTCGGACCGCCTTTCGTTGATTTGCCCCCGGCAGAATTCCTGGGGGATTTATTACGCGGCTCCCGCCAGTACGCTGAAGCTGCTTTAGCCTACGAGGTTCAGCTTGAGCGCACGCGGCAGAAGCCGCGCGCCTTGCTGGGCCTTTCACTTGCCCTGGCTGAGCAGGAAGGTAAGGAGGCCGAAATGCAGTATACCCGCGCCAGGCTGGACCGGATCTGGCAAGCCGCCGACGATTCAGTCAGGAAATCCGACTGAGTCATCAGGCTTTAGTTTTTCGTACCAGGCAGATCAATCACGACCGGCCCGTCGAGGGCATCTAGGACCCTCTGATCCCGGTCATAAATATCTCTAAAAAACATAACATTGCCGTCTAAATCTATACCAGCAGTGAGGTAGGTGATGATGATGGGTATGGGC
>Ga0316189_10006948_pt1 | contig 10754 bp, 7 predicted proteins | sample LowCovwburrow_MG_FD_204930 | JGI IMG/M metagenome (GOLD analysis project Ga0316189, IMG submission 204930) | Coastal sediment microbial communities from Maine, United States - Lowes Cove worm burrow | ecosystem: Environmental > Aquatic > Marine > Coastal > Sediment | place: USA: Maine... | reverse complement strand
TCATTATTCAGATCGACCAAGCGCGTGCCCAGAGTGCGGGAATTTCGAGTAATGATATTGCAACTTCTTTACAGACAAAATTAGATGGGTTTGACACTGGTGAGTATAGAGAAGGTGATAAATCGATTCCGATTTTGTTGAAAAGTAATCTCAATCAACAAAGCCTTCAATCGTTGGAGAGTATGAATGTGTTCGCGCAAAGCTCTGGCAGCAGCGTGCCATTATTGCAAGTCGCCAAGATTGTTCCCGCATGGCAATATGCCAAGATCAAGCGTTTGGACTTGGTGCGAACTATGGTTGTTTCTAGTGAACTAAATGCCTCAGGAAATGCTTCACATATTATGGCGATGGTTGAACCTTGGTTGCAACAAGAGGCAGCGCACTGGGCGGAGGATTATTCCTACTCAACTGGCGGTGATGCTGAGAGTAGCGCTGACAGCATGGGGGCGGTTTTCAAGTGGCTACCATTGTCGGGGGTGATCATTATCTTATTGCTGGTTATACAATTCAACTCCATTCGTAAAACCGCCATGGTGCTAGCGACTGTGCCACTCGGTTTGATTGGAGTAACAGCGGGTTTATTAGTATTCCGAGAAGCGTTTGGCTTTTTACCATTTTTGGGTCTGATATCGCTGGCTGGTATTGTAATTAACAATGCCATCGTTTTATTAGATAGAATCGAGTTTGAAAATACGCGTGTGGCTCGCCCATTAAATGACGCCATTATTGCGGCATGTTTGCAACGCTTCAGGCCTATATTTTTAGCCACAATCACCACTATTTTAGGCTTGTTACCCTTGTATATTAGTGGCGGTGCTATGTGGTCAGGAATGGCGATTTCGATTATGTTTGGTTTGTTGTTTGGCACTCTGATTACGCTTATTCTCATACCATGTATGTACAGTGTCTTTTTCCAAGTTAATTATAGTGACTACCATTTTGACGATAAGCTTTTGGCCGACTAATTTCCGGTGGGAATGAACTGTAGCTCGAATTCTAGCTTACTGGCAAGACAATGTATGGATTGCATGATAGAAGGCCTCAGATGTAACGTTTTTTTACCGAATAGCAGTTCAGCTGCTGACGATCTTTTGCTTTACTTGTTTGAGTAAGTAAGCCGCAACCCTTTCACAACTAACAAATTTTAAAACTATTCATACTTTGGGAGAAATCATGGAATATATTGCACAATACCTGCCAGTTATTCAGGAGAACGCACTGGTGTACGGGCTTAATTTCGTTAAAGCCATTGCAATTTTTATTATCGGTAAGTTTATCGTCAAGATAATTGCCAATACTATTGGCAGGAGTGTGTCGCGATCTGGTTCCGACCCAATGCTTGCCAAATTCATTACCAATATCGCTTATGCCTTAATGCTGACCTTTGTAGTGATTGCCTCTATCTCACAATTGGGTGTGCAGACAGCCTCTTTGGTGGCAATCTTAGGTGCCGCTGGTTTGGCCGTTGGCTTGGCCTTGCAGGGCTCGCTGGCCAACTTTGCGGCAGGTATAATGGCCATTGTCTTTCGCCCATATAACAACGGCGATGTAGTAGAAGTGTCTGGCCAAACAGGCCAGGTCGAAGAGCTGGATATTTTCACAACAACCTTACGCCTGCCTGACAAAACTAAAATCATTATTCCTAACGGCCAAGCGTTAGATGGCCCAATCATCAACTACACCGAGGCGGGCGACAGAAGAATGAGCCTAGATGTGGGTATTTCATACGATGCTAATATTCAACATGCACGCGAGGTTATTCTGAAGGCTATATCCACATCTGACTATGTATTGGAGTCACCAGCACCATCTGTTGGGGTTGCTGCTTTGGCCGATAATAGTGTAAATCTTACAGTTCGACCTTGGGTCAAAGCGGCGGACCATCCAGCCGCCACCTTAGAGCTGCTGGAACTAATCAAAAATGCTCTGGATGAAGCAAAAATTGGCATACCGTATCCACAACGAGACGTACACATCTATAATCATTAAGCCTTTTTGGGCATAGGGTGTCGACTTTGTATAAATTCGATACTCCTGTTTGCCCATTTATGTAAGGACGATGCGGCTTGTTTTTCATTAGTAACCTTGCGTTTTTTTATGCCTCATAGCTGGGCTGAGAGTTTAAGCTTTGCTAGTCTGCGCACGCCATAAACCATCCAATGGATACCTCCATGAATCAAGAGATTAAAGACTTAGAAGAATTTGAAATGTTCCAAGATATGGTGCTGCGTTTTCTAAAGCAGGAAGTCGTACCGCATTACGATGAATGGGAGCATGATCATTTAATGCCGAAATCATTCTGGCAGACGATGGGGGATGCCGGAATGCTTTTGGTCGATATGCCCGAGGAATACGGTGCTGCTAACACCAGTTTTGATATTAGCTTGATGATTCAAGAGCAACTGTGCGCACATGGATTTCACAGCCTTGCAACGGGATATAATATTCATGCAAATATCGTAGCACCCTATATCAACAATATTGGCACTGATGAGCAAAAGCAGCAGTGGCTACCTGGAATGGTCACCGGAGGCATAGTAACCGCATTGGGTATGACCGAGCCAAGTGCTGGCAGTGATCTTGCAGCATTAAGAACTAGAGCCATTCGCGAAGGGGACGAGTATGTTATTAACGGCTCTAAAGTATTTATCACAAATGGAATTCATGCCGACATGGTGGTGCTTGCCGCCAAGACTAATCCAGATGCCGGCGCCAAAGGTGTCTCATTATTTTTGGTAGATAGCAGTCTAGATGGTTTCAGCAAAGGCAAAAAAATAGAAAAGATGGGGCAACATAGCAGTGACACAGCAGAACTTTTCTTTAGTGATGTGCGAGTCCCTGCAAATGCGTTGTTAGGGGAAGAGGGTATGGGCTTTGCGTATATGATGCAAGAGCTACCTCGAGAACGACTAGGTTGTGCTGTGCAAGCGGTAGGACATGCTCAGGGCGCACTGGATTTGGCGGCTGAGTATGTGCAGCAACGTAAAGCGTTTGGTCAGTCGATTAGCCAGTTTCAGAACACGCGTTTTAAACTTGCTGAGGTGAAGATCGAGCTCGAGCTGTGTCGTGCATTGCTAGAGAAAAATCTGGAAAAATTTAATAGGGGGGCCATGACGGTTGAAGATGCGGCTATCCTAAAATACGCGGCCACCGAGATGCAATTGAGGGCAATTAACGAGTGTTTGCAATTATTCGGAGGCTATGGCTATACCGAAGAATACCCAATCTCACGTTTTTACCGTGATGCGCGTGTGCAAACAATCTACGCCGGTAGTTCAGAGATTATGAAGGAAATTGTGGCTAGAGGGATAGTTGGTCGTTAGAGGCGCTATGATTGATCTGGGTAATTTCAGGCCGCCTAAAATGGTTAAGTTCGAGATGCGAAGCTTTGCAATAGCTTGCTATTACCAAGCTTCGCATCGAAAAAATTGACCACTTTTTGCTATTGATCACTCAATCAGAGCTTGCTTAGACAACAAATGTAACGATTTTTTCAACATTGTCGCCGCTAACATGCGCTTTATGCGCGTCCTCTATTTGCTTGCGTTTTAATTTCATAGTTGGAGTGAGCAAGGCATTTTCTATAGTCCATTCAGGGGTGATAATTATTTGTGCTAGTCGCTCCCATGGATTCAGTTGAGCATTGACATCATCTAATACGGAGACAAGCCTTTGTTCTAGAGCAGTTCTATCCATTTCATTGCCTATCTCGGACAGCGTTGCCAGCAAGACCGGTGCTGTGTAACCATGACCAATAACGCAATATTGCGCCAATTCAATAGCGGTGCCGAGCATGCTTTCTATCTTGGAAGGCACCACGAATTTCCCCTTTGAGGTCTTAAATACTTCACTAATCCTGCCGGTTACCCAGAGGTCGCCATCCTCATCCAAACGCCCTGAGTCGCCAGTGCAGTACCAGCCGTCAACTAATACTTCAGCTGTTTTTTCAGGGTTCTTGTAATAGCCCTTCATGAGACCGTCACTCTGAAATTGAATTTCGCCTGCATCGGTAAGGCGAAATTTTACGTCGTCTGACATTGGTTGCCCAACGCAGCCTGATTTAGGTGTGTCGTTTTTGGTCCAGCCTATGCCATGTACAAAATTTTCGGTCATGCCATAGCCATCACGTAGAACAATTCCCATGTCGAAAAACCAATCCTGCACATCAACTGGGCACGGAGCTGAACCAGTAAGAATTATCTTGGCTTCGCTTAGGCCCAATTGGTGGGCAATCTGATCCTTCTGCTCCTTGCTCAAGCTCGATTGTTGCTCGGGCGGAATTTTTGCATCTATGCCTGCTTTAAATTTGATCCACAGACGCGGAACGGCAAAGAAGAAGGTTGGTTGAACCGATCTAATTTCATCGCCAAATGTGGCGAGTCCTTCCGAGAACGATATTGATGCGTTGCAATATAGGCTCGCTAGTTCGACCACAATCCGTTCTGCGGCATGTGCCATTGGCAAGAACGAAAAAAACCTACTGCCTTCATCGTACATCTTGAATGATTTAGCAATACCAGGAACAACTTTGCCAGGGGTGCTGTGAGAGTGCATTACGCCTTTTGGGTTGCCGGTAGTGCCAGAGGTATAAATGATGGTAAAAATATCCTCAGGGTCTGGAATAGGGGATGCCGAAAACGGTTCGTATTCCTGACAAATACTCTCAATCGAAGTGTCACACTCTACAGATGCGCCCAACATTGCAACAGTTTGCAAGTCTGGTCTGTTCACTTCATCGAATCGGGGAGCCAGATCAAATGATCCAACAAAAATCATTTCAGCCTCGCTATGCTCCAGAATATAGTTTGCTGAATCAATGTCTTGCCCTGGATATATGGGGATGCTGATATGACCACTGAGCATGATTGCTAGATCGGCTATAACCCAGTCTCTGCTGTTCGATGACCAAATCCCGATTCTGCTTCCGGGGGTATAATTTTGTTTTGATATGTGTTGTGCAACTCGTCTAACTTTGTCTGCAACTTCACTCCAAGTTAACTCGTTCCACTCGAGGTTTTTAGGTTGGCGCAAGAAGACTTTGTCAGGTGTGGTCTGTTCCCAGTGGTACATCATTTCGATCGGAGACTTCACTGATTGTGTTGTAGACATGGCAATCCTCAGGGTTTTGAGTAAAAAAGGTTTTTGAAACGCGTAGTATTCAATGGATTAAGAATAATTTCAAATATTGTGCTGAATACTGAATATAGGCTACCTTATTTCCGATTGGCAATCATGCGAATTTTTGTCTCAGAAAAAGCTGTTCATAAAGCGTTCCAGGTTGCTACACTAAGGCAATAGAGACATAAAAGAGTGCAATGCTTGCAAATAGTCCAATACTTGATAATAGAGAAATATTAATGAAAGATACAATAACAAAAACTGCTGTGATAATGTTTTGGTGCGTTTTTGCCTATACATTTTTTCAACCATTCGATGGCATTGGGCAAACTATTATTTATTGGGCTGGCATAGTAATGGCGGTGGCGCATTTGATTGAGTATGTGTTGAAGAGAAAGTTTTTAGAACAAGTAGGAGAAGGCGGTATTAACGGTTTTATTCAGACCATGTTGTTTGGTTATATATATTGGCTGCCGCTGCAGAAAAAGCACAATCTTAAGAGCTCCGGGTAATCCAAGAGCAAAATGATCATTGACAACAATAGAGAATATTAATTGACAACAACATGACTAAAATACTAAAAATTGTAGTTGGGCTTGCGGCTCTACTTTTTATCGTTATAGGTTTACGCTGGGTAATTGATCCGACCTCGGTCGCTGCAGAATTTGGCATGCCATTGATGCAAGGTTTAGGTCTTAGTACGCAGATCGGTGATTTGGGTGCCTTTTTTACAGCAGGAGGCCTGATGGTGCTGCTTGGTTTACAAACCGGCAATAAAACTTGGCTAATGGCACCTGCAATGTTGCTCTGCTTAACAGCGGTCTTTAGGACCTTGGCGTGGGCCTTGCATGACGCGAGTTTCGCGGGCCCGCAGATAGCAATCGAATTGGTGGTAGCTGTGTTGTTACTAGTCGTAGCCACAAGACCAGCTGAGTAGGCAGCGCTTGGGTATCGCGACAATAGCTAGACTATTAATGAGGCAGAATGCGGCTCGATACTGAATTCGTTAGATCGCAGTTTCCAGCTTTTAGCGAGCCATCTTTGCAAGGCTGGGCATTGTTTGAGAACGCCGGAGGGTCTTATACCTGCCAACAAGTGGTCGATAGACTTTTGAATTTTTATACTAAGACCAAGGTGCAACCCTACTACCCGTTCCCAGCATCCACAGAAGCTGGGAATAGAATGGATGAATCTTATGCTCGTTTATCAGCTTATTTGAATGTAGGAGAGGACGAACTCAATTTTGGTCCATCAACTACGCAAAATATCTATGTGTTGGCCAATGCACTTCGGCCAATGTGGCAAGAGGGTGATGAGATCATTGTTTCTTGCCAAGACCATGAGTCCAACGCTGGCGCATGGCGTAGGCTGTCAGAACAGGGCATTGCCGTAAGGGAATGGCATATTGACCCGGATAATGGCGAATTGAATTTAGACTCTCTTCGAGACCTAATTTCACCGGTTACCAAAATGGTCGCTTTTCCACATGCATCCAATATTGTTGCGCATATTAATCCGGTGCGTAAGATTGCAGGTATTGCGCATGCAGCAGGCGCGATCGCAGTTGTTGACGGCGTTTCGTATGCTCCCCATGGTCTACCTGACATCAAAGAGTTGTGCGCTGATATTTATCTTTTCTCACTGTATAAAACGTGGGGACCGCATTTAGGTGCCATGTTTGTGAAAAACGAACTGCGCATGAAAATGGCCAATCAAGCTCACTATTTTAACGATGGTAAGGCTCGTAGTATGCTGACCCCAGCGGGCCCAGATCACGCACAGATAGCCGCCGCCGCTGGTGTGGTAGATTACTTGGATGCGGTTTATGAACATCATTTCGATGAAAAAGCCGACTCTGCCGAGCGGGGAAGAAAATTGCATCGCTTATTCTCAGAGCATGAGAAGGCCTTGCTAAAGCCCTTGTTGGCTTTTTTGAAGTCTAGAAACGATGTAAGAATTATTGGTCCAGACAACCCTGAGTTGCGTGCCGCCACAGTTTCTATCATTCCTCTTAGCAAGAGTGTTGCGGAAGTAGCAAGGTCATTATGCAGCGATAAATTGATGGTTGGCACAGGCGACTTTTACAGCGTTCGTCCATTGCGTGAAATGTCGATAGATCTAGATTCTGGAGTGTTACGTCTATCGTTTGTCCATTACACAAGCAGAGCTGAGATTGATCAACTTATTAGGGGTTTAGATAAAGCATTAGGTGTGCTTGGCGCTGCCACCTAACATTAAAAGGGCCGGTAAACAGATGAGATCAACCAATAAGGCAATAGCAATAGTCATTGCCGTGAGCACGCCCATTTGAAAGTTTGGCTGGAATGGAGAGAATGCCAGTAGCGCGAAGCCACATATTAAGACAAGCGCATTGGCGATGATGGCCACACCTACAGTCTCAAAGGAATAGCGTATAGCTTGCTGTTTGGAATCGCCTCGCTCCCGTCGCGCACGCAGGTATTTGCTTAGAAAGTGAGTTGTATTGTCTACCACGATTCCCAGCGATGACGCAGCAACTATGGTTGTCGCCATACCTGCCATTCCAACTAATAAACTCCACAAACTTAAAGCTAGCGCTACCGGAAGCACATTCGGAAGCATGCTTAAAATACCCAGGCCAAGGTGTTCAAGCGCAATAATTAATATGATAGCTATGGCTATTACCGCAACAGTATTGCCGCTGACCATGCTTTCAATATTTCTTGATGAAATGTGTGAAAACAGCAGCGCTGTGCCGGTAGGTTCTACCCACATTGCTTCGGCTGCATTGTCTTTTAACCACTGGGCGGATCGCGCACTGAACTCTCTTGTTTGACGCGCTGTCGGGTTGTCTAGGGTGGCAGTCACGCGGGTGGCGGATTTATCTAAGTTGATTCGGTCAGTCATGTCCAAACCATAAGGTAGCGATAACTCATAGAGTAATAAATATTGCGCCGCGAGTTTTTTATCTTCTGGCACTCGATAATACGCAGGATCATCACCGTGCATATTTCGGTTTAACCGTTTGGCAATATCGCTATAGCTGTAGACTGATGTGACAAATTCTTGTTGTCTAAGCCAAGAGGTAAATTCACTCAGCGTCTGCAAATACTGTGGATTACTAATGCCTTGCGCTTGGCCGCTATTGATGTCGTAATGCACTGTATAAGCGCCTCCCAAATGCTTTTGAATAAAGTCGGTGTCAGCTCTAAATGGAATGCTCGGTGCAAAAAACTTAATAAAATGATCATTTAATTCCAATTTAGGAAGCTGACTAATCAACGCTAGGCTAATGAGAAGAGATAAGGGCAGGATGACTTTGTATTGTGATGTGGTGAAATTTGCCAGCGTATGCATGGCATTGGCGGAGCCGCCTGTTGCGGCCTGTGATACCGGCTTAACCTTTAAAGGTAATAGCACAATGATTGCTGGTAATAAAACCACCGAGAATAGCCATGCTGCAAGAATTCCGATTGCGCTTAAATTGCCTAGGTGATGATAGGGTGGGGTGTCAGAAAAATTCAGACAGAGAAAGCCCACCAGAGTGGTAACGCTGGTCACGGCTACGGCCAGAAAGTTAAGCCGCATGCTTTCGCGCAACGCATCATTCTTAGGCATGCCTTTGCGCATAAGGTGCAACATGCTGACCAATATATGTACACTGTCAGCCACCGCTAAGGTCATTATAATTATCGGCGCAGTGATTGATATTGACGTAAGTTGAGCTCCAGAATAGCCAAATAATCCTAAGGGGATGATGGTTGAGGCAGTGATGACAGCAAAAGTGGCAAGTACCGCGCTAACACTTCGGTATACAGCCAATAGGGCAAATAACAGTATCAAGTACATGCCGGGAATCAGCGTTTGAGCGTCATGCCCACCGGCTTCAGAGAAGGTGCTGGACATTGCTGCCGAACCTGTCATCGCCACTTTAGTGCCCGGGAATTTAGTTTCAGTATCCTCAATTAGCTCGCGCGCAGCGGCTACTAAGGCGACCAGACTATTTTCAGGATTCTCATCAAAACGAGCCACTACATTGATTGCGGTTGTACTGCCATCATTGGAAATCAAGCTTCCGGCTAATAGGGGTTCTTGCAAGGCAATCGATTCCTTATGGGCAAGTTCGGTGGCTGAATATTGCTGGTCTGGGTCCAATAGATCTTCGACTAATAGATCATCATCGGCAACGCTGGTATGTTGATAATTGCTAATAGAATCAACCCGACTCGCCGCGGGTAGCTGCCATGCGCGCTCGGTCATATATTGAATAATGGGGTAGGAGTTGTCACCAAATGCTCGTTTTTCCTGCGTTCGAATTACGAAAAGAACATTGTCTAATTTGCTATAGGTTTCCTCGACATTATCAAAGGCGATGAGTTGCGGATTATTCGGGCCAAAGAAGGCTCGGTATTCGGTGGAGATCGAGTTCATTGACAAACCCGGAAAAGTTGCAGCAACCAATAGTAAACACACTATTAGCGCTTTGACTGGAAACCGAATTACCTGATTGATAGTGCGTAAGCCTAGTGAATCAATTGTGCTTGTGATTTTCAATGCTATCTCCAGTAAGCGTCAGTCTCCTGACAAGTATGTTCACAATGATACTGTTTGTTTACCTAGCATCATAACAATTGTAGTAATTTTATTGCTGGAGAAAGCCGACAATACGACCTACGCAATACCAATATTTAGAGACTTTCGTTCACCATAAACGACACGTATACTACTGCCTAGTACTTCCTGTTTAGGTAGCTTGGACATTGGTCATCATTTATATTCAAAATCGAGTAATTTCTCGATTATTAGGGCATTGGTTTGTGTGCAAGCGTGCATCGCTCATAGGAGTCATATGCCAGTAGTTGTTGGCAGCTGTGTAGTGGGACTATCACAGTTATTGTTAACCGTGTTTTGGTTATTCAGATCCGGGGTTAACAGCCTAGCTGAGAAACTTTTCGTACTTTTCTTGATCGCTTCAGGTGCCTATATTTTGAATGGCATAGTGGTGAGCCAAACCGTGAGTATTGCCTTGACGGCCCTGTACACAGCCACTCCTGCACTATTTTGGATGTTGTGCGGTGCTCTGTTTAACGATAATTTTAAGCTGCGAAGCTGGCACCTGTCTGGTTTGGCGTTGACCACGGTTTTACCGCTAGCACATCAGTTGCTCAAACCTACTAGCGATGTGTCGCGATTTATATTGGTGGCTATGCCCCAAATGCTGGAATACGGGTTGATACTGATGGGGTTGATCATAACGGTGTCCTATTGGAAGGATGATTTGGTCGAAGAGCGTAGAGCGCTTAGAGCTTGCACCATCGTGGTAATGGGTGTTTATTTGTTGGGTGCGGTTGGCAGTCAGCAATTCTTTGGCCACAATGAATGGTGGGTGTCATCTGGAAGTTATGTGATTGCAGCGGCCATTGCAACTGTTCTTAACCTTTATCTCGGCGGCTTAAAGAAAAATACTTTATTTGCTGTGTCAAAACCTGTAACGGCTGTTATCCCCATTTACGAAAGTGATGATCTCAAAGCCACATTGAAGCAGAAGATGGAACAAGGTATTTATCGGAAAGCGGGGCTTACAATTGGTGAATTGGCTGCTCAGATTGAAATACAAGAGCACAATCTGAGAAGGTTGATCAATCATCAATTGGGAT
>Ga0316189_10006947_pt1 | contig 10756 bp, 12 predicted proteins | sample LowCovwburrow_MG_FD_204930 | JGI IMG/M metagenome (GOLD analysis project Ga0316189, IMG submission 204930) | Coastal sediment microbial communities from Maine, United States - Lowes Cove worm burrow | ecosystem: Environmental > Aquatic > Marine > Coastal > Sediment | place: USA: Maine... | reverse complement strand
TCTTCGACTTCACGACGTTCTTCTTCCCCAACGAGAAACGCGCCCGGACCCGGCATAAGGTGCCTCCTTGAGATATAGTTGAATCGTTGAACCGCTGTTCCTCGAACCGACAAAAATTGGCAGCATGAATACGATCTGCCGGTATGGCCATTGGAACATGGACAAACTATACTTTTTTTAAGGCACCGTCAATAAGAACGACGATTCGAGGCGCATCATCGATCTTAGTCTGGAATAGTCATCATAGCCATGGAGTGTATCGGATTCTTTTATTCTTGTCTTTTGATGTTTTTTGGGCGTATAATTTTGGCGATTTGAAAGAAATCATTTGAAAAACGTGACAGTGTGCGAACCCATATGCTTTTAAACAAATACCCGGGAGAAATAAGATGGCTCGTTTAGACAGTAATTAAGAAGGATAACGTTAACGCAGTCCTTCTCGTACCGGTCTGACCTTTTTGCACGCGCGCCGTGGGCGGGCTTGCGCACTACCTGGAGGAAGAAGGCCTGGCTACCACTCAAATCAGAAATGAACCAGCTTAGAAATTGGTACGATATCGCCGTGGAAAAGCGGGGCCGGACGACGGTTGGCGTGAGCGGGGTTGAGGTGGACAATCTGGCTGATTTTCTCATCTCTTTTTTAAGAGATAAACAGACGGAGAACCCGAATCCGGATTATCCCCCGGCAGATACCCTGAATCTCGCTACGGACGACCTCAAAGCCTTTTACACCGAGGCCGTCACGGCCCAACCGGGTCCCACGGGAACATCAGACCAGCTTGCGGACTGGTTTTATGGACAGACCGCTGCAGGGAGGCTGCTTTACGCTATCAGAGACAAAGGAGTTCAGAGTAATGACGAGTATTTCCAAATCGTGGCCGGCCACTTAATAATACCGGCCACAAAACCCAACCCGGCGAAGCCGGAATTGAATAGCCACAAAGGCACAAAGACACAAAAAATAACTGTTTAATATAGTTTAACCTCGTGTCTTGGTGCTTTGGTGGCGAAAATATTTTGTTAGATAAATTTTGCGCAAACATGATGCGATTTCAATAAAAGGTACTAAATTCCCAACCTAAAATTTGAAATGAACTAATCCTCATCGCTATCATCCATGGACCTCAATAGAAAGACACCAAAAAAAACGAATCATCCGGCAGCTGTCGGACCCGGAACAATAATCTCAGAATGCATCCGCTGCGGGACCTGTTGTGAAAAGGGTGGTCCCGGTTTTCACATAGAAGATCGAATACTCATTGATAAAGGGGTGATTCCCTCCAGATACCTTTATACCATCCGCAAAGGAGAACTTGCCCGCGACAACGTCAAAGGATGCTTAAAGCCGGTAGAATCGGATATCATCAAAATCAAAGGTAAAGAAGATACCTGGGTATGTATATTTTTTGATGAAATAAAAAAAGGATGCACCATTTATAACGACCGACCCCTCGAATGCCGGGCGCTTAAATGCTGGGATACCCGCGAGCTTGAACAAATTTACGCAACCACGCGGCTGACACGCAAAGATCTCGTATCGGGAGTCAAAGGATTGTGGGATTTGATCGAGGACCATCAGGCCCGCTGTGACTATAAAAAGATCCAACCTCTGATCAAGGATCTGACCGGCGTCAACCCTACCCGGGCCCGGCAAAAACTTCTGGAGATCATCCGCTACGACGCCGAAATTCGAAACCTGGTTATTTTCAAAGGCGGACTGGATACTGACATGCTCGATTTTTTATTCGGTCGGCCGTTGACCCAAACCCTGGGAAACTATGGGATTAAGATCCACCAGGAAGGCACAAAAATTCGTCTGGACGGGAGATAAAATGAAAGCCATTGTCGTCAAGCAAGAAAGTAAAATGCCGTTGTTATCATGGGGAGAGATACCGGATATTCAATGCGGCCCGGAAGAAGTGCTCGTTGAGGTAAAGGCAACAGCCGTCAATCGGGCCGATTTGTTGCAGGCTCTGGGTTTATACCCGCCGCCGCCCGGAGAATCCGAGATCCTCGGCCTGGAAATGGCCGGTGTGGTTGCGGCAATCGGTGATACGGTCCACAACCGGCAGATCGGGGACCGGGTATTGGCGCTGCTTCCCGGTGGGGGATACGCCCAGCAGGCCGCCGTTCACCACCAGATGCTGATCGATCTGCCGCGCAGCTGGTCGTTTGCCGAAGGGGCCGCCATTGCGGAAGTCTGGCTGACGGCCTTTGTCAACCTTTTTATCGAGGGGGTCCTTCAACCCGGCGAGGCCGTCATGATCCATGCCGGGGGCAGCGGCGTCGGTACCGCCGGTATTCAAATGGCCCGTGAAGCCGGTGCCGTTGTTTATGTTACCGCCGGTACCCAGACGAAATTAGACAAATGCCGTGCTCTGGGAGCCGAGCTGGCCGTCAATTACAAAGAACAGGATTTTTTTGACGCGGTGATGGCCGCGACCGGGGGCAGCGGCGTCGATCTTATCCTCGATCCGGTCGGTGGCGCCTATCTGAATCGGAATCTGGATCTTTTAAAGGAAAATGGGCGGCTGATTAATATCGGTCTGATGGGGGGCAACAGCGCTGAAATGAATCTGGCAACCTTACTGGGGAAAAGTCTGCGAATCATCGGCTCGCGCTTACGATCACGGCCTTTGACGGAAAAGATCGCCATCACCCGGCAGTTCAAAGAGCGCTTCTGGCCCATGCTGGAAGGGGGTAAGATTCAGCCGGTGATCGATACGGTTTTTCCGATTGAGGAGGCCCAGGCCGCCCACGCATATGTTCGGGAGAATCGCAATACCGGCAAGGTGATTTTGGAAGTGGGGGGCGAAGGATGATTTAATATATCGGAATTACTATAATTAATTGAAATGGTGGTGCTTTTTGCGGCTACTCTGCTGGTATAATCCAAATGGAATGATGGAATAGTGGAATATTGGAAGACTGGGTGTGAAAAGCGGAATAAGGTCTATTCTAAAATTATGACTATAATTTACCTAATCAAACAATCAACCAGTGAACTATTCAACGAGGTCCGATTCTACAAAAAATGTTGAATCTACCTTCTTTGATGATGCCCGCCAGTCATGCCATTATTCCAATTGTGAGCGAAGCGAACTAACTTGTTTTTCGACGGTCCAGTCGACCTGAAAATCATCTTGTACGATGGACGCGATGTGTTGGTCATAAAAGAAATGCTCGATAAGCCAATCTTTGCTTTCATATTGAATGATCAAATGACAGTCGTCCGGGATTTGACGAACCTGACACTTCAAAAGGTCTTTAATTCCGATCCCGGTAGCCTTGAGCACGGCCTCTTTCGATGTCCAGAAGCGAAAAAATGTCAATAGGGATTTTTCCGCCGTGCCTGCCAGGGCCCATTCCGAATCAGTGGCGGTTTTTCGGAAAAGGCCCCCGGATATATCGCGGATTCTTTCGATATCAATGCCGATGGGTGCCGGGGCCACGACGCCGGCGACATATAGTGTTTTGTGCGTAAGGGACCAAAAGGTGCCGTCAAAAGGCAGGGGCATGCCGTTTTCATCCTTGAGCAGCTCACCCGTTTGGATGCCGCTTTTGGCGGCGGATTTTGTCAGAGCGCGGCGGGCATGACGGCTCAGATAAAGGACGCGATCCTTCGGTTTGAATTCCTGAACGTGTTCCGGAACCGGGAGGATGACGGGGCGGAGGATTTGATTGCAATTTGATTCAGGTATCATACAAATCTTGGGTAAAAAAACGAATGACGATTGACGAATTAAGGAATTCTATCTATTTTATTTTTTAAAGGAGCAGAGCGAAGCGACATCCACAACTCGCAACTTACAACTCACAACTCACAACTCACAACCCGCAACCCGTCACTCGGCTTCCAACTTTTTAAGAATAATCCTGCAGTCCGCCGCAGTTGCGCCCTGGCCCCGTTCGTGGACCAGCAAGGGATTAATATCCAGCTCCATGATTTCCGGATGGTTGGTGGCCATGTTTGACAGACTCACCAGTGATTTTTCAATAGCCTCGACATCGGCTAGGGGCCGCCCCCTGAATTCTTGGAACAGACGGTAACCTTTGATTTCTCGAACCATGCGACGGGCTTCGTTTCTGCCGATGGGAGCCAGTCGAAACACCACATCCTGGAATACCTCGACAAAAATACCGCCGATGCCGACCATGAGCAACGGGCCGAAAACCGGGTAACGATTCAGTCCCAATATGACTTCTCTGCCGGCCGGCGCCATCTTCTGAACCAGCACACCTTCAATTTCGGCAGCCGGGTCGAATTCACCGGCGCGGGTGATAATCGATTCAAATGCTTTTTTGACTTCTTCCTGATTATCAAGATTCAGAACGACCCCACCGGCATCCGTCTTGTGCAGAATCTGGGCGGAAACGATTTTCAGCACCACCGGAAAACCCATGTCCTCCGCCAGGGCGACTGCTTCATCGGCGTCCTTGGCCAGTCGGTTCGGTAGTACATTGAACCCGTAACATTTCAGCAATCCGATGCCATCCAGTTCGCCGATATGGGTTTTGCCGGCGCTCAGACAGTCTTCAATAATTTGGGCCGCGCCCTGCCGGTCGTGCTGCAGATCGAATTGAGCCAGCCGTTGACGGTTTAACCACCGGGCGTATCGGTAAAGAGCGCCAAATGCTTTGGCGGCATTTTCCGGGAAATTAAAAACCGGAATGCCTTGCTCCTGCAGGTAGTCTACACCGGACGATACATCGACAATTCCCATGAAACAGCACAAAATGGGTTTTAAGGAGCGTCTGGCAATTCGACCAATGGCTTCGGCAGTCCCGAGGACATCGGTCATGGATTGAGGGGTTAAAATTACCAGGGCGCCGTCAACCCCTTCATCTCTGATGACGGCGGCCAGGGCATTTTCATAGCGGTCCGTGGGGGCATCACCAATGACATCCACCGGATTTTGCAGATTTGCCGTATTGGGCAGGTGACTGTCAAGGGCTTCGATGGTGTCATTGTGAAATTTAGCCAACTTCAGTCCGGAGGATACGGTCATATCAGTGGCGACGATGCCGGGCCCGCCGGCATTGGTCACAATTGCAATGCGGTTGCCGTCAGGAACCTTGCGGCGAAGCTTTCCCAGGGCACTTTCATTTTTATAGGCAAAGGCAGTGGCAAAATCAAAAAGTTCATTAATGGAGTCGACCCGGATGATGCCGGATTGCTGGAAGATGGCGTCATAGACACCCTCCGTTCCAGCCAGTGCTCCGGTATGGGAGGCAGCCGCCTGGGCGCCGGCGCCTGTGCGACCGGATTTTATCACCAGTACCGGCGTCGGGCGGAAATCGCCGGTGGTTATCTCTTTGACGGCTTCAATAAATTCCGGTCCTCTGCGCAGCTCCTCCAGGTAGAGCAAGATTACCTCGGTATCCTCGTCCTCGTGAAAATACCGCAGAAGATCGAGTTCATCGACATCCGCCTTGTTACCGATGGAGATAAATTTAGAAAAACCGAAATCACGGTCGGCGGCAAAATCAAGTACCGCTGCGCACAACGCCCCGCTTTGGGAAATGAAGGAAATATTGCCGGCTTTGGGCATGCGAGCCGAAAAACTGGCGTTTAGCCGAACATTGGAAAGGGGGTTAATTACGCCCAGACAGTTGGGGCCGACCAGCCGGACGCCGGCCTGCCTGCAGAGAGAGACAATTTTATTTTCGACATCAAGGCCATCTTTGCCGACTTCCCGAAACCCGGCGGAGACGATGACGATCCCTTTGGTTCCCTTTTCAATGGCCTCTTGGGTGGCCGCCAGTGCCGCGCTGGGGGGCAGGATAATCATGGCCAGATCCACGCTGTCGGGAACCTCAGCAATGTTTGGGTAAGCCCTTACGCTTGAAACAGAGCGGGCTTTCGGGTTTACCGGATACAGGGTGCCCCGATAGCCTCCCTTTAGGATGTTGACGAAAATATCGTGACCCACTTTCCCGGGCGTTGTGGATGCCCCAATGACGGCGAGGGACTGGGGGGAAAAAATTGCATCGAGTTTATTCACTTTCGATCTCCTTCTTAATTTTAAGCGCTTGGGTATATATCTTGTTTCTGGACATGCCGGTTTTTGCGGCGATCTCCCTGGCAATTTCCGATAGTGAATCCCGGCGATTCATAACGGCAGTCCTGATCTGCTCTCTGACGACTTCCCAGGATTGGATTCCCGGTTTGTCAGATCCGGCCACCAACAGGGTAATTTCACCTTTTATATCGGACCGGCCTTTGAGCTGTCTGACAATTTCCGACAACCGACCCCTTAAAAATTCTTCGTAGCGTTTGGTCATTTCCCGCGCCAAAACAAGGTAGCGATCCCCCATGGCCGCGTTAATTTCGCCCAAAAAGGTCAGGATTCGTCTGGGAGATTCATAAAATATAAGGGTTCGGGTCTCACTTGCAAGATCGCTGAGTTGTTGCCGGCGTTTTGATTTCTTTTTGGCCGGGAACCCCATAAAAACAAATGAATCCGTCGGCAGCCCGGCCACGCTCAATGCGGTGGTGACAGCGGATACACCGGGAATGGGAATGACATCCAAATTGTCGGCCAAGGCGGTCGTGATCAAACGATAGCCGGGATCTGACACGGTTGGTGTCCCCGCATTAGAAACCAGCGCAATGGAAAGACCCTTTTTGAGCTTTGCGATAAGCTTTGGGGTCCGCTCGGCTTCATTGTGCTCATGATAGGAAATCAGGCTGCTTTTAAGGGCGTGCATCTCCAAAAACCGTCGCGTTTTACGGGTATCTTCAGCGGCGATCAGATCGACTTCGCGCAGTACGTTCAGCGCCCGTAAGGTGATGTCATCACGATTACCGATGGGTGTGGCAACGACATACAGGATACCTGGGCGAATGACATTTACGCTTTTTTTAGAATGATTCATACTCAAGACGATTCCCTCATTTGCTTTCCACATAAATTTGGGAATTCGGATTTGGGATTTTGGATGTAAGGAATTCTATCAGTCTTTTAAATGCGGAATGGATTCTTATCTTTAAAAGCAATTGGACAGGATTAACAGGATCGTCATGATAGAGCGGCCTTCGACCAAAGGGCCTCTCGCCGCAGGCGAAAAAAATCCTGTCAATCCTGTAAATCCTGTCTAAAAAGAATTAAAATCGAATCCATTCCTCTTTTTTTCCGTACTTCGATATCATTCATAGGCGAGTTCGAAGGCATTTTTAACGATCTCTATCTGAGGTTCGTCCTGATTGGAGGTGATGGCAACCACATCAAACCTGGCCCTGGCATCCGATTGCTTTGTGGCCTTAAGATAGGTAAGGGCAACCATTGAAATTTTACGCTGTTTTTTCGGCGTTACAGCCCATTTGGGATTGCCGAAGCGTACTGATTTTCTTGTTTTCACTTCCACAAAAACAAGGGTTTTCTTTTCCTTGGCAATAATATCGATTTCACCCAATTTTGTGCGATAGTTCAGCTCAAGTATTTTATATCCGTTTTTCTTGAGGTACCAGACGGCCAGGGATTCACCTTGTTCGCCGAATTTTTGTCGGTTGTTTTGCATAGATAAATTGGTTTAAGCTAAACCGGATAAAATAGCCACAAAGGCACAAAGACACAAACAATAACTGTTTATTGTAATTTAACTTCGTGTCTTGGTGTCTTGGTGGCGAAAATGTTTTGCCACAATTTATTAATAAATATTAGAGGACGAGTGAAATAGCAAGATTTAATCATTATTTGACAAAGCGTATAATCCAGTCACAGTAAGTTTGTTCTGTCCTATACGAATAGTGATGGTATCTCAGAACCTGGCGGATCTGATCCATGAGCCGCAATCTCGGATTTGGTTTGAATTTGGGTTTATTTTCCATGATATAAAGGTAATATTTAGAAAATTTTCCATGTATCAACCTCAATCGAGCCGACCCCCGTCGGGCTTCGCTGCGCTCGGTCGGCTGGCACGATAAATTGCAAAAAAGCGCAATTTGCGTCCCCAGCCGACTGCGGCTCATCTCGCAGCCCGTTCGGCTTTTGCAAAACATTGTCTTGACAAATTAGATCGTTATACGTACAATTGTACCCATGAAAATCATTGCTGACACAAATACATTTATAGCCGTTGCATTAAATGAACCCGAAAAGGGCAAAATCATCCGATTTACTGAAGGCCACGAATTAATTGCACCTGACGTTTTACCATTTGAAATTGGGAATGCGTTAACGGCAATGATGAAAAAGAACGCTTTGAGAAAGGATGAAGTCGTGTCAGCATGGGAGATTGTTCAACAGATACCGGTTGATTTGAGGCATACTGACATAAAATCTGCATTAAGTATTGCGATTAATTTTAACCTATATGCATACGATGCGTATTTTTTAGAATGCGCTGAAAACCTCCGAAGCCCGCTGCTTACACTTGATCTTGGAATGCAAAGAGTGGCACGGGAGATAGGAATTTCAATTTTGGAGTGAGTTATCATGAAGGTGTATACATATTCTGAAGCGAGACAGCGTCTTGCTGAAGTTCTTAACATAGCAAGAAAGGAAGAGGTAGTTATCAAAAGGAGAGGTGGCGAAACTTTTTCAATAATTTTTCGGAAAAGCACAAGATCACCATTTGACGTTCCAGGAATTCAAACCAAAGCAACAACCAAAGACATTCTCGCGGCGGTTAGAGAATCGAGGGAACGATTTGCCGAACAAAACGTTCAAGATTGACGGCCAAGGACAAGCGGCTTTTTCGCATATCAATCTCTCAATTAGCTTAATATTCCTGCCTTTATCACCAAAGTTTTCCCTGCCCGCAATTTAACTTTCCGACGGTATGGACTTGGAGTGGGGCGCCCTGAATATTGAAGCTTGGTACAAAGCCAAAAGTAACAAGTGGCCGATGAATTATGGCATTCACCTTTAGAATCATACATACAGGTGAGGTGCAAAATGATATTAACCAAACGTCAGCCCGTTAGTGTTGGTGAAATGGTTACTAAGGAATTCATGGCGCCTTTGGGGATTACTCAAGGGCAGCTAGCTTCTGCGATGGGTGTCAGTCGTAGGACAGTAAATGAACTTAGCACCGGTAAAGGGTCTATTTAGAGGCGATCATGACTTCATCATCGAATATTGGGTGGGGGTACCACGATATGCTTTGTGACGATTACTATGGAGCCTTTTCGGAGAATGACTAGTCACCGAGCAAGAGCCTTGAGTCAGACGCCTAAAGTAATGCGACTTTTGGAAATTATTGTTTTTCCTTACCACTGTGCATTTTCGACTGTGTTACTTTCTGCTTCATCGCTGCTCTAGCTTATGTCCCTATTTAAAAACATGAAAATGGATTCAAGACCACTGGTACTATGCATTACTCTATTTTCCTATGGGGCTTTTTAAAATTATTTTGAGAACAGACATAGCAATGCAAATGAATGAAAAAAGGATTCAAAGCTTGAATGCTGAATTATGAAATAGCAGCTCACCTAATTGAAGGAGCCGGGGTCGTGAAGGGGGCATGGTCGTGTCTTCACTATTAACAGATTTAGACATAGTTTGAGGAATGATGGATTGATCTACCCCATTGCTTTTCTCTCCGCCTATCTTCGACCCACATTGTTGCAACACCCCCGTCACAAAGTCCAGGATCTTCGACTTGCCATCGGCTGCCTTTCCCTTCCATCAAGGTGGGTCTGGACTTTGCCTGGCACTTGTGTCATATTGTCAGAAAACTATTTAGCAGCCGGCCCAAACCCGGCTCACAACAGGTGCTTTCACTCAGACCCGGAAAGCGATGCCATTTTTCGATTTTGCTCAAGGATCACGTATTGTCACTTTAGCGCAACCTGGTTGGATTTTTCGGCTGATTAAGCACGACGTTCGGCGGTCAGAAAAATTATATCGGTAGGGAAATAAAATGGGAAAAACAAGAATAAGAGCGTTGGTTTTAGATTATGGTGGTGTGATCAGCAAACCACAAAATACTGACAATGTGAACAACATGCTTCAAATTTTAAGTCAAGAACATAACGATTTTAAGAATGTGTACCGAAGCAAAAGAGAAAATTATGACAATGGTCAACTATCAGGTGAAGAATATTGGCATAGCATACTTCAACACTATGGTCTCGAACAGAACGATTCCAAAGTCGCTAAACTTATTCAAGAGGACATTGAAAGTTGGACCCAAATCGATGATTCGATGATAAAGTTCATAAGGGAAAACAGGGAAAAACTTCACAAATTAGCTATCATATCTAATATGACCAGAGACTGCTTAGTATTTATGAAAAAGCACTTTCAGTGGCTTGAGTTATTTGATGAATTAACATTTTCCTGTGAATTCGGAAAGAACAAACCAGATGCAAAAATTTATGAATCTTTTTTAAGCCAGATAGAAACACCTCCCAAAGAATGTCTCTTTGCAGATGATTTAGTAGAAAATGTGGGAGGGGCGCTGAAATCAGGTATGAATGTGATTCATTTCAAATCCTTTTTGCAATTTAGGCAGGAATTAGATCAAAATTACCGTTTAAGTCGATGATCATACCCCCAACTCTGCTGGTTGTCGCTGATGCCCATGATTCGATGCAAATTGTTAACTGCCCATCGTGGTGGCGCATGAAAGCAATTGTATTTACTGAATATGGAACCCCAGACCGTCTGCAGATTAAAGAGGTGTCAAAACCCGCACCGAAAGACAACGAAGTGCTTGTAAAAGTCCATGCGTCATCGATCAATTCGTGGGACTGGGAGTTTCAGAATGAATAAATTATTTATCAAAACCGCTGTGCGGTTGTTTTTCA
>Ga0316189_10006946_pt1 | contig 10758 bp, 5 predicted proteins | sample LowCovwburrow_MG_FD_204930 | JGI IMG/M metagenome (GOLD analysis project Ga0316189, IMG submission 204930) | Coastal sediment microbial communities from Maine, United States - Lowes Cove worm burrow | ecosystem: Environmental > Aquatic > Marine > Coastal > Sediment | place: USA: Maine... | reverse complement strand
GAGGGCGGCAATGAGTTGGATATACAGTGATTGTAGCTGTTTTTCATAAGTTAACATCTCAGTGGATGCCCGCTCGGTTCCAATTTTAAGAGATTGGGTTGTTGCCCGCTGGGAATTAAAAAACAACGGCAAACTCAGCCCGAATTGGTAGCCATTGAACTGCTCTGCGTTCTCACCAGTGCCGTAGCCCCTGAAATACTCAATATTTAGATCAGGCAGAAATTGATTGCGAGATAATCGTAGGTTGGCAGAGGAACGGTCCTCCTTCAAACGTTGATAATTCAACCCTTCGTGATTTGAAGAGAGTTCCTGCCAGTTGGAATAGGCAAGAGGTAACTTCGTCATCGGCCCATTTGATATCTTAACACTTTCCTCTGTTTGCAGCAAAACCTTTAATTTCTCCATGCTCATCTCAATGTCACGACGAACCTGCTCCTTTTTGGCTGTTAATCCCAAATATTTGGCTTCTGCGGTCAGCTTCTCCAGATAATTGGATTCGCCCAACTCAAAACGTCTTTCGGTTGCAGCGGCAAATGTCCCATACAAACTGTCCAAATATTCATACTGACCCAAACGATTTTGGTGGTAGAGCACTTCTTCGAATGCCAATGAAACCTTCTGACTAACGCTCTTTTCCTGGATTTTTAAATCAACCCTGGCAAGTTCAGTTTCAAATCGTTTTACCTTGGTGTTTGCGCTTAGTGAAGTCGGGAAAGGAATGGATTGCTGAATGCCAAAAACATCCAGCGGATTACCGTTTTCGGCGAGATTGTTTTCATCATATCCGTAGTAAATGGTCGTTTTCCCCAAATCCCAGCCTGTGTTTTCAAGGTACTGGTTTTCTTCCACCTGCAACTGACTGCTTTTCAAACCAAGGTTGTTTTCCAGGGCAATTTGAATGGCTTGCTCTCTGGTGAGTGGGGTCTCCTGCGCAGATGCCGGGATTGAGCTTGTTGCCAACAATATCAAACTCACCACAATCACTTTTTTAGCTGTACCTCTTGACAAAACATACTTTTCAAAATAAGTGTAGATAACCGGTAAAACGATTAAGGTGAGCAACGTGGCCGTGATCAGACCTCCAATCACGACGGTAGCTAATGGGCGTTGTACTTCCGCTCCCGCTGAGGTTGAAAAAGCCATTGGGAAAAATCCAAGGGCGGCCGCCGATGCAGTAAGTAAAACGGGCCTTAACCTTTGCAAGGTGCCCTGGATAACCCGTTCTTTCAGGTCACCAATTCCCTGTTCTTTTAGATCATTGAAATAATCGATCAGCACGATACCATTGAGCACTGCAACTCCAAACAAAGCAATGAACCCTACCCCCGCTGAGATGCTAAAGGGCATGTCGCGGAGCCAAAGCAACCACACCCCTCCAATGGCCGATAGAGGAATGGCCGTAAAGACCATTAATGCCTGGCTGAAAGATTGAAAGGTGAAATACAGTAATAAAAAAATAAGAAAGAGCGCAATTGGCACTGCCAAACGCAAACGACTCATGGCAGCCTGTAAGTTTTCAAACTGTCCGCCATAAGTGATGAAGTAACCAAAAGGCAGTTTCATTTCAGCATCAAGTATTCCCCTGATCTCATCAACCAAAGACTCCATATCGCGGTTTCGCACATTTATTCCCACCACGATGCGTCTCTGGGTGTTATCCCGCGATATTTTGGCCGGCCCAGTTTTGTTGGTAATAGTCGCGACTTCCCTCAGAGGTACTTGCCCACCCTTCGGCAGATCAACATACAGATTTCGGATATTATTAATCCCTTTTCGGTGGGCTTCATCCAACCTCACCACCAGGTCAAAGCGCCTTTCACCCTCAAATACGACACCGGTGGCTGAGCCACTAAAAGCCATGCGAAGCACTTTATTCAATTCATTGATGCTCAAGTCGTATTGGGCTATTTTTTCCCGGTTATATTCCACTGCCATTTGAGGTAAGCCCGCCACTTTTTCGACAGTCACGTCAGCTGCACCTTGCAATCCGTCCACCAAACCTTTCACCTGGCTGGCCAGCCGCTCGAGAATGGCTAAATCTTCGCCGTAAATCTTGATTGCTACATCAGCCCTTACACCCGTTATCAGCTCATTAAAACGCATTTCAATTGGCTGAGTAAATTCAAATTCAATACCGGGAATGATTGACATCGCTGCTTTCATTCTATCAGCCAGTTCATCTTTCGACTGAGTAATAGCCCATTCACCTTTTGGTCTCAACTTGATGATTACATCTGTTTCTTCCATTGACATCGGGTCTGTTGGCACCTCGGCAGCCCCTATCCGTGTAACCACCTGGTCAACTTCCGGAAATTCCGACAACAGCACTTTCTCTATTTGTGTTACAGTTTCAACTGTTTTAGTGAGGGAAGTTCCGGTCTTTAATATTGGCTGTACCACAAAATCTCCTTCATCAAGGGTAGGAATGAATTCACCGCCCATGCGGGTAAACAAATATGCCGCTGATGACAGCATGACCAAAGCCAGTGTAACCACCATAATTCGATGATCAAGCGCCCATTGGATGGTGGGTTTATACATCATTCGAAGGCGGTCCATAATCCTGTCAGACAAATTCCTTTTTTCACCTTTTGGCTGACAAACCAGTGAAGCCATGGCTGGAATGAAGGTAAGGCTGAGGATCATAGCGCCGATCAAGGCAAAGCTAAATGACAGTGCCATGGGTTTGAACATTTTGCCCTCCACTCCTGTAAGTGAAAGAATAGGTACAAAAACAATCAAAATGATGATCTGGCCGAAAAAAGCCGTTTTCATCATTTTTGCAGCACTTTCTGCGGTAATCCGGTCTTTATGCTTCTGTTGATCAATACCAGATAAGGCGGATAGCTCTCCACGGCTTTGGGTCACCTTAAAAACGATGTATTCAATGATGATGACCGCTCCATCGATGATAATTCCGAAGTCAATTGCTCCCAGGCTCATCAGGTTAGCCGACAACCCAAATTGGTTCATCATACCAATACCAAAAAGCAGGGAGAGCGGTATTACTGAGGCTACAATTAATCCAGCCCGTAGGTTTCCTAAAAGCAGCACCAGGACAAAAATCACGATCAATGCCCCGAGGGTGAGGTTTTCCGAAATGGTGAAAGTAGTCTTGTCAATTAACTCGGTTCGCTCAAGAAAAGGGTTTATGTACACGCCCTCTGGTAGCATTTCCTGAACCTCTGCCACCCTCTCTTTCACCCGGTTAATAACGTCATGCGTCGAAGCACCTTTTAGCATCATCACCTGGCCCAGCACTTTTTCGCCTTCCCCATTTCCGGTGATAGCGCCAAACCGGATAGCGCTCCCAAATCCGACCTCTGCCAAATCATTGATCAAAACCGGTACCCCACCGATATTCTTCACTACGATTTTTCTAATATCTTCCAGACTACGAACCATACCTTCGCCCCTGATAAAAAAGGCCTCATTGCCTTTTTCGATGTATCCACCGCCGGTGACATCATTATTGGATGCCACTGCCTCATAAACTTCACTTAGCGTGATACCCATGGCCCGCAGCTTTTCCGGGTTGATGGCAACTTCGTATTGCTTGAGAAAACCACCCCAGGTATTCACCTCTACTACCCCCGGAATGCCGGAAAGTTGGCGCTTAACAATCCAGTCCTGAATGGTGCGTAGATCCATTGCTGAATAGCGGTCTTTATAACCCGGTTTGGTGTCCAGGATATATTGGTAGATTTCACCTAAACCTGTGGTAATCGGGCCCATTTCAGGAGTGCCATAGCCTTCAGGGATTTTTTCCTGGGCAGATTTTATCTTTTCGGCGATCAGTTGCCTTGGCAAGTAGGTCCCCATTTTGTCTTCAAAAACAATGGTGACCACCGACAGGCCAAACTTGGAAATGGATCGGATTTCTTTGACCCCCGGCAAGTTGGCCATTTCCAGCTCAATAGGATAGGTGATGAATTGCTCGATATCCTGGGTGGATAAATTCCGGGAGGTGGTCAGCACCTGCACCTGATTATTGGTGATGTCCGGCACTGCCCCGATGGGAATCTGAGTAAGAGACCAACCGCCCCAGCCAATCCATGCAAGGATAAATAGCAATACAATGAATTTATTGTTAACGCTGAATTGAATAATTCTGCTAATCATAAAATTAAGATTTTGGGAGTAAAATATTTCCCTCAGTGATGAAGGTACTAGGCCTTGAACTATTAAGCCACAGGGGGAGATCTTGGTGGCCCCGATGAGAGCGGTTCTACCTGTTTATAGTAGCCTTTTTTGAAGCTACTCAATTGATTTAGAGTAGAATAGTGCCTTTCAATCAGGATGGAGTTTTCCTGCAAAACCATCTCAAAAGAAGGTCCCGGAATTGAGGAGATCCCCACCGACAAATAGTTTTCCAGGTGACCCTCTCCCAGATCCTGCTCGAAAATATGGGAAAGCAAGTGGAAGATTGTTGCTTCCTCAACAGCAATTAACTCACTTTCCGCCTCATGGCTATGAGGGAATAACGTGTGCGCTGTCAAAACGAGGACAGATGTAAAAACCGCAATTTTGCTGAAAAGACGATACATGATTCCCTGCAATAATATGATTATTGCTTTTTATGGCAATGATTATTTTTTTGAACGGAGGGTTTCTAATATTTTTAGACTATTAGAACCCAGAGCCAAGACTGGTCTCTAAGATTTTTAGATTTTTAGAACCAAGACTGATTATTAACCGAATACAATGTCTAATAATCTTGGCTCTTGGTTCTCAATACTGGTTCTTGGTTCTTAACTCAATCACTCACTCCCCTGTTCTTCAAAATATCATCTAAAAGGCACCAGTTGGAGAGGGAAGATTGAAACAAATTCACCCCGACAAATGCAGTGAGGATAAACCAATACTCATTGACAAAATAACCCAGGGTTAACCCAAGCAATACCAGGGTACCTGCTACAAATCTTATAATTCTTGTTTTCATTTTTTAATTAGTTTAAAGAACAAAGAGTAAAGACGAAAGACTTCGATTTTAGTGGATCAGAGAGGCTTCGACAAGATCAGTCTGACAAGCTCAGCTTGACTAGCAGCTCAGCCTGTCAAACCCGATGACAAATCTTTGCTCTTTCATCTTTGCTCCTTGTTCTAATTTTCACACATATTTATCTACTGACAACTGAAAAGCATGGAATGGATTCACTCCTTCACGCTGTTCGTTTAATTGTTTAATTACTTTTAAAATTTCTTCTGCTTCCTTTTCAGGAACAAAGGCGAAAAATGCCACAGATGATTCTGATCCGGTACTTGACCCGAACCAATTAGACATATCAGGTTGCCCCCCAATTTCTCTTACTCCATGAATGTCAATCCTGCTGAAAAGGGGTACCTCCACTTTTTTGAGGGCTTCCTTTAATTCTTGCTGAAAGTCCTTTAATCCTAAGACTGCTATTAGTTTCATATCATTATTCTTTATGCTAACATTTTGGTAAAGATCTGACCAATAAGAAACAGCGTCATTCCTGCGAATGCAGGAATCTCCACGGGTAAGCACTATCCTTAAGAGATTCCTGAATTCCGCTACGCTACATCAGGAATGACGCTCATTTTTTTTGGTATGTTCTCACTTGTACTCATTCAATTCTCACTCAATTCCAAATTGTCATCCTCGATCTCTTCGGATAATTCCACTTCTTCACTAAGTCCATTTTCTGACTGATCCTTATATTTTCCTCTCTCTGTCAGGTAATAGATCAGGGGAACAATCAATAAAGTGAGGCCAGTCGAAGCAATCGATCCGCCCATCAATGAGATGGCCAACCCCTGGAAAATAGGATCGAACAGGATGACGAAAGCGCCGATGACAACCGTACCAGCTGTCAGTAGAATGGGTGTCGTCCTGACTGCCCCAGCTTCTATCACAGCTTTTTTCAAAGGCACACCATCTTTGAGACGAAGGTTGATAAAGTCGATCAGCAGGATCGAATTGCGGACCATTATTCCCGCAAGGGCAATCATCCCGATCATGGACGTAGCAGTGAAAAATGCCCCCAACATCCAGTGACCCAACAGAATGCCAACTAATGACAACGGAATGGCCACCATCATCACAAATGGAACCTTAAAATCCTGGAACCAACCGACAATCAAAATGTAGATGATCACCAATACCACGGCAAAAGCAGCTCCCAAATCCCGAAATACTTCGTAAGTGATGTGCCACTCACCATCCCATTTCAGGCCAAAATCCTGCTCCATAAAAGGCTGGGCAGTAAAATATTCGTTCAAGGCATATCCGGCCGGAACCTCAATCTCCCCAAGCCTTTCGGAAGCATCCAAAATGGCGTAGACAGGGCTTTCAAGTTTGCCGGCTACATCTCCAAATACATAGACCACACGTTTCTGGTTCTTATGGAAAATGCTTTTGTCCTGCAGGCCCTGAACAACCGTTGAAATATCACCAAGGGCAACCATATTCCCGTTTTGGGACATGATATTGATTTTTTGAAGGTCATTAATTGAAGACCTTTCCTTCTCATCGAGCCGAAGGGTGATTGGCACTGGCTCCACTTCATTCTCTTGATAAAGGTATGAAACAGTACTCCCCTGAACTGAGGCCCTTAACGCCTGCATGGCCTGGCCCGGCGATACACCTTTGAGAATAGCTTTTTCCTTATCAATCTCAAACTTATACTCCACCTGGTCGTCCTCAACCATCCAATCTACATCCACCACATCATCTGTTGATGCCAATATAGTTTTAACCTGTGCGGCTATTTTTTCCTGCTCTTCCAGATCATCTCCATAGATTTCAGCTACCAGAGTTGAGATCACTGGAGGGCCGGGTGGCACTTCCACCACTTTTACATTTGCGTTGTATTTTGAGGCGATCTCCTGAATACCTGGCCGCATTCGTTTGGCGATGTCATGGCTTTGAATGCTCCGGTCTTCCTTCGGCAGCAGGTTCACCTGGATATCGGCTGTATTAGTCTGCGCCCTCAAATCATAATGACGCACCAGGCCATTAAAATTGATCGGTGAGGCAGTTCCCACATAAGACTGAAAATGAATCACCTCAGGCTGGTTTTTCAGGAAAGCACCGATCTCCCGGGCAACAACGGCAGTATTTTCCAAAGTGGTGCCCTCCGGCATATCAATCACCACCTGAAACTCATTCTTATTATCAAAAGGGAGCATTTTCACCGGCACCATTTTGAAGTAAAGCAATAAGAATGAAGCAAAAAGCATCACAGTGGTTGAGCCAATGAAAACCCATCGTTTCCAGGCACTTTCCATCATAGGTTTTAGGGTGGCCTCGTATATTTTGTAAATCCGGCTGTCTTCCAGCACAAATGCTTTTTGCTCTTTGTTATCTTCAGTTCTCAGCAACTGATAAGCCAACCAGGGCGTAATGATCAGCGCCACCAACAATGAAAAGATCATGGCCAGTGAAGCGCCAATTGGCATCGGGCTCATATAGGGGCCCATCAGGCCGGAAACGGCGATCATTGGCAAAACGGCTGCAATCACAGTAAAGGTGGCCAGTATGGTTGGATTGCCAACTTCATTAATCGAAGCGAGCGCAGCCTGCATAAACGGCATGCGTTTCATTTTGAAATGCCGGTGCATATTCTCGGCAATAATGATGGAGTCATCCACCACAATTCCGGTAACAAAAACCAGTGCAAAGAGGGTGATACGGTTGAGTGTATAGCCCAAAACGTAATAAACAAACAAAGTCAGGGCAAAGGTGATGGGCACCGAAAGAAATACAACCAATCCGCCCCTCCAACCCATGGAGAGCGCCACTACCAACGTCACCGCTAAAATCGCACCCGCCAGGTGAATCAATAATTCATTCACCTTGTGTGAAGCCGTCTCACCATAGTTACGGGTGACCTCCACATTGACCTCTTTCGGAATGAGGTCCATTTTGAGTGCCTCGGTCTTCTCAAGGACCAAATCGGCAATCTGCATTGCATCCGCTCCTTTCCTTTTAGCAACAGAAATCGTCACCGCCGGATACTCTCCTACTTTTTCCCCAACTTCAGCCGCAAACTGTGAACTGTACCCAAAAGTGACATACTCAGTTGGGACTTCAGGCCCATCAACAACCTTTGCAACCTGTTTTAAGTAGATGGGTGATTGTCCATGAACACCAACCACCAAACGCTCAACATCATCTACATTTTTAAGGAAATCCCCGGTTTCTATCAGGTACTCCCGATTATTATTTTTTATTGACCCTGCCTGGAACTGGACATTTGATTGCATGATTCCATTTTGGATCACCAAAGGATCGAGGCCATAAGCCGCCATTCTCTCCTGGTCCAGGATAACCTGGACTTCCCGACTGCGACCGCCATAGATTTTGGTGTGGCTCACATCCTGCACTTTTTCGATCTCAAGAGTCAATTCCTCAGCCAACCGGCGCAACTGAAAGTCATCATAAAGCTCACTCCACAGCGTAAGTGACAACATTGGCACATCGTCGATTGAGCGGGTTTTGATCAAAGGCTGGCTAACTCCCAAGGGCATCCGGTCCATGTGCTTTTCAATCTCATTGTAGAGGTTGACCACACTTCGCTCCACATCTTCACCTACGAAATAACGAACGACCAAAAAGGCCTTTCCCGACTGGGACTGGGAATAGACATATTCTACCCCTTTGATATTTGAGATAATATCTTCCAGGGGTTTGACCACCCTGGACTCCACCTCAAGATTGCTTGCCCCCGGATATTCCAGAAAAATATCCGCAATGGGAACATCAATCTGGGGCTCTTCTTCTTTTGGTGTTAGGGTTGCACTGTAAAAACCAATGGCCATAAACGCCACCATTAACAAAGGCGTCAGTTTCGAATTGATAAACTGTTTTGCCAGGTTTCCTGCTGCTCCGCTCATTTGATTTTCCATTAGTTTATGACTTCAACTTTTGCCCCATCAAATAATTTCCCTTCAGACGAAATGATGACCTGCTCACCGGCATTTAACCCGGACAGTACTTCAACGCCTTCGGAATAAGTTTTACCCAGCCTCACCCATCTAAGCATGGCTTCATTTTGGTGATTGACACCATATAGGCCAACTAACTGGCCTCGTCTGTAAATTGCGTTTTCGGGAATCAAAATCTTTTGCTCCGCTCCTTTTAGCAGGGTGATTTCAGCATACATGCCTGGCTTTAAGCCGACGGCCTCCTCAAATTGAATGCTCACTTTGTACTGCGACCCGGAGTATTCCGATGACGATACAATTTTGTCAACCCAGCCATTAATGAGCTGACCGTTCATCGCCGCCACCTTAATGACGACTGGTGCTTTCTCATAGAGTTTGCCAATTTCAAACTCAGGCACATTGATTTCAACCTTGAGCTGTTCAAGTGATTCAAGTGCCAATAAGGGACTGCCTGGTGAAGCTATGTCACCTACATCGGACATTTTTTGAGAAACGAACCCATCAATTGGCGACATGAGGCGGGAATATCGCATCATTTCATTTAGCTCCGCAATACTCTGGGCCACCGTTTCCAACCGGGCCTTACCCATTTCGTAAGCAGTACCAATGTCATCCAATTCCTTTCTTGTAGCACTGCCTTTCTCAAACAATCGCTGAATTCGCTCATGGTTCTTTTGCGTATTATCCAGGTATGCTTTTGCCTCTTTTTGAGAAGCCTTCGCTGACTCCAGTTTTGCGGCCAATTCAAGGTTTCTGACTTTCACCAAAAGCTGTCCTTTTCTTACTTTCTGCCCGGCATCTGGAATTTGCTCAATGGTTCCCAGCAACTTTGTGCTGAGTAGCGTCTTTTCATCAGAGATGACCTTACCCGTAAATTGAAACTGAGTGGGTACTTCGGTGAGCGCAACTTGCAGGACTTTAACGTCCAGGGATGTCACCTCTGCAGTTTCTTCCGGGGATTTTTTGCAGGAGCTCATGATAGCTCCTACTGTCAATACGGTGATTATTATTTTTGCTGTCAATTGCATCTTTTTTCTATTTATTGGGTAATAATTTCTTTTTCCAACAGCATCTCCAGGTTGAAGACCAACTGTTGATATTGATTTAAGCTTCTGATCTTATTGAGTTTCTTTTCCATCAGCATCGACTCAGCCATCAGGAGGTCAGAGGTTTTTTCAAGGCCCTCCTCATATCGGTCACGACGCACATTATAAGATTCCTCTGCTTGGGCAAGGGCCTGTTCTGATACATCGATTTGCTTGCTGGCTAGCCTGATCCCGTTTTGTACCTGGGTTAGTTGTTGATGGCCGGCTGCTATTTTTTCCTGGTACGACAGCTCTGCTATGTTGCGCTGTGCTGCAGCTTTTTGCATTTTGCCCATGCGGCTTCCTCCCTGAAAAATATCCCACTGTAATTTCCCGCCAACCATGTAATTATTGGCCTGATTGCCGAAGGGGCTGGAATCATTCCATTCGTAGCTGCCGAATGCATTCAACCGGGGAAGAAACGAACTTTTGGAGGATTTCAATTGGTGATCGCTGGCCTTTAATTGTAGTGACAAAGCTTTAAGGTCAGAACGGCTTTCCGGGATTTCAGTCGCCGAAAGCAAATCCAGCGGCACATCACTGACACCGATCGGATCGATGGCGCCAACCTGAGTTTCAGAAGGGAGGTTTAGAAAATGAACCAAATCCCCATTGGCCCGGATGATCTCGTTCTCAACTGAAAGTAAATGGCTTTCAATTTCTGTTACCCTCAATTCCGCATTCATTAGATCTGCCTGATGTATCAACCCCTGATCAGCCAAATCACGGGCGACCGCATGGCTTGCTTTGGACGTTTCCAGTG
>Ga0316189_10006943_pt1 | contig 10761 bp, 10 predicted proteins | sample LowCovwburrow_MG_FD_204930 | JGI IMG/M metagenome (GOLD analysis project Ga0316189, IMG submission 204930) | Coastal sediment microbial communities from Maine, United States - Lowes Cove worm burrow | ecosystem: Environmental > Aquatic > Marine > Coastal > Sediment | place: USA: Maine... | reverse complement strand
CGACTCCACGACCCAGTTCGGGCGTGCGCGCATTGGCGGGAGCACCTGACTCGGTTTCCGGCGACGCGGTACCGGACTCAGATAGCCGCCTCGATGGACTCGCTTGGGTGCTCGTAGCTGCGGCGGGGGCCTGCCCACGGCGACCTTCATTCTCCCAATGACCTGGAAGCCTCGCGGACCGTCCGTGCTCACCAACTGTATCTGAAGCACCGCCGCGTGAATGGACCGGTGTGTTGGACGTCTGTGAGGGGATGCTGCGATTGGATGGTTCTTGGATAGTGGGTGCGGCTGTCCTCCTGTGCGTGGCCTGTGGTGGTGATTCCGCGGCGGATGGCGACTCAAACGCCTCCACGGGCGTCGCGACCTCCGGCGCCAGCACAACGGGGCTCGGCGACACCATGGCTCGCACCGCGACCGCGGCGGACGACACGGGCTCGGTCGAGTCCGACGGCGGCGCCACGACGACCCTCTCTGGCGAATCCACGGGACGGGGGACCACGGGCGACGTCACGACTGGAGACTCATCCGCCACGACGACCTCCGATGGCGATGACACCACCAGCGCGGGTGAGTCGACATCGACGGGCGCTCCCCCAGACCCGTGCGATGACGATACCGACTGCGGAGACGGCTACTGTGGCCCAGGCGCGGTTTGCCAAGACGGCGTCGAAGGCGACCCATGCAGCGACGGGCAGGACTGCTCGCCCGAGGCTCCTATTTGTGGGCCTGCGGGCTGGTGCCAGGACGGCAACCCCGGCGACCTCTGCAACAGCGACGGTCATTGCGCCGCCCGATCACCGGGTTGTTCAAACAACGTGTGTCTGTGACGCGCTCCACTGGAGTCCGGCCGTCGAGTGTCCGCAGTGCAACATGATTGTCGGCGCCAGCAGGAGTCGTTGCGCCAGCTGCGGTTGGACGGGCGGCTGCTAACGGGGATCGGACCGCCCCACGCCAAAAGTGCGGATTCTGCTGGCCCCTCTGCGGGATCTGCAGCCTGGTAGGCGCACCCCGCCCAGGCCGCGGAAAACCGAGTGCAATTCTGAGGATGCAGACGGGCATGCAACTTGCTTCTGACAGATGGCGATGCGCGCCCTGCTCCACTCGACCTGCTTCGCTGTCGTCCTCATGGCCGCTTGCTCTGGCGACGACCTACCGACCGAGACGCGGGAGCAGGGTGTTTCCGGTGTCTGTGCCGACGATCCCGACGATTTGTTCCGTCCGGCTGGGTGGGGGGAGGCGACGCACTGCAAAGGAGAGGCACCCGACTACGACCTGCTTTTTGACGACACCACCGTGCAGCGCATCGACATTGCGATCGCCGCCAGCGACTTCGCGGATATGCAGACGGACCTCCACGAGATCGTCGCAGCGGGAGACTGGGATCTGGACCCCATCTACGTGCCTGCAACCATCGGGCACGATGGCGCGACATGGTGGGAGGTCGGGGTGCGCTACAAGGGCAACTCTTCGCTGCACTCGGCGGCCCGGGAGGGCATCGGCAAGCTCGCGCTGCGACTGAAGTTCGACGCGTTCGAGGACGAGAACGAGGACCTACTCGATCAGCGCTTCTACGGCTTCAAGAAGATGACGTTCTCGAACGGGTACAAGGACGACTCGTTGATCCGCGACAAGCTGGGCGGCGACATCTTCCGCACCGCGGGGCTCGCCGTCGCGCGCTCCTCGTTTGCACGGATCTACGTCGACGTTGGAGACGGCCCAACCTACTGGGGCTTGTACACGATGATCGAGGACCCCTCCGACGAGATGCTGGACAGTCAGTTCGAGGATGGCAGCGGGAACCTCTACAAGCCGGACGGCGACGGTGCTCGCCTCGCCGACTTTCAGGCGGACTCCATGATCAAGAAGACCAACGAAGACGAGGGCGACTATTCAGACGTCGAGACACTGATCGAGATCCTCAACAACGGCAGCGGTGAACAGTGGCGAGCGTCGCTGGAGGCCGTCTTTGACGTGGATGGGTTCCTGACGCTGCTCGCCGTCAACCAAACGATCGTGAACTGGGACAGCTACGGCTGGATGACCCACAACTACTACCTGTACGGAGACCCCTCCGATGGTCTCCTCAAGTGGATCCCCTGGGACCTCAACGAGTCGCTGATCACCCAGGGCGGCGGCATGATGCCGGGTGGAGGCGGAATGGGTGCAGACTCGGATTCCGTGCTGCTCGAAGAGGTGAGCGCGCAATGGCCGATGATCCGTCGGCTGCTGGACGACGAGGTTTACAACGCGACCTATCGCGAACGCCTGCTCGAGGTCCAGACGGAGGCCTTCGCTTCCGACGCCACCATCGCGCTGGCCAACCGCTACCACGAACTCATCTCCCCCTACGTTGTGGGCGAGGACGGTGAGATCGGGGGCTACACATTCCTCAGCAGCGACACCGCGTTCACAACCTCGATCACGGGAGGGGCGAGTGCCATCGCAGAGCACATCGTGGCGCGACACGCCGCGGTCAATAGTGCGTTGTAGATGATGCGCCGCAAATGGGCTTGCCGCCCGATGTGCTGCCCAACAAGGCCTGGCGTCACTGCGCCGCGGCGACGGCGGGGCAGCGTGCGGCGAACTCTTTGCGATCGCCACGTGCGACGTGCCTGTGCAGGGCAGTGGCGCGCTCGAGGTCACCGCCCGCGCAGGCGGCCAAGGCCATCACAAGGCGTGCCGCAGCACTCGTCTCGAGGCGATTGGCCCCGCGGGCGAGTCGCAGGGCCGCCTTGTGATCCCCTGCAGCAAGGGCCCGCTTGGCTTGTCGCACCAGCTCGGCTCCCGTGGGGCCGTCGCCCTTGGCGGTCACGTCGATGTCGACCTTTCGACAGGCGATGATCACTCGACTCCGATAGTCGCTGCCCCGCAGCTTGCGAAATGCGGAGCGGGCTTTGACCCCGTCTTCGATGGAGCACGCCGCCAGTGCGAGCGCCTCGAGTGTCGCGGGCGTCTCGTTGTCGGCGACCGCGGCCAGCGCTGCCTCGTACGCCGAAGCATCGGCCGGCAACGCTGGCGGGGCAACGGGCGCGGGCGCAGCGGGTGGTGTTGGGGCCGCGCTCGGCGTGTCCGAATCCGGTGCGTCCCCAGTGGGTACGTCCCCAGCGGGTGGGTCCGCAGTTGTGGGATCGGTGGCCGTGTCGACGCTGGGAGCCGGCTTCGGCGTGGTTGCAGGCTCCGGCTTGGCCCGTTCTTCGGCGGCTTCGGGCGCGGCCGCCACCTGTGCATCATCGCCGCCGGAGAGCCCCAGCCACAGCACTGCAGCAACGGCAACGATCGCCGCGCCTCCCCACACCCACGACGGTAGCGACCCGGACGAGGACGGCGAGACTTCCGCAGCGGCCAGATGCGAAGCGAACGCTCGCGGCTTTGGCCGTATCTCTGCGTCAGCGTCCGACGTCGCTGCGCCCGCGACGAACCCTGCGCCTAAAGGCCGGACGTCGGCGACCGCGTCCGTGGTGATCCCAGCGCCTGACGAGGCGGCATGCGGCTCGACGGGGATTCGTTCGGAGTCCGGGTCCGGATCGACGTCTTCGGGAAGAACACTCTGCGGAACCGCGCGATGGGGCACCGTAACCGGCGCAAAGCCACGCGCGACCAATGGGCCAAGGCTCATCGCATCGGAGGCTTCGCTGGCGACAATACCGTTCCCGGGGCCGTGCTCGGCGTCGAGGGTTGCGGCGGTGAGCTCGCGGACCCGCAGCTCATCAGACGCCGCGGAGATCCGCTCGACGGGGGCGGAGTCATCCTCGCTCTCTTGCCACGAGGGCATCGCGGGCAGGGCCACGGGGACGCCTTCTTCCAACGTGATCGGCAGGGCCTCGTCAGCAAGCGAAGCCTTGCCGGGCGGTCTTGAGCCCGTGCCTCGCCGCGCGCCGCCAGCCTTCGGTGGCAGCGGGACGGAGAAACGGCGCGTGTGCGCTGAGGGCTGATCCTCCCGCGCATCGACTGGAGTCGGAACGGCGGCGTCCGTGGCGGCGTGCACGGACTGCGTCCGCTTACTGGTACCACCCGCTGGCGTACGCTCGACGCGCTTGAGCCGCTTGACCAGGCCGACGCGAGCCATGGCCGCAGGCGGAATCGGCCGCGAGACCACAGTAGGCACGGGTGTGCGGGGCTTGCCCAGCGGCACCGGGCCGGACACATCACCGAGCAGCTCGCCCCACTCGTCGTCGATCGTGTCCGCCACTGACGCCTTCGATCCTGCCACAAGATACAAACGGTCGCTCAGTTTAGGCCAAACCAAGCGGCTGCCCGCCGACTCCGTTTGGATTCGAGACGCCCGGCCGTTTGGAACCGCGCGCCGATCCGCTCACTTGTGCAGGAGACTCTCGCTGCATGCGCCACATTTGGGGAGACGCGCGCGTGCGCGCGCCAGCGACACGCGATTTCGCTTCTTGCACTTGGGGCAGATCGCGACGAACGATGCCGGTTTCCCAGGATCGATCGCACTGCCGCGCAGAACGTTGACGGTGTCGCCCAGCACGATTGGGTTTCCGATGAGCTTGAGGGGTACGTCGGGTCCATCAAAGGCCTCGTACGGCTGCGCGATCCTCAGCGCCTCATCGTGATTTCGGTCACCGACCTCGGCGACCATGGCGGGTCGTAGCACGCCCTCACGATCGCGAACCTCCTCGTGAGCGACGATGGCGTAGCGCTGGCAGTCGGAGTTGGCGGTTTCATGCCGCGCGCGCTGGGCTGCGATCTCATCGCTGGCATCGACGTACCAGCGGAGCGCCGCCGATTCGTCCGCCGCGACGACAACCGCAAAGACCACAAACGGATGGCCGACCCTCAGCGAATCGGCGCCAACCCCCAGTGCGCGCCGCCCTAGCGGTAGGAGTTCGTTGGACACGCGCGGCAGGATACCGGGTGGCTCGCCGCGTCTCAAAACGATGTATGCTCCGCGCGGTGACGGAGGGCTTCACGTTTGCCTTGCCCAAGGGTCGGATCCTTCCTGGCGCGCTGGATTTGCTCACGCGTGCGGGCCTCGATCTGGGCGGGATTAAGCCCAGCTCCGACCGACGACTGCTGCTGAAGTTGCCCAACAACTGCCAGGTGCTGCTGGTCAAGCCGAGCGATGTCCCGACCTACGTCGAGCACGGCGCTGCGGATTTCGGGGTCGCTGGGGGAGATACGCTGGCCGAACAAGGGCGCGATCTCTACGAGCCAGTGGACCTCAAGATCGGTGCGTGTCGGCTCGCAATCGCCGAGCCCGCGGACCACCCCGCGCGACTCAAGCGCGGAATGGAGCTTCGGGTCGCCACAAAGTACCCGAATCTGGCCCGAAAACACTACTCTGGTCGGGGGATTTCGCCTGAAATCATACCACTTTACGGTTCGGTCGAACTGGGTCCCATCACGGGCCTCGCAGACCAAATCGTTGATCTGGTGGAGAGCGGCGAGACCCTCCGGCAAAATCAACTGGTCGAAGTTGAGACGATCATGCACGTGACCAGCCGACTCATCGTTCATCCCGCGACGCTCAAGTTGCGTCCCGGGCCAGTGGCCGATTTTGTCGAAGCACTCCGCGCCGTCGTTCAACAAGACCACGCCCCAACCCGAAAGGCAGCCGCCGCACTGTGACGGACTCGAACCATCCGGACACGCTGAGCGTACGTCGGGCTCTTACCGACGAACTTAGAGTCCACGTCCGCATCCGCGATCAGGGCAATGACCCTGACGACACCCTCCGCAAGACGCTGGCTGACGCACTGCCCGCGCTGGTCGCATTTGGCGAGCACAGCTTTCACGGCGTGCGGGTCCTTCTCGATTGGGACCACCAGATTCCAAGCCAGTTCGCGCTGCTGCGGATCATGGCTTGTTACACCGCGCAGGATCTCGAACGCGTCGACGCGGTGATCGCCGATCGCGAAGCGGAGATTCAAGACGGCAACCTGTACCCGGAGTTCGATGTGCCCGACTACGGCGACATCGACGCGAGCGAGAACTACGTCGCGCTGCTTCGGCCCGGAGCGACCGAGGTCGAGGACTTTCGGTTCATGAGCGCGTGGCGCAAGCAGGTCACGACTTCGGTCGCCGACCGTGCGGTCACCACCGTCAAGGCACACCCTGGCTACAAGCTCGTGACCGAGACGCGGACGGGCGAGGGACTCGGCGGGCCCGTTGTGATCGGCTGGGCGCCCCCCTCGCTCGCAGAAGCCGGTGGTTGGGCGATTGAGATCTGGCTGCTCACCGAGTTCGACGGACAGACGGGCAAAGCTCGCGTGTTCATGGTCGACCTCGACAACGAGACGGTCACGCGCGAGTTCGACACCGACGTCCAGCTCGCGTAGCCGTCTTGCCGACGCCAGCTTTCGTATCCCCTTGCGCTTCTGATCTGGCTTGCACCCACGGCTGCTTTGGCGTTCGTCAGCGCGTCGTGTCGTCGGGCAACCTGCAGCTGGTCGACCGGACGCTGGCCAACGGCGAGTTCAACCTCGAGCGCGACATCGGATTGGACTTCCGCTCCAAGGACCTCCTCGGTATCGACAAGCTTCGCGAGTACGCGGACGTGTTCTATCGCCAGGGCAAGCGGAACTTCGGCGACGCCGTCGTGCTCGACGACGAGGGCATCGAGGTGGCCGCCGAACAAGAGATCGCGCAACGGCCTGGGCTGGTCCGCGACGGCCGGCGACCTCAGCGACTACATTGCTGGCCACCCCATGAAGATCCAGGCCGACTGCTTCGCACGGTACGGCGAAGGCGAGCTGGACCAGTCCGACCACTTCATGCGCGTGCAGCCGCAGGCCGCGTTCTAGACGGCGGGGTCGCGGCGGCGCGGATGGTTCCGCGGTAGTGTCCGGGCGTGAGCGATTCGATCGCGCTGAGATCCCCGGGGCCGCTGCATGCCAGCGTCCGGCCGCCGGGCAGCAAGAGCCTGACCAACCGCGCGTTGATTCTTGCCGCGTTGGCCCACGGTGAGTCGCGACTTCGCGGGGCACTGAACGCCGACGACACCGTCCTGATGCGGGGCTGCCTCGACGCGCTCGGCGTCGAGGTCCGCGATGATGACGATGACGATGGCCTCCACGTGGTGGGCGCAGGCGGAGCCCCACAATGGGAGGGGGTGCCCAGCCTGCACGTCGGGTTGGCGGGGACCGTGGCGCGCTTCATGACCGCGGTCTTGGCGGCAGCGCCTGGCGAGTCACGACTCGACGGCACCGAGCGGATGCGGGAGCGCCCGATGGCGATGTTGATCGATGCCCTGCGGGAGCAGGGCGGGCAGTTGCAATGCCTTGGGACCGAAGGCGCACTCCCGCTCAACATCGGGCCGCACAGCAGCCGTCTCAAGGGTGGAACCGTCCGCCTCGCCCGCCCGGCAAGCTCGCAGTTTGTGTCGGCGTTGGTGCTCGCCGCCACGCTGGCCGAGCAGCCCACCACCATCGTGCTCGAGCAGGGCACGCCCGCGCGCCCGTACGTCGACATGACGCTCGATGCCGTCCGTGCATTTGGTGGCGACGCGCGCTGGCGAGACAGCAACAGCTTGAGCGTCGAGCCGTCTCGACTGACGGGCCAGGAGTATGCGGTCGAGCCCGACGCATCGGGTGCATCGTACTTCTTGGCACTCGCCGCGATCCACGGCGGCACGATCACCATCCCGGGTATCGGCAGCGGTAGCGTCCAGGGCGACGCCGCCTTCGCGCACGCCTTGGGACGCATGGGAGCCAACGTCAAACAGACCCACGACACCACCGTCGTCGAAGGGACGGGTGCACTCCGCGGGGGCGAGTTCGACTTCGCAGACACCCCAGACATGACACTCACGCTCGCCGTTGCAGCCGCGCATGCCCAAGGCCCGACGACGATTACGGGCGTCGGGATTCTGCGGCACCACGAGAGCGATCGCATTGCGGCGATTGCGACCGAGCTGCGCAAGCTCGGCGTGACCGTCGACGAACGCGACGACGGACTCGTCATAACCCCGCCCCAGGGGGGGCTGCACCCCGGCGCCACGGTCGCGACCTACGAAGATCACCGCATGGCGATGGCCCTCAGCCTTGTTGGCGACATTGTGGTCCAAGACCCCGGCTGCGTCGCGAAAACCTATCCGGGGTACTTTGACGAGCTGCGCAACCTGGGTATGGTCCGCCGATAGCATGAAGCGCGGTGAAACGATCAGCGTGATGGCGGAATCGCTCTCGCGCCACGGCGAAGGCGTGGGTAAGTACGACGCCGTCGAGGTCCACGTGGGCGGCCTGCTCCCGGGTGAGACCGCCGACGTCCGTATCGACTACATCTCGCAGCAGCGCCACCGCGCTCACGGGGTCGCAGTCACGCGACGAAACACGCACCCGGGTCGGCGCCCCGCGCCCTGCCACCATCACGGCGCCTGTAGCGGCTGCCCGCTGATGGAGATGGATCTCCCGAGCCAGCAAGAGCTCAAGCGGGTTGAGCTCAAGCGCGAGTTTGGGATCTCGATCGACAGGCTTGTCGCGTTGGATGGCGGCGGTCTGAGATATCGCTGGTCGAGCAAGCGGGTCGTCCACGGCGAGCCGGGCGAAATTGTTTTGGGCTCGTACATGCGAGGCACACACAGTGTCGCCGACATGAGCGGGTGCCTGGTTGACCACCCCGACATCGTGGCTTGCGCGGGCGAGCTCACTCGCGTCGCCAACGCGATGGGGATCGTCCCGTACGACGAAGAAACCATGCAGGGCGACCTTCGCTACGCTTGGTTCAAGACCGACGGCAACGGACAGCTCCTGCTCGCGCTGATTACGGCCGAGCCCCTCGCTCCCGATGTCCTTGCGCTGGCCCGCGAGCTGCAGACGCCGAGCGGGATCGCGTGGGGCGTCAACTCCAATCCGGGCAACGACATGCGGGGCGTTACCCTGCGACCGATTCGGGGCCAGCAGACGCTCGCCCTCAACTTCGAGGGCGTGAAGTTCTTCGCGGGGCCGCTGGGTTTCTTGCAGCCCAACCCCGCCGCCGCATCGCTCGCGTTTCGCGACCTTATCCGGGTGCCCGCGGGCGGAGTGCCCCACGGCCGGCTCGCGCTCGATCTCTACGCGGGGGCTGGCGTCACCACCGAGCTCCTGCGCGAGCACTTCCCGCAGGTCGTTCCCTGCGAGTCGTATCCCGAGAGCGCGCGGCTGCTCGGGATCGAAGCGGAGCTGGTCGAGGAGTTTCTGGCGCGGGTCCTGGCGCCCAACCACCCTCACCGCAAGCCCGACCTGGTCGTGGCCAATCCACCCCGCGGCGGCATGGGGCCCACCGTGTGCGAGCAGCTGAATCTCCTGCGGGCCAAGCGGCTGCACATCATGAGCTGCAACCCTCGCTCGCTCGCCGACGACCTCGTCAAGCTGACGGGCCCTGGCGGCGGCTACCGGCTGCTTCAAGCGCGAGCGTTCGACACGCTCCCCCAGACGGCCCACATCGAAGTCGTGGCGTGGCTGGTCGGCCGCAGCGACTAGCCTTGCGGGCTAGGGCGCGTCGACGACACGACGATACCGCTCGTCGACGTTCGGGTCGTCCACGTACACGGCGCGGTACGACGCGCGGACACGAGCCCGTTTGAAGTACCCATGCAGCGCGTGCCCTTGGGTGTTCCACGCATCCAGCATGCCCAAGTCGACAAATCGATCGAGTGCCGCAACGGCAATGCAATCGGCGTAGCCGAATTTGTCGCCGTGAAGCCACGGCGTGGTGTCGACGCTCTCCGCCATGCGGTACAGCAGTGCGCCCGCCTCGTGGGTCCGCCTTGCGACGTACATCGGGTCGTTGAGCTTGGCGCGGAACTCGGCGAAGAACCTACCCTTGCGCTCGTAGAGCTCACGCAAGTCGGGATGCGCCTGCGCCATGTCGGCCGCGCGGGTCACCTTGTCGGCGAGGATGTCGGCGGACTTTTCGCCACGCTTGCCGAGCACCCACACCGAGTACGAAAACAGCATGACCTCGAGCTTCTCGAGCTCCGGGAGGTAGTCGGGCGCCCCATCGCAGAGCGAAGGCGCTGCGAGCACATCGAGCGCACGCACGATCGTGGGGCCATCCCAGACCACCGTGCCGTCGTCTTGGACGAGCGTCGGCACGACCCCACGCGGGTTCACCCGCAGGTAGTCAGGATCAAAGCTCGCGTTCTTGGTGATGTCGACAACGCGACGCTCGGGCGCGAGGCCCTTCTCGGCGAGGGCCAGCGACACGATGCGCGACCAATAGGACGTTGGGTAATAGTGCAGGAGCATGGGGGTTGCTCGGAGATTCAGGTGAGGGATTGTCGACCGTGGGGTGCGTCAAAATCGATCTCCGGGCCAATCGGAATGTAGCGGCGCGGATGGATCGACTCATGACTGGTGTAGTAGTGCGCTTTGGTCTGGCCCATGTTGCACGTCTGCGCGATCCCGGGGATCTGGTACAGCTCGCGGGTGTAGGCCCACAGATTTGGGTAGTCGACCAGGCGTCGAAGGTTGCACTTGAAGTGCACGGTGTAGATGGCGTCGAAGCGGTACAGCGTCGTAAACAAGAACCAGTCCGCCGCCGTCACCCGATCGCCCACCAGGTAGCGGTGGCGCGCCAGATGCTCCTCGAGCGCGTCGAGCCGGGTGAACAACTCTCGCGCCGCCTCTTCGTGTGCGGCCTGCGACCCGGCGAAACCAGCCCGGTACACCGCGTTGTTTACGGCACCGTAGTTCGCATCGATCATCGCGTCGATGGCGGCTGCTTGGTCAGCCGGCCACAGCGCATCGCCACCTCCGCCCGCCGCGGCCATCGGGCCATCGAAATCTCGGGCGATATCCGTCGACTCGTTGCTCACGATCGTCG
>Ga0316189_10006942_pt1 | contig 10762 bp, 8 predicted proteins | sample LowCovwburrow_MG_FD_204930 | JGI IMG/M metagenome (GOLD analysis project Ga0316189, IMG submission 204930) | Coastal sediment microbial communities from Maine, United States - Lowes Cove worm burrow | ecosystem: Environmental > Aquatic > Marine > Coastal > Sediment | place: USA: Maine... | reverse complement strand
CTAAAGAAAACTTTTTCATAAGCGATCCAGCCAAGTTTCCACCTACGGCTCCACTTACTAATTGGATAATAATTGGTAAATACTCTTCCATTTTATAATAGTTATTAGTTAATATTTTGAAAAGTAATGATTTATTTATCTTAAAAAATAATAATTCTTTAATTTAATTAACATTTTACTAAACAATATTCAAAAATGAGTTTTTAACCACCCAACTTTTAAACCACAAATAACCTATAATGTATTATCTTTATTGCACCTTAAAAAACATTATACAATGCTAAAACACATCTGTTCCCTTCTATTCATTTTTTCAGTATCCATTAATGCACAAGAAGCACCCACGTCATCACAAATTATAGAAGATGCGCTACTTAAAAAAGAGCAACTCATTAAAAACTCATTAGTTAAAAATGTAGCGTTTAAAAATATTGGTCCAACCGTGATGAGTGGTCGCGTTACAGATTTGGCTGTCAATCCTGATGATCCAACTGAATTTTACGTAGGCTACGCCTCGGGAGGTGTGTGGCACACCATTAATAATGGTACAACGTTCAATCCTGTTTTCGATACTTCGGAAACTCAAAACGTTGGAGATATTGCTGTAGATTGGAAAAACAGAACCCTTTGGGTTGGCACAGGTGAAAACAATAGTTCGCGCTCTAGTTATGCAGGAATTGGTGTTTTGAAATCTACAGATAACGGAAAGACTTGGCAAAATATGGGACTCAAAGATTCACATCATATTGGTCGTATTTTAATTAACCCTAATAATCCAGATGATGTAGTTGTTGGTGTCACAGGACATTTATATTCGGCTAATCAAGAACGCGGTATCTATAAAACTACCGATGGTGGACAAACATGGTCACAAAAATTATTCGTTGATGACATGAGCGGAATTATTGATGTGCAAACCAGTCCTAATAATTTCAATGTCATGTTTGCGTCGTCGTGGACCAAAGACCGAAAAGCATGGAATTTTGATGGTAGCGGAAATAATTCGGCCATTTACAAAAGTACAGATGCTGGTAATACATGGACTAAAGTATCCACCGAAAAAAGTGGCTTTCCAACAGGTCAAGGTGTTGGCAGAATTGGCTTAGCAATTTTTGACGACACTACTATTTATGCTGTTCATGATAATCAATCCCGTAGAATTTCCGAAGACAAAAAAGAAACCTCAACTACACTGTCTAAAGACGTTTTTAAAACCATGTCTAAAGATGCTTTTCTTGCTTTAGATGACAAAAAACTAAATGAATATTTAACAACAAATGGTTTTCAAGAAAAATACACAGCCGATAATGTGAAACAAATGGTACACAACGGAAGTGTAAAACCTAGTGATTTAGCCACCTATCTAGAAGATGCCAATACCATGCTTTTTGATACGCCAGTAATTGGAACCGAAGTCTATAAAAGCACAGATGGCGGAATCACTTGGAAAAAAACACACGAGGATTATTTAGATGATATTTATTATAGCTACGGGTACTATTTTGGCCATATTTATGTCGCTCCAAACAATGCAGATAACGTCTATATTTATGGCGTTCCCATCGTAAAATCTAAAGATGGCGGAAAAACATTTACTTCAATAAGTGCCGAAAACGTACATAGCGACCATCATGCACTTTGGATCAATCCTAAAAATCCTAATCACCTCATCAATGGTAATGATGGTGGTGTCAATATCACGTATGATGATGGTGAAAACTGGATCAAAAACAATTCACCTTCAGTAGGTCAATTTTACGCGATAAATGTAGATAATGAAAAGCCATATAACGTCTATGGTGGCTTACAAGATAATGGTGTTTGGGTAGGTGCTCACAATGCTCGTGAAAACAAAAGCTGGCATCAGAGTGGACAATACCCTTGGGAGAGCATCATGGGTGGCGATGGGATGCAAGTTCAAATTGATAGCCGAAATCATAATGTGGTGTATACTGGTTTTCAGTTTGGTAATTATTTCAGAATCAATATCGAAACAGAAGAATTCCAAAGGCTTAATATCAAACATGAATTAGGTGAAAGTCCCTACCGATTTAATTGGCAAACGCCTATTTTATTGTCGCCTCACAATCAAGATATTTTATATTTAGGCGGAAATAAACTCATGCGCTCCATGAATCAAGGTGACGATTGGACGGCTATTAGTGACGACCTTACCAATGGTGGTAAAAAAGGAAATGTTGCCTTCGGAACTTTAGCCTCAATTAGTGAATCTCCGTTTCAATTTGGATTAATTTATACTGGAAGTGATGACGGTTTAATACACATCACCAAAGATGCTGGTGGACAGTGGGAAAACATTTCTGGCACCTTACCAAAAGACCTCTGGGTAAGTCGCATTATTGCGTCTCAACATAAAAAAGAACGTGTTTATGCAACACTAAACGGTTATCGACAAGATGATTTTAAAGTGTATGCGTATATGAGTGATGACTATGGAAAAACATGGAAAGATATTGGTGCTAAGATTCCTGCGTCACCTGTAAATGTGATTAGAGAGGATTCTGAAAATGAAAATGTCTTGTACTTAGGAACCGATAATGGCGCTTATGTATCGTTCAATCAAGGCGAAACTTGGGAAGCTTTTAGTCTTGGGCTCCCTAATGTTGCTGTCCATGATATCGTCATTCAACCCGAAGCAAAACATTTATTATTAGGTACACACGGTAGAAGTATTTACAAGGCTGATATTGCACCGCTTCAACAAATGAATGCCAACATGAGATCAAAAACTGTAACCCTATTTAAGGTTGAAACGGTAAGACATTCATCAAGTTGGGGAAGCTCAAGAAGCAGTTGGTCTGATGCTTATGAACCGGAAGTAGAAATTGCATTCTACGCTAACACTTCCGGAGAGAAAACACTTACAGTTATATCTGAAAAAGGCACAGAGCTTAATAAAATAAATGTTAGTGCAGACAACGGATTTAATTATACAGCTTATGATTTGACAGTAACTGAAAAAGGGAAAAAAGCTTTATTAAAAGAAAACACTAGTATTGAAATACCCAAAGCTAAAAACGGCAACTATTATATGCCTAAAGGAATATATACCATTCAAGTAGGTGGTGAAAAAACAACGTTTGAGGTAAAATAAATTAGTCTGTTTTTGAGTTATATTAAAAACTCTAATGCAATGAAAGCAATTAAAATATTGACACTATTAGTTTTTGTACTCGCATTGTCTTGTAGTGATGATAAAGATGATTTGCCGTTATCTGACACTCCAAATTTAATTATTAAACTAAAATTTGACCCTACACAAGAGCGTATGGGCAATCTTGGCCAACCTGTATCTGTAGCTACAGGGAACGCTGCGCAATCACCTTCAATAAATAAAATGAGTGCCAATTATATTGAATTTGCTCTAACAGGAACAACAGCTCTAGGAACAGGCGAAATTATTTATGAAGGAGAAGGAACGTCGCTCGGAGGTGCGCTAGCAATCGACTTTCAAAATGCACTTTTTGCTGGAGATAACGACACATTTTTAACTATTCCTCTCAGTCAAATTTCCGAAGGAAATTATGAATGGGTAAGAGTATCATTAGCGTACCAAGAAGGCGGTATCGACTTGCTTGTAAACGGCCAAGACACAACAGGAACTTTAGGAAGTTTTATAGGTTACAACTCTTACATTACGTCCTTTGACCTTAACGGAAATACTTTTGATATTAATGAAAATAAAGCACAAGGTTTTTGGGCTTTTGAAGCTTTGGGTTTCACGACTCAAGGTCAAGCTCCAGAAGGTACAACTACAGTTCCTAATCCACTATTTAATTCATCTCCAATTCCGCAAGGGTCTTGCGTTGTTACTGGCGAATTTGAAAACGGTTTTCAAATTACAGGCAATGAAACTCAAGATGTGGTCGTAACACTATCGTTCTCTATCAATAACAGCTTTGAATGGACTGAGGTCAATACCGATGGAAAATACGAACCAGAAGCTGGAGAACAGGTTGTAGATATGGGACTTCGTGGTTTAATTCCGATGGTATCTAATTAAACCCATTCTAAATAATTAAAATTCTAGCTAAAATTTGTTGTACAACGCAATGAATCTTATCTTTGTTAGACAAATAATTAACTACAATTATAATGAGCGGAATTTTAAATTCGTCGATTGGAAGAAAGTTTGCCATGGCACTTTCGGCACTCTTCCTCATGGTTTTCCTTTTACAACATTTTGCAATTAACATTCTTTCTGTATTTAGTCCAGACACATTTAACGATGTATCTCACTTTATGGGAACGTTTTGGGTGATTCAATACCTCTTGCAACCTGTTTTAATTTTTGGTGTAATTTTCCATTTTGTAATGGGATTTGTGCTAGAATTCAAGAATTGGAGTGCACGAAAAATTAGCTATACTAAAAACAATGGTAACGCAAATTCAACTTGGATGAGCAGAAATATGCTGTTAACTGGAGCAGTAGTATTAGCTTTTATGGTACTTCACTTTATTGATTTTTGGATTCCAGAATTAAACATTAAATATATTCAGGGCGATATGTCTGGTTTGTTAGATCCCAATTCAGCTGAAAGCGGTTTAAGATATTATGAAGAATTAGTTCATAAATTTGAAAGCCCACTTCGCGTTGGTGCTTATATCCTAGCTTTTGTATTATTAAGTCTCCATTTATTACATGGTTTTAATTCTGCTTTTCAATCTGTAGGCGCAAACAATAAATATACTAAAGGGTTAAAAGGATTTAGTAAAGTATATGCAATAGGTATTCCATTAGGATTCATTTTCATTGCATTGTTTCATCACCTTAACCATTAAAAATATCTAATATGGCTTTAGATTCTAAAATACCAAAAGGACCACTTGTAGACAAGTGGACCAATCATAAAAACGAAATTAACCTTGTTAATCCAGCAAACAAACGTCTTATAGATGTTATAGTTGTTGGTACTGGTTTAGCTGGTGGTTCTGCTGCTGCGACTCTAGCAGAACTGGGCTATAATGTAAAAGCATTTTGTTTTCAAGATTCACCAAGGCGTGCACACTCGATTGCAGCACAAGGTGGTATTAACGCAGCAAAAAACTATCAAGGTGATGGTGATTCTACTTACCGATTATTTTACGATACGGTAAAAGGTGGTGATTATCGCTCCCGAGAGTCTAACGTGCATCGTTTGGCTGAGGTATCTACCAATATCATTGATCAATGCGTCGCACAAGGTGTTCCTTTTGCACGTGATTATGGAGGTTTATTAGATAACCGTTCGTTTGGTGGTGTTTTAGTATCTCGTACATTCTACGCCAAAGGACAAACTGGTCAGCAGCTTTTATTAGGAGCTTACTCTGCAATGAATCGTCAAATTGGTCGTGGTAAAATTAAAATGCACACACGTCATGAAATGTTAGACGTCGTCATTGTAGATGGAAAAGCAAGAGGAATTATAGCGCGTAATTTAGTGACTGGTGAAATTGAAAGACATTCAGCTCATGCTGTTGTTTTAGGGACTGGTGGTTATGGTAACGCATTCTATTTGTCAACTTACGCCATGGGATCGAATGTTACGGCTGCATGGAAAGCACACAAACGTGGTGCATACTTTGCAAATCCGTGTTATACGCAAATTCACCCAACGTGTATTCCTGTTTCTGGAGATCATCAATCAAAATTAACGTTGATGTCTGAATCATTAAGAAATGATGGACGTATTTGGGTACCTAAACATAAAAAAGATGTTGAAGCGATTAGAAATAAGACGCTTAAACCAAGAGATTTAGCCGAAGAAGATCGCGATTACTATTTAGAACGTCGTTATCCTGCCTTTGGTAATTTAGTACCACGTGATGTTGCTTCAAGAGCTGCAAAAGAACGTTGTGATGCTGGATATGGTGTTAACAAAACAGGTGAAGCTGTATTTTTAGATTTCGCTTCTGCTTTTATGCGCTATGGAAAAGAGCAAGCTCACGTTAAAGGTTTGGATGAAGATGATGATGCACTAGTGAGAAAACTTGGTCAGGAAATTGTAAAAAACAAGTATGGAAACTTATTTCAGATGTACGAGAAAATTGTAGATCAAAATCCATACGAAACACCTATGATGATTTATCCAGCGGTGCACTACACTATGGGTGGAATTTGGGTAGATTACAACTTGATGACGACAGTGCCAGGTATGTATTGTATTGGAGAAGCCAATTTCTCTGATCATGGTGCTAACCGTTTAGGAGCGTCTGCATTAATGCAAGGATTAGCAGATGGCTATTTTGTATTACCATATACAATCGGTGACTATTTAGCTCACGATATTAGAACTGGACCGATTCCTACGGATACCAAGGAATTTGAAGAAGCTGAAAAAAGCGCTACTGATATTATAAATAAATTAGTTAATAATAATGGTAAGTATTCTGTTGACCATTTCCATAAGAAATTAGGAAAAATCATGTGGAATAAATGCGGAATGGCAAGAAACGAAAAAGATCTTAAAGAAGCCATTGTAGAAATTGCAGAATTAAGAGCTGAGTTTTGGAATGATGTAAATATTCCTGGAAAAGCTGATGAATACAATGAAGAATTAGCAAAAGCAGGTCGTGTTGCAGATTTCTTAGAATTAGGTGAATTGTTTGCTAAAGATGCTTTGGTGAGAGAAGAATCTGCTGGAGGTCACTTTAGAGAGGAGTATCAAACACCAGAAGGTGAAGCGATGCGTCGTAAAGAGTTTCAATTTGTTTCTGCTTGGGAGTACAAAGGCGAACCAAAAGATGCAGTGCTTCATAAAGAAGATTTAGTGTACGAAAATATAGAAGTTAAAGAAAGAAGTTATAAATAACATAGTTTATGGTTGATGGTTGTTAGTTTATGGATACCCTAACTAACAACATGCAACTAGAAACCAAAAACTAATAGTATGAATTTAACGTTAAAAATATGGCGTCAAAAAAACGCTAACGATAAAGGAAAAATTGTTGATTATCCAATGAGCGATGTCTCTGAAGATATGTCATTTTTAGAAATGCTCGATGTATTAAATCAAGACCTTATTGATAAATCTGAAGAACCAATTGCCTTTGATCATGATTGCCGTGAAGGAATTTGTGGTTCATGCTCGATGTTTGTTAACGGACAAGCACATGGACCAGATTCTATGGTAACGGTGTGTCAATTGCATATGCGAAGCTTTAATGATGGTGATACCATTTTTATAGAACCATGGAGAGCAACAGCTTTTCCTGTGATTAAAGATTTAATTGTTGATAGAAGTGCTTTTGACCGTATTCAACAAGCAGGTGGATTTATTTCGGTAAATACGTCTGGTAATACGCAAGATGCCAATTCTATTCCTATCGAGAAAGAAAATGCAGACCACGCCTTTGATGCAGCAACTTGCATTGGATGCGGCGCTTGTGTGGCGAGTTGTAAAAACTCATCAGCAATGCTATTTGTATCTGCTAAAGTATCTCAATTTGCATTATTACCACAAGGAAAAGTAGAGGCTACAGATCGAGTATTAAACATGGTAAAACAAATGGACGATGAAGGTTTTGGTAACTGTACCAACACTGGAGCTTGCGAAGTAGAATGCCCTAAAGGTATCTCTCTTGAGAATATTGCACGAATGAATCGTGAGTATTTAGCAGCAAGTTTTAAAGGATAAATAGGAAATAACACTCTAGTTTCGGCGAAGAGTCTTTTAATAAAAAAATCTCAAGAGCAATCTTGGGATTTTTTGTTTCTTTACCATATAAATGTAACCATGATCGATCCAATACAATTCTTTAATCACAACTTAGAGACCTATGGAGCAAAAGTCACTTCGCATAGAAAACAACTTTTTCTACTAAGTACGTTGCGCTTAGTAGTCTTCGTCATTACTGGAGTAGGCATTTATATGACGTTTCAGAACTGGAAAATCGCACTAGCCATTGGACTTCTAGGCTTAGGTATCTTTATTTACTTGCTTACAAAATACACGTCCACAAAAGCTAAACGAGACCTTCATAAAGCCTTATTGAATATCAATGCTGAAGAACTCAAAATTGTATCTGGTGATTTTCATCATAGAGATACTGGGTTGCAGTTCCAAGATCCAAAACACTTTTATAGTTTAGACATTGATCTGTTTGGAAAAGGATCTTTTTTCCAATACATAAATCGAGCTAGTTCTTCAGAGGGTCAAAGCCAACTAGCGCAAGCTTTAAAAGCGAATAGTACATCTCATATCGAAGAGCGTCAAGAGGCGATAAAAGAATTATCTCAAAAAATAGAATGGACACAACTGTATTCTGCAACTGGCAGCCTGATCGCAACTGAAACTCCAGCACTAAAAATTATTCAGTGGTTAAAAACTCATAAAACGGTCATTCCAAAAGCCATGAAATGGGCTCCTTGGTTATTTACCATGATCTCAGTTTCCTTATTATTCTCAGCTATTTTCAATCTCCTAGATATCTCGTTTTTTGGTTATTGGTTATTTGCGGGATTAGGAGTCACTGGTCTATACCTAAAAAAAATAAATGTTCTAGCGTTAAATTCAGATAAAGCCAAAGATACTTTTAGACAATACGCATCCTTATTACTACAAATAGAAAATGAAAATTTCACTTCAAAACTCCTTCAAGAGAAACAGAAACAAATTCAATCTGAAGGGGTAAAAGCGTCTGCTATTTTTTCTGAATTTTCAAAACAATTAGATGCGCTAGACAATCGTAATAATCTCATAGGTGCTATTTTCGGAAACGGTTACCTACTCTCAGATATTAAAAATACCTATAAAGTAGAACAATGGATTTCTAAGTATGGACATAAAGCTGAGGACTGGTTTGAAGTGGTCTCATTTTTTGATGCCTATAATAGTTTAGCGACCTATACCTTTAATCATATTGACCATGTTTTTCCAGAAATTTCAAAAGATCAAATGATTATAAACGCTAAAGCTTTAGGTCACCCATTACTTAATAAGGCCAAACGAATTAGTAGTGATGTAATTATTGACAACAAACAATTCTTTATCGTCACTGGAGCAAATATGGCAGGTAAAAGCACATTTCTGCGAACGGTTTCTTTACATATAATGATGGCAAATATGGGTTTACCTGTGTGTGCTGCATCTAGTTCTTATACTCCTGTAAAACTCATTACAAGCATGCGCACTAGTGATTCATTAACCGATGATAGTAGTTATTTCTTTTCTGAATTAACACGTTTAAAATTCATTGTAGATGCTATTGAAAAAGAGCCCTATTTTATCATTCTCGATGAGATTTTAAAAGGAACAAATAGCACTGACAAAGCTATTGGATCTCGCAAATTTGTCGAGAAATTAGTGGCAGGACATGCCACAGGAATTATTGCAACTCATGATTTGAGTCTCTGTGAAATTTCCGAAGAATTAAACGAAGTGAAAAATTATTATTTTGATGCCGAAATTGTAAATGATGAACTCTACTTTGATTACAAATTTAAGCAAGGCATTTGTCAGAATATGAATGCTAGTTTCCTATTGAAAAAGATGGATATAATCTAAATCATACAATAATTGTCATTCAGAGCTTTCCGACAATTGTCGGAGTCGAAGAATCTTAAAACCAAAAACCCATTCTCAATGAGAATGGGTTTTTAATATTGTGAGATAAAATTCAACTATGCTTCAAAAGCATCGATAGAAACAAAAGACTTACCATCTTTCTTCTTTGTGAATTTCACTAAACCATCAACTTTTGCATGCAACGTGTGGTCTTTTCCGCCATACACATTTTCACCTGGGTGATGTGTATTACCTCTTTGTCTTACGATAATATTTCCAGCTATAGCAGCCTGTCCACCAAAGATCTTAACACCTAAGCGTTTCGATTCTGATTCTCTACCATTTTTAGAACTACCTACTCCTTTTTTATGAGCCATTGTCTTAAGGTTTTATATTGTTATACTTAAGTGATTTGCTTACGCTTTACCACCATCTAATTCGTCTTGCCATTTCTTTAACTCATCCCACTTACCATCAGCAGCTAATTGTGCTTGTGCTGGCCAAGTATCAGTCACGTGATTTCCACGAACATCTGCGATGATTTCTGAAATTTTAGCTGATTCAGCTTTTGCTAAATCTGCGAAAGTTGCAATACCTGCCTCTACTAATGTAGATGCAATCTTTGGTCCAATACCTTCGATTTTCTTCAAATCGTCAGCTTTTCCAGTTGCCTTAGGCGCAGCTTTCTTAGCTTCTGTTTTTGGAGCAGCAGATTTTGCTTCTACTTTTGCTTCTACTTTTGGTTCAGCTTTTTTAGTTTCTTTTTTCGGAGCAGCTTTATCAGCTTTCGCTGGAGTTGCTTTCTTAGCTCCTGAAGCAATAATACTTTCAATTACAATTTCAGATAAAGATTGTCTGTGTCCGTTTTTTACACGGTAACCTTTTCTTCTTTTCTTTTTGAAGACTATTACTTTATCACCTTTAAGGTGCTTTAAGACTTTTGCACTTACTTGTGCTCCGTCTATAGCTGGGGCGCCTAAAGTTACATTGTTACCATCGCCAATTAAAAGAACGTTATCGAAAGAAACTTTCTTACCTTCTTCTGTTGCTAAACGGTTAACAAAAACTTTTTGGTCTTTTTCAACTTTAAATTGATGCCCTGCTATCTCTACAATTGCGTACATTAGCGTAACGTTTTTATTAATTATTTGATTAAAAATCTCTGCTATCTCTTCAGAAAGCGGGTGCAAATATACATTCTAATTCATTAATCTACAAACGATTTAAAAATTTTGATTAAGAATCTCAGGGTTTTT
>Ga0316189_10006941_pt1 | contig 10763 bp, 11 predicted proteins | sample LowCovwburrow_MG_FD_204930 | JGI IMG/M metagenome (GOLD analysis project Ga0316189, IMG submission 204930) | Coastal sediment microbial communities from Maine, United States - Lowes Cove worm burrow | ecosystem: Environmental > Aquatic > Marine > Coastal > Sediment | place: USA: Maine... | reverse complement strand
AACGGCAGGAAAAGAGGGTGACTTGAGATGATCCGTAGCATGACGGCTTTCGCCAGTATCAGCGTTGAGAAAGCTGATGCCGAGCTGACCTGGGAGCTCAGATCAGTGAATCATCGTTACCTGGAGGCTTTTGTGCGCCTTCCCGACGAGTTGCGGGCGATGGAACCGCTGGTCCGCGCACGGATCAATGCCCGCCTCGGGCGTGGCAAGCTGGAATGCGTACTGCGGTGCCGCTGGGCAGCGCAGGTGGCGACGGCGCTTGAGCTCGACCAGGATCGCCTCAAGGCGGTGGTGGACGCCTGCAGGCGGGTTGAAAAGCGCTCCGCCGAAGCGACTTCGCCGGGGGTCATCGATCTCCTGCGCTGGCCCGGTGTGGTACGCGAACCGGCGCCGGATACCGGCCAGGTTCAGCAGCAGGCGCTGGAGCTGCTGGATCTGGCGCTGGACGAGCTGGTGGCGACGCGCGAGCGGGAGGGTGAGAAAACCAAGGATCTTTTAGCTGCGCGTCTGCAAGGGGTCGAGCAGCAGGTTCAAAAGGCCCGTCAGCGCTTACCGGAGGTGCAGGCGAAGATTCGCGAAAAACTGGAAACACGGCTGGCTGAGCTGGAAACCAGGGTCGACACCGATCGCCTGGAGCAGGAGCTGCTGTTCCTGGTGCAGAAAATGGACGTCGATGAGGAACTGGCCCGGCTGGAGACGCATGTCACCGAGGTCAGGCGGGTGCTGGAACGCGATGAACCGGTTGGCCGGCGCCTGGATTTCCTGATGCAGGAGTTTAACCGGGAGGCGAATACACTGGGATCCAAATCGGCCGACAGCGAAACGACGGCGGTGTCAGTGGAGCTCAAGGTGCTGATTGAGCAGATGCGTGAGCAGGTGCAGAACGTAGAATAGCTGACAATCTAAAAGACGGAGGCACTGCATGTCACTGGGAACGCTCTATATCATTTCAGCACCGTCCGGTGCGGGAAAAACCAGTCTGGTCAAGGCGCTGCTGGAACGACTGTCAGACGTGGCAGTGTCGGTATCACACACCACGCGGGTGCCACGCCCGGGTGAACAGCACGGAGTCGATTACCACTACATCAACAAGGTCGAGTTTAAGCGGTTGGTGAAATGCGGTGAATTTCTCGAACACGCTCAGGTATTTGATAACTATTATGGCACCCGTCGGGCGACCGTCCTGGAACGCCTGGAGGCGGGCGAGGATGTGATACTGGAAATCGACTGGCAGGGTGCGCGCCAGGTGGCTGAAGCCTTCCCCCAGGCGATCAGAATCTTTATTCTGCCACCCAGCCGGGAGGCGTTGCAGGAGCGCCTGATGGCGCGGGGCCAGGACAGTGACGAGGTGATCAGCCGCCGCATGGCCGATGCGGTCAACGAAATGAGGCACTACAATGAGTATGATTACCTTGTTTTCAATGACGATTTTGATGTTGCGCTGCATGAGCTGGAAGCCCTGTTTCGAGCCAGGCGCTTGCGCAGCGACGCCCAGCAACAACGCTATACCAGTCAATTGAAGCAGTTACTGGAACCAACGGGCTGATTCGCGTACACTTGCGCGCCCGGTAAACCCGAATGCAATGGACCCGATATGGCACGTGTCACTGTAGAAGATTGTCTCGATAAAGTAGATAACCGGTTCCAGCTGGTGCTGGTGGCAACCAAGCGGGCTCGTCAACTGTCAAAGGGTGCCGAGCCTTTCGTGGCGTGGGAAAATGATAAGCCTACCGTGGTGGCGCTGCGTGAAATCGAGGAGAATTTTGTGACCCCACAGATCCTCGACCAAAAGCCTGAACAGGAAACTGACGTCCTCGAAGAGTTGGCCATGACCGAAGGCGAAGGGGCTGTGCCGCAGATGCCGGCGGGCTAGCCTGAAGGCGGGTCTGCAACGTCTTTATTTGCTGTTAGGCGGATTTCGCCTATGATTCGGAGGCATGGCTAGTCCGGCACCCATTCCTGATTCCGAGGCATCGCGATTCCTGATCAGTGATCTGCTGGATCTTCTGGAATCCTATCTGGATACCGAACAGGTCCGCGAGATCTATCGCGCCTACCTGTTCGGTGCCGAAGCGCACGAAGGCCAGACGCGTGTATCGGGCGAACCGTATATCTACCATCCCATTGAAGTGGCGCACATTCTGGCTGAGATGCGCATGGATGCAGAGAGCATTATCGCCGGCATTCTGCACGATGTCATCGAAGACACCGGGACACTCAAGGAAACGGTAACCAGCGAGTTCAGCGAAGACGTGGCCGAACTGGTCGACGGCGTCAGCAAGCTCACCCAGATCAAGTTCGAAAGTCAGGCCGAGGCCCAGGCCGAAAATTTCCGCAAAATGATTCTGGCCATGGTGCGCGATATCCGCGTCATCCTGGTCAAACTTGCCGATCGGCTGCACAACATGCGCACCCTGGGCGTGATGCGCTCGGAAAAGCGCCGCCGCATTGCCCGCGAGACGCTGGAGATCTATGCGCCCATTGCCAACCGTCTGGGCATGAACCAGGTCCGTCTGGAACTGGAAGAGCTGGGATTTGCCGCCTTATACCCGATGCGCTACCGGGTGTTATCCGCTGCGGTGAAAAAAGCGCGCGGTAACCGCAAGGAGATTCTCAACAAAATTGAATCGGCCATTCAGCAGCGGCTGGACGAGGAACAGCTGAGCTGCCGCCTGCTGAGCAGGGAAAAACACCTTTACAGCCTGTATAAAAAAATTCGTGACCGGGTGGGGTCTTTTACCGAAGTCTTCGATGTCTATGCCTTTCGCGTCATCGTCGACAGTGTGGATACCTGCTATCGTGTTTTGGGCAAGATGCACAACCTCTATAAACCGTTGCCCGGCAAGTTCAAGGACTACATCGCCATCCCCAAGACCAACGGCTACCAGTCGTTGCATACCGTACTGTTTGGCCCCTATGGCGTACCGATCGAGGTGCAGATTCGTAGCGAAGACATGGAACGTGTTGCCGAGGTCGGTATCGCAGCGCACTGGCTATACAAAAGCAGCGAAAAGGCGGGAAGTAACAATGCCCAGACCCGTGCCCGCGAGTGGCTGCGTGAGCTGCTGGAGATGCAGCGCAATGCGGGCAATTCGCTGGAGTTTCTGGAAAGTGTAAAAATCGACCTGTTCCCAGATGAGGTTTATGTGTTTACGCCGGCTGGCGATATCCTGGAATTGCCGCGCGGGGCGACTGCGGTGGACTTTGCCTATGCCGTGCACACCGATGTCGGAAATACCTGTATTGCCGCCAAGATCGACCGGCGCCTGGCGCCACTGCGCACGCCGTTGTTAAACGGTCAGACGGTGGAAGTGATTACCGCCACCGGTGCCCACCCCAATCCCGCCTGGCTGAATTTTGTCTCCACCGCCAAGGCCCGAAGCAATGTCCGTCATTACCTGAAAAACCTGCAGAACGATGAAGCCACGGAACTTGGTCAGCGCCTGCTGGACAAGGCCTTGCACAACATCAACAGCGCTTTGGCAGATATTCAGGAGCAGCCGTTTAACCAGGTGGTGGCGGAATGCGGCTTCAAAAGCAGGGACAGTCTGTATGCCGATATCGGATTGGGTAACCGTATGGCGATGCTGGTCGCCCGCAGGCTGGTACCCGTGGAAGAAGGCAGCGAGGAAAATATCCGCGAAACCGGGCATAGCAAACCGTTGGCCATACGCGACACCGAAGGGATGGTGGTGCACTTCGCACGCTGCTGCCGCCCCATCCCGGGTGACGCTATTGTCGGTTTTATCAGTTCCGGTCGCGGCCTGGTCATTCACACCGAGACCTGCAAAAATCTGACCGATTTTCGCAGACGGCCGGAAAAATGGATTGACGTTGAATGGCAGCGGGGCATCAAGGGAGAGTTCCCAGCGGAAATACGCGTCGATGTCAGCAACCAGAAAGGTGTGCTGGCCACCATTGCAGCGGAAATATCCGAAACCGGATCCAATATCGAAAACGTATCCATCGAGGAGCGTGACGGTCTGGATACTTCGATGAATTTTACGGTTGCGGTCCACGATCGCGCGCATCTGGCGCGTGTGATGCGCTGCGTTCGCAAATTGCCAGCGGTTATGCGCATCAGCCGCAGCAAGAGTTAGCAGGAGACAACATGCAGCGCAAAATCATTAACACAGAAAAAGCGCCACAGGCGATTGGCACCTATTCACAGGCCGTACAAAGCGGAAACACAGTGTATCTTTCCGGGCAGATCCCGCTGATCCCGGAAACGATGGAGATGGTGGAAGGCAATATGGAAGCGCAGATCCGTCGGGTATTCGATAATCTGGCGGCCGTCAGCGAGGCCGCGGGCGGCAGTTTGGCCGATATTGCCAAACTGAATATTTTTCTCACCGACCTTGGGCACTTTCCGCTGGTCAACCAGGTCATGGCGGACTATTTCCAGGAGCCCTATCCGGCGCGCGCCGCGGTCGGTGTTGCCTCGCTGCCTAAAGATGCGCACGTCGAGATGGATGCCATTCTGGTCTTCAACGACTGAACAGTTTGCCGAATAACCAGGCCACACTGGATACACTGCCGGTCTCGACGCTACGCGGCGTGGGGCCCAGGTCAGCGGCGAAGCTGGCGGCTTTCGGTATCGAGACTGTTCAGGATGTGTTGTTTCATCTGCCGCGCCGCTATGAGGATCGTACCCGTATTGTGCCGATCGGCAGTTTGAGGTCCGGTGATCATGCCGTGATCGAGGCCGAAGTGGATCTGGCCGAAATCAAATATGGCAGGCGGCGCAGTTTGCTGGTGCGGGTCAGCGACGGCAGCGGTTCGCTGATGTTGAGGTTCTTTTACTTCAGCAAAGTTCAACAACAAGGTTTATCGCGGGGCGCGCGGCTACAGATTTATGGAGAAGTGCGCCGTGGACCGGCGACACTGGAGATGGTGCACCCCGAATATCAACGTCTGGCCAACGGCGAACCGGCACCGACAGAGGACCGTTTAACGGCGATCTACCCTGCCAGTGAAGGTGTTCACCAGCTTACCCTGCGTAAGCTCAGCGAACAGGCATTGCAGCTGTACGAGTTCGATCGCTTACCGGAGTGGCTGCCTCAAGAGCTGTTGGCAAAGCTCAAGCTGACCGATCTTCAGTCTGCCTTACGCTATGTACACCGGCCACCAGCGGATGCCGATCTCAAGGCGCTGGAGGCGGGTGTCCATTTCACCCAGCAGCGTCTCGCCTTCGAAGAAATGCTGGCCCACCACCTGAGCCTTCGGCGCGTGCGCCAGCGGGCGCGCAGACTCAAGGCGGAACCGCTGGCCGCGAATCAATCACTGCTGACGCGGTTCACGCAATCCCTGCCCTTTGCGTTAACTACCGCCCAGCAGCGTGTCATCAAGGAACTGTTGCACGATTTATCCGCCTCCCACCCAATGATGCGGCTGGTGCAGGGCGACGTCGGTTCCGGCAAGACCGTGGTGGCGGCGGCGGCGGCCGTACAGGCGGTCGCCTGTGGCTGCCAGGTGGCCATCATGGCCCCTACCGAACTGCTGGCGGAACAGCACTTCGGTAGTTTTGATGACTGGTTTAGATCACTCGGTATCCAGGTGGGCTGGTTATCGGGCAAGGTCAAGGGCAAGGCGCGCAGCAAGGTGCTGGCAGACCTGGCAGACGGCAGCGTCCAGGTGCTCATTGGCACGCACGCGCTGTTCCAGCAGGATGTGATGTTCCATCGTCTCGGGCTGGTTATTATCGATGAACAGCACCGTTTCGGAGTCCATCAGCGCCTGGCGTTGCGCGATAAAGGCAGAGAGCAACAGATGGTCCCGCATCAACTGATTATGACGGCCACGCCGATACCCAGAACCCTGTCCATGACGTTGTATGCCGATCTGGATTCCTCCGTGATCGACGAGTTGCCGCCGGGACGTACACCAGTGCAGACGGTGGCGCTCCCCGACGGCCGCCGCGCCGAGGTGATTGAGCGTGTGCGCGAGGCCTGCCGCGAGGGCCGGCAGGCCTACTGGGTATGTACCCTGATCGAGGAGTCCGAATCCCTGCAGTGCCAGGCGGCGGAAGACACAGCCGCGCTGCTTGCGGAAACATTACCCGAACTCAATGTCGGTCTGGTGCATGGGCGCTTGAAAGAGCAGGAAAAAGCCGGGCGCATGACTGACTTTAAACGGGGTGATATTGATCTGCTGGTGGCTACAACTGTGATCGAGGTCGGCGTTGATGTGCCCAACGCATCCTTGATGATTATTGAAAATGCCGAGCGCCTCGGCCTGGCGCAATTGCACCAGCTGCGCGGCCGGGTTGGGCGTGGCGCCGTGCAAAGCAGTTGTGTGCTCATGTACCGTGGTCCATTGTCGGAGCAGGCACGCAAACGCCTGACGGTGCTGCGCGAAAGCAACGATGGTTTCGAAATCGCCCGCAAAGATCTGGAGCTGCGTGGTCCCGGTGAAGTGCTGGGAACCCGGCAGACCGGTATGCTGCAGTTTCGCATCGCCGACCTGTCGCGCGACCAGGGCTTGCTGAACAAGGTCGAGCAGGCAGCCGCTTACCTGTACGAAAACCAGGCCGACCATATACGCCCGATTATTCGCCGCTGGCTGGGGCGCTCAGTGCGCTATGGCGAAGTTTGACCGCCGCTGTGCTGCACCACGTGGCCCTGCCAGCCGAAGTTTGCCCTGAGTATCGAGACCTTCGTGTTACCTGGATTGACCCAATTGCTGCAAAGGAATGTCGGAACGTATGGCATGACGCCGGCTCAGTACGCGCAGCGCCTGCCGACAGGCGCTTTCGCCGGTAGCAAAACGTGTTATAGGCCAGTTGGTGGCACGCACAAAACTGGCACTGCATCATGGTCGCATCAAAAGGTAAATAAGCCTGAGCATTGGCGTGAATAGTGAGTTTATCGCTATTAATCGCATTCACTCGGTCAGCAAAAACCGACCCGGCTCAGGGTCCCTGCTTTTTGCAGCCTCCCGTGCAATCAAAAGTATTGGTCTATGAGCAGTCACACGATTCAACTTACTGTGTCTTTGACAGCAGTTACATTCGGCGTTATATCTATTCACACCACGACGCATAATCTGGATATTTTTATAGTAAATGGGTGAAATTATGAAACTGGAATCCCTGGCGTTACACCATGGATATGAATCTGAAGCTACAACTAAAGCTGCAGCAGTTCCTATCTATCAAACAACCTCCTATACCTTCGACAACACACAACATGGTGCAGACCTTTTCGACCTTAAAGTTGCAGGTAACATCTACACGCGGATAATGAACCCAACCACCGATGTGCTCGAGCAGCGACTGGCGATGATGGAGGGTGGTATTGGTGCATTAGCCGTGGCTTCCGGGATGGCGGCGATCACTTATGCTATTCAATGTATATGTGATGTTGGTACTAATATAGTTAGCACCACCCAACTGTACGGTGGCACTTATAATCTTTTCGCTCATACCCTGCCGAGGCAGGGCATTGATGTTCGCATGGTTTCTCACGATGATTTTGACGGATTTGAGAAGGCCGTCGACGAGAATACGCGAGCGATATTTTGTGAGTCTATCGGCAATCCTGCCGGTAATGTCGTGGATATTGAGAGAGTGGCGGAAATTGCGCATAGAACCGGAGTTCCGCTGATTGTCGATAATACAGTAGCCACGCCCTATCTATGCCGCGCGATTGAACTGGGCGCTGATATTGTTATCCATTCATTGACTAAGTACATTGGTGGGCACGGTACGTCTATCGGCGGTATTATCATCGATTCCGGAAAATTTGATTGGGTGGCCAACAAAGAAAGATTTCCGCTTTTGAATGAACCGGATCCTTCTTATCATGGTGTAGTTTACACGCAAGCTCTTGGTCCGGCAGCGTACATTGGACGTTGCCGCGTTGTGCCGCTTAGAAACACCGGGGCCGCAATCTCCCCTTTCAATGCGTTTCAGATCCTGCAAGGACTTGAAACCCTGGGGCTTCGCATGGAAAGGCATTGTGAAAATGCCGAAAAGCTTGCTGAATATCTTGATGAACACGATAAAGTTAAATGGGTGAAATATGCAGCGTTGCCCGACAGTCCTTATCACAAGGCTTGTCAAAAAATAACGGGCGGTAAAGCATCTGGCATACTCAGCTTCGGAATTAATGGTGGTTCCGAAGCCGGCGGTCAATTTATTGATGCTTTAAAAATGATTCTTCGTCTGGTGAATATTGGTGATGCGAAATCATTGGCTTGTCATCCGGCGTCTACCACACACCGACAGTTGGGTGACGATGAGCTGGCTGCTGCCGGCGTCAGCTCGGATCTCGTCCGGATATCGGTTGGTATCGAGAGCATCGACGACATCATCGCTGATGTTAGCCAGGCTCTCGATGCCGTGTCATAAAACATAACAATGTCAAAAAGTACAGAAACATACTGGAATCCGTTGCTTTCCGGGAATAAACTCCATTGCAAACCTATCGATGGAATGGAGTGTGTTGCCGAACAACTGACTCTCGCAATTGATGAGGAAAGCGGGGATTATACGAGACTAACCCGTTTTGAGCCGGGCGCTGATACTTCTACATTTGGCCCGAAGAGCCACAACGATACTGTATGATGAGGCCTTTGATAAGTGGCTGGAGGTTGGAGATTATGCAAGTCGGCCACCTGGTGAGGTGCACGGTTCTTTTAAGACTGTTAGTGGATGTGTCATTGTGGAGATGTCGTACCCAAGTGAGGTGGTTGCTAATGATATTGGCAGTTAAGAAAGCGGCCATGTGGATGTCGGAATGCATGGCGGCATATTTTGGATCAAGTTTAAAACCAAAGTTACAATAATGGCTAAAATACTTATTATCTATTCAACTACGGATGGGCATACCAGAAAAATCTGCGCTCATTTACAGCAAGTAATAGAAAATCAGAGCAATCAGGTAACAGTAATATCCGTAGATGAAGCAAACGCGATCGATTTGGACTCATTCGACAAAATCGTAATTGGGGCAAGTATTCGCTATGGGAAACACAGTCCAAAAATATATGAATTTATAAAAGAAAATTCACGGACACTGGCGAGTAAGTCCAACGCCTTCTTCTCTGTGAATGTTGTTGCACGTAAACCGGAGAAAAATACACCTGAAACAAATCCATATCTCAAAAAGTTTCTCAAACAGATTCCATGGAAACCAGAAATGCTCGCAGTATTTGCGGGGAAAATAGACTATCAAAAATACGGCTTCCTGGACCGTTTTATGATCAGGTTAATTATGTGGATGACCAAAGGACCGACTGATCCAAAAACAAATATCGAATTTACAAATTGGAGGCAGGTTGAAGACTTTGGGCGGGTTATTGGTGAAATGTGACAAATAATCTGCAAAAGATTCAAATCACCGGCTATGCCGGGTTAGGATAAACAGGAGAAAAAAGTGGCAAACGAAGGGTATCACGAACCAACCGACGAACTTTCTGATAAAACAAGAGATATGCACAGGGCGATTACATCGCTAATGGAGGAATTGGAAGCGGTGGATTGGTACAATCAAAGGGTTGACGCCTGCAAGGACAAAGAGCTCAAGGCTATACTTGCCCATAACAGGGACGAAGAAAAAGAACATGCGGCCATGGTTCTTGAATGGATTCGTCGAAAAGATTCAGTTTTTGATAAAGAGCTGAAAGATTTTCTATTTACAGAAAATGCTATCGCGCACGAATAAGGTGCGCACTGACAGTGCGTTTCGCCACGCAGTAAAGTGTGGCGTTGCTTCCGTTACTCGACAGCTCGCTGCTTTCCAGTATTCCGGCGCTACATGCATGCTACATCACCAATCAGGCAAGTACGCGCCCGAAGGGCGCGGCTAGAAATCAATTTACATTTTGTAAAATGGACATTGATTCACACGTAAACAAGGTTCAGAAATTCGTGCAGGGCGGGAATTACCACGCAGCGCTCAATATCGCACTTTCAGGCCTGAATGAATGCCGGAGAAATGAAGATCAGGCAGGTGTCGATAACTTTCTGGGTATTATCGACGGCATCGCAAAGACGCTCGCCCATGAGTTTGGTAGTCGGGAATATCTGGGACGCTGAACTGCAGGCAGACGCTATACCGTGTAAGGTGAAAGCGGCATAAGGCTTCAAAAAAGTATGAAGACAGTCCAGCCTTTTCACTTGGCAATACCCGTCACTAATATACAGGCCGCCCGGAAATTCTATGGTGAGATTTTCGGCTGCGAAGAAGGACGAAGTTCTGAAACCTGGGTGGATTTCGACTTTTTTGGCCATCAACTGGTTATTCACTATAAACCACTTGATGAAACGCAGGCGAATGGCAAACACTACAACCCGGTTGATGGCCATGATGTCCCGGTGCCGCATTTTGGTGTTGTGCTCAACTGGAGGGATTGGGAGAGCCTGGAGCGAAGGCTGAACTCAGCGAACATAGAGTTCGTAATAAAGCCTTACATCAGGTTTAAGGGGCAGGTGGGTGAGCAGGCCACTATGTTCCTGCTTGATCCGTCCGGTAATGCTCTGGAGTTCAAGGCCTTCAGGGATATAAGTCAATTGTTTGCGACGTGAGTTCGAATCACTGCGACGCGTGAAAGATGCGGTTCAGGCAGTCATCGCTGCATTGATGACGCCATTCTCCTGCATAAGCCAGGCCTGCTTATGCTCGTTAATCAGAGCCTGTGCTCGAATATAGAGAGACCTGTCAATCTCGGATGCACGTTGCAGGGCTTCATAACCCACCTTTGAGCAGCCACATACCAGCATTTCACGGCCACTGGCATAGCATATATCGGCATTGTCCTGA
>Ga0316189_10006940_pt1 | contig 10767 bp, 4 predicted proteins | sample LowCovwburrow_MG_FD_204930 | JGI IMG/M metagenome (GOLD analysis project Ga0316189, IMG submission 204930) | Coastal sediment microbial communities from Maine, United States - Lowes Cove worm burrow | ecosystem: Environmental > Aquatic > Marine > Coastal > Sediment | place: USA: Maine... | reverse complement strand
CAGTCAGTCAATTGAATTATTCCTATTTTTTACATTTGATATACTTTTTTAACTATTGTTAAAGTTAGAGGTATGTTAAACAATCTAATTAATGATAATAATATAAAAGTAAATATCTATCTATGTATTCGAATGTACAGTTGAGTTATTATGTTGTATAATTGTAATATCAAAGTATAAACTAAAGTTTAGAGTTTTGAAATTAGCCGTTTATTTTATTTTTTTCATTTTATGTGCTACACTTAACGCACAAGAACTACCCCCAATTCAAAATTTTACCCCTGAAAATTATCATGCTGAAAGTCAAAATTGGGCAATTTCTCAGTCTCCAAAAAAATTAATATATGTTGCTAACAATAAAGGGCTTCTAGAATTTAATGGTGCGAGATGGAAACTCTATTTATCACCCAATGAATCTATAATGCGATCTGTTAAGGTAGTTGATGAACGAATTTATACAGGTTGTTTTATGGAGTTTGGTTATTGGAAAAAAAATGATTTGGGTGAATTGAATTATACATCCTTGTCTAATAATATTGGTATTGATTTATTAGAAGATGAAGAGTTCTGGAATATTATAAATATTGATGATTATATAGTTTTTCAATCTTTAAAACGAATTTATATCTATAATGTTAAAGATGAAACTGTAAGCACCATTGATTCAAGTACTACAATAACGAATATATTCAGCGTTGATCAGAACATTTATTTTCAAAGAGTTAATGAAGGTATATTTAAAATTGAATATGGTAAAGCTGTATTGGTGTTTGATGATGAGTTGGTTAAAAATACTGAGATTATTAATATTTTTCCAAACGAGAAAGAGTTACTTGTTCTGACCCGAGATAAGGGTTTTTATACTTCTAAAAATGGCTTACTGGTGAAGTGGAATATTGTAACTGATGAAAAATTGTCTAAAGTGAGTGTCTATGATGGTATTAGATTGAAAGATAAAAGCTTTGTTTTAGGAACAATATCTCATGGTATGATTTATCTTAATGAAAAAGGAGGTTTGCGTTACCATATAGATCAAAATAATGGAATATTAAATAATACTGTTCTATCACTTTTTGAAGATCTGGATAATAATATATGGCTAGGGCTAGATAATGGCATCAGCTATATTAACACAAATGCACCATTCATGGTGTACAATGATAATAAAGGAATTTTAGGTAGTGTTTATGCTTCAGCAATTAATGAGGGCAAGCTGTATTTAGGAACAAATCAAGGGCTTTTTTATAAAAGTATTGAAAGTAACGATGATTTTAGTTTTATTGAAGGTACTCGAGGTCAAGTATGGAGTTTAAAACTTATTAATCAAACATTATTTTGCGGACATCACTCTGGAACATTTATAATTGAGGGGAATCAAGCCATAAAAATACCAAACACAAGAGGTACTTGGAAAATAGCCAAATTAAATGAAAGTTCTAATATTTTGCTGCAAGGAAATTATGATGGATTATATCTATTAGAAAAATCAAATAATAATTGGAAACTCAAAAATAAGATCAAAAATTTTCATAATTCGTCCCGATATTTCGAAATTTTGGATCATAATATCTTTGTAAACCATGAATACAGAGGCGTCTTTAAAGTAGAGGTAGACAGTACTTTCTCTAAAGTTAATAATGTTACTATTGATACATTGTTAAAAGGGTCAAATTCTGGAATGATAAAGTATAACAAAGACCTATTGTATTCGTATCTCAATGGGGTTTTTAAATACGATAGCATAAAAAACAAATTTACAAAAGATAGTATTTTAAGTAAGGTTTATAATAAGGATGAATATGTCTCTGGAAAATTAATAGTAGATGAAAAGGATAATAATCTATGGGTATTTACAAATTCAAATATAAATTTCTTTACTCCAGGAGGGCTAACTGATATCCCCAAAATTAGGAGTATACCTCTAACAGAAGAGCTTAGAAATGGTGTTGTAGGGTATGAAAATGTTTTGAGATTTGGTGATAATAATAAGTATTTACTCGGGGCTGCTAATGGATATATAACAGTAGATATCAATAAATTACAAATAGAAGGTTTTCAGGTTTATATAGGTAATGTCATAAGTGGTAGCAATAAAAAGAATATTAAAGCGAAGAAGTTACTAAATAAAAAGTTGACAGGTAATTTTACAAATGATCAAAATAATCTTGAGATTTCTTATTATACTCCTGAATTTAATAAATTTTTAAAACCACATTATCAATTTCAACTTTTAGGTATTTATGATAAGTGGACTGATTGGTCAGCAAATTCTAATGCTTTGTTTGAAAATCTGCCTTTTGGTAATTATACTTTTAAAGTAAAAGCAAAAATTGGAGATACGATTTCAAATAACATAGCATCCTATTCATTTAGTATAGCAAAACCCTGGTATCTGTCAGATCTTATGATAGTGATCTATGTACTTACAGTGATACTTTTTTTATTTTTCATTCACAATGTTTATAAGAGGTATTATAAAAAACAGCGACAGAAACTAATCGATGAAAATAAACGTGAGTTAGATTTGGCACAAGCTCAAAATGAAAAAGAAATTATCAAAATCAAGAATGCACAGTTGGAAACCGATTTTCAAAATAAAAGTAAAGAACTTGCTGCTTCAACTATGAGTATAGTGAAAAAGAACCAACTATTAACAGAGGTTAAAAATCAACTTTTAGAGTCTGTTGAATCTAAAGAAGTCATAATGCCAATTGTTAAGACCATTGATAAGAGTTTACGTAATAATGATGATTGGGAATTTTTTAAAGAAGCATTTAATAATGTGGATAGAAAATTTTTAAAGAAGCTTAAGAAGTTACATCCAGACCTTTCTCCTAACGATTTGAAGTTATGTGCCTATTTACGCTTGAATTTGTCATCTAAAGAAATTGCTCCGTTGTTTAATATATCTTCTCGGAGTGTAGAGATTAAACGTTACAGACTGCGAAAAAAGATGAATTTATCGCATGAAAAGAACCTGGTCAACTATATTTTAGAGCTTTAACGCCTATACAATATTTAAAATAATACTACTAAAATTATAATTACCTCAACAATACCTATACAAAGCATGTTTTTAGTATTTATTTGAAAATAATATTCAAATATTTTTGATTACCTATAACCATAGCACCTTGTTTATATTAATATCATAAAAAATCATTTCTTTTTTTATGATGTATGTTTTTTGTTGTGGTGTTTTTTATTGTCTTCATAATTATAACAGATAAGTTTATAAAATCAAACAAAGCCCCTACAACTAAATTCCATTTGTTACACACATAGTTTTTGTATTTAAAAATGGTTTCGTTAAAAGGTGCTTTGCCTAATAAATTGATGAATCCAAAAAATAATACAATGAAAAACAATTTTCTAACATTTATCTTTTTCTTATTCACAGCATTAACTTTTGCTCAGGCAGACAAGGTTGTAGTTGTAAATAATGAAGATGGAATGAAACTGGTAGTTAATGGAGAGGATTTTATGATCAACGGTATGAACTGGGATTATATTCCAATAGGAACTAATACTGTAAATGCCAATTTTTGGAAGAAATCTGATGAAGTTATTAAGGCTGGACTAGATTCAGAAATGGCACTTTTAAAAAACATGAATGTCAATGTAATACGTCAGTATACAGGTGTCCCTGCAAAATGGATTCAGTATATCTACGAAAACTACGGCATCTACACGATGCTCAATCATTCTTTTGGTCGCTATGGATTGACATTAGACGGTGTTTGGACACCTGTTACTGATTACTCGGACGCTAAAACAAAAAAGTTTCTTATATCAGAAATAGACAAATTGGCAAAAGAATATAAAAATACACCTGGTTTGTTATTGTACTTACTAGGAAATGAAAATAACTACGGTCTTTTCTGGGCTGGTGCAGAAACAGAGGATTTTCCCGATGATGAGCAAGAAAAACAATTTATAGGAGAGAAACGTGGAAGACCGATGTATAAACTCATGAATGAGGCTGCCAAACATATAAAGGCAATTGACGCATCTCACCCGGTAGCCATTTGTAATGGTGATGTATTATTTATTGATATTGTTGCGGAAGAATGTAAAGATGTTGACATCTATGGAACAAACACTTACCGTGGTGTTTCATTTGGAGATATGTTTCAGGTGGTTAAGGATAAATTGAATATGCCATTAATGTTTACCGAGTTTGGAGCCGACGCATATAATGCGATCAAGAATGTAGAAGATCAGGAGGCGCAAGCCTACTATATGGTAGGAAACTGGAAAGAAATTTATGAGAATGCTGCAGGTCTTGGAAAAGTTGGCAATTCAATTGGTGGATATACATTCCAATTTAGTGATGGTTGGTGGAAATACGGTTTCGATGATAGGGAAAACGCAGATATCCATGATAATAATGCTTCATGGTCGAACGGTGGTTATGCAATAGATTTAGAAGGAAAGGAAAATAACATGAATGAGGAGTGGTTTGGAATCTGTGCAAAAGGGCCTACAGATGAAAGAGGATTATATGAACTATTTCCACGCGCTGCATATTATGCACTAAAAGAAGCTCATAAATTTAATCCTTATGCTGACGGAGCTAATTCAGAAACTCTGAATGAGCATTTTGGTGATATTCTATTAATGGATGCCGTTTTACGGGCACGAGGAGATAAGGCTGCTTTAGACGTACAAAGCGGGGGTAAAATTCGTATCAGTAAATTAGAAGCAAAATTTACAACCTTCAACACTGGAGGTAATTTAATTACTACACCTGACGATGCAGATCCAGATGAAGTAGTATTTCCAAATAAACTTGGCTTTGATCATATGGAATCCTATTTTATTGGTGTTGAAGGTAACCCTTCGTCAAATATGCGCGCAAATGTAAATGTTAGTATACTTGGAAATGTAGCCGAAAACCCTATTGATGAAATATTTTACGAAAATAGGGGGCGTACTCGTACTGGGATTGCTGATGGGATGGAATTTGAACAAACAGATGTAAATAGAGTACAAATTTATAACGCTTCCGTTGAATGGAAAGCTAAAGATTTCGATTTAAGAGGGTTCTATAGAACAGGGCATTATCATTGGGGTTACGAAGGTGATTTCTTTGGTTTATATAGAGAGAATAATTATGGTCCAAATCTAGATATCTATAATGGTGAGCCTTCTGGTATTGAAATAGATGGTAAAAGAGCACTTAAAGGCTTAAAAGCGGCTTTTGGACCTCAACTATGGTGGGGAGCAAATCCGGCAGTACTGTTAAAATATAGTACAACAATTAAGCATTTTGATATTACGGGTATTTTCCATGAAGATGTAGATGCTGCCGGTGAGGCAAATACTTCTATTGCGGTACCTGTGCCAAGAACACGTAGAGCAACACTACATGTTAAAAGAAAATTTGGAGCCTTTGGTCTTGAAGTTGGAGGCATCTGGGGAGGAGAACCATTAAATGGAAGAGAGTTTCAAGTTGCCGAAGGAGAACCTGGAAATTATATAATTTATACTGATAAAATTAATTCAGAAGATAACTGGGGAGCAAAAGCTAAAATCACCTATCAAAAGGGACGTTTTAATTGGTATGCACAAGGAGGAGCCATGGGCTTGGTAGCAAATGGTGGATCAGATGAAACTAGAACCTTTACCGGCTGGAGACTTAAAGATAATGGAAGTGGTAATCAGACTAATTTTTTAACAGGGTTCACATATACATTTGGAAATCTTCAAATAGCACCTAACTTTTTATGGCAAAAACCAATTGTTGGCCCAATGCCAAATGATGTGCAAGGACCTGGGAGACTAAGAAACATTTCGGACGACCCGTTTGCAGTAAGAGGAAATAGAGAAACAACCGCTGGAGAATTGTTATTAACCTTTGACCCAACTCCAGGGACATGGATGTATGAATGGGATAACGATAGACAAGAAGATGCAAAATTTGCCTTTAATTTAGGTTTTGTGTATCGTCATCTTCCAACAACGCAAGATGCCGGTATAGGTATTTTCGCTGACGGAGTAACTACTTTTGCATTTCCCAATTCAGCTCCTGCAGAGGATCTGTGGGAAGCTCATTCACGTATAGTGTCTAAAGTAAGCCCGGATCTGGGTCTTATAGCAAATATTTATGCGGGTAATGCACAAGCAAATGGTAGTGACGAAAGATTGATAAATCGCGTTGGGGGTGATATTAGAGTAATATATAATAAATTTAAACTAGTGCATTCCTTTAAAATTAACGATTGGGGGCCTTTCGATTATCATAGAGACTTTAACCAAACTTACCCAGTCCAGTTAATGCTAGACTTATCAACATCAGTAGGAAAGCCAGATTGGTTTATCTTACCTAATACGCAAGTAGGAGTTCGTTTTACTTGGCGTTCTTTAGATGAATTCTCACCTCGGTACCTTCCTAATGTTGCACCAGAATTTGCAGATTCTCCTACCATAAGTCCAGTTGGATTCGGTAACGGTAATGAATGGGAGATTAGAACATATATTCATATTAACCTAGGCAAGTAATTAAAAAATTAAAAGAAATGAAAATCATAAATAGAAAATATAATTATCTAAAAATTACACTCCTTTTAGGATTGATTTTTAGCATTTCAATTAGTTGTGAACGAGAACTCTCAGAAGATGTTGAGTTCGCAACATTTCCAGATACAGCGGAGGTATTTATTGATGGATTTAGCGGAGGCTTAGAATATTTGCCCTTTGGTGGTTCAAAACTTGATGCATTTACAGTAGATTCAGAAACGAAATATGACGGATCAGCCTCTATGCGTTTTGATGTTCCTAACGTTGGCGACCCAGATGGTGCTTTTGCCGGAGCAATTTTTCCTGATAATGGTGGTCGTGACCTTTCGGGCTTTGATGCGCTTACTTTTTGGGCTAAGGCAAGTCAGGCAGGAACAATAAACGAAATTGGTTTTGGACAAGATTTTGGTGAGAATAAGTTCTTGGTTACACTCCCTAATTTACTCTTATCAACAAATTGGAAAAAATATACCATTCCAATTCCTGATGCCTCCAAACTTACTATTGAAAAAGGTATGTTTTGGTATGCAGAAGGACCTGAAAATGAAGTAGGTTATACTTTCTGGATAGATGAATTAAAGTATGAAAAACTTGGTACTATTGCCCAACCACAACCGGCAATCTTAAACGGTGTAGATGATGTAGAACAAACCTTTATTGGTAATAATATAACTTTAACTGGAACGCAAACTTTTAACTTAGAATCAGGTATAAATCAAACAGTTATAGCCGCTCCAAGCTATTTTACATTTAGTTCTACAGATAATGATGTAGCAAGAGTAAGCGAGCTTGGAGTTGTTTCAATTGTTGGTATTGGTACTGCTAAAATTACAGCAATCTTAGCTGGTGTAAAAGCAAAAGGGTCTTTAACGATTGAATCATTGGGTAGTTTTACAGGAGCACCAACTCCAACAAGAGATCCTGCTAATGTCATTTCTATTTTTAGTGATGCATATACAAATGTTCCGGTAGATTTTTATAACGGCTTTTTTGCACCATTTCAAACCACACTTGGTGGAGCTGATCTAAATATCAATGGAGATAATATAATACAATACACAGAGCTAAATTTTGTTGCAACGGAATTCAAAAATCCTACAGTAAATGCCTCTGAAATGACACATATTCATGTTGATATTCAAATTCAAGAATCAATTGACCCGGGAGATTTTATTACTATAGAATTAGGTGATTTTGGATCTAATGGTGCTTTTGGTGGCAATGATGATTCTAGCGGGAGAGTAACTATTGCTAGTGCTGATCTAGTAAGCAATCAATGGATAAGTTTAGATATTCCTCTTGCAGATTTTACTGGGCTGACTAGTACTAGCAATTTAGCACAGATATTTTTTATATCAGATGCAACTATTTCTACCATACTAGTTGACAATATGTACTTCTATAAATAAAGATGAAAAAAGTTATGAATAAAATAAAACTAGAACAAATGAGATCATTTATCACGTTATCAAAGAGTTTACTTTTAGCAATATCGTTAGTTGTATTTCTTAGCTGTGCTAATGATGACAAACAAACCGTTGTGAATTTCACAGAACTGGTGATGGCGGACGAGTTTGATACTGACGGAGCTCCTGATAGTTCTATTTGGGACTATGATATAGGTAATGGTTTTGATGGCTGGGGTAATAATGAGTTGCAATACTATACTGACCGAGCTGACAATATATCCGTACAAAATGGAGTATTGCTAATTACAGCTAAAAAAGAGCAATTCAATTCTTCTTCTTATACATCTGCCAGGATTATAACCAAGGGATTGTTTGAACAGCAATATGGCCGTTTTGAAGCACGCATTAGGATACCTTATGGACAAGGAATGTGGCCTGCTTTTTGGCTTTTAGGTTCAGATTGTGACGGAGTAGGAGAGAATCAAGAATCAAATTGGCCTGACTGTGGTGAAATAGACATTATGGAAATTCAGGGACAAAGACCAAATATTGTCTACGGAGCTGTTCATGGTCCAGGTTATTCTGGATTTGATGGAAATCCTATATTTAAAGGGTATACTTTAGAAAATGATCGCTTTGATACCGGTTTTCATGTATTTGGTATTGAGTGGGGTCCAGATTATATAAATTACTATGTAGACGACATTTTATATAATCAAATAACACCAGCCGATGTTTCAGAAGTTACGGGCGATTCTAGCGATTGGGTTTTTAATAAACCATTCTACATCGTTATTAATTTGGCGGTAGGGGGCACTTTTGGTGGTACTCCAAATGCCGAAACTGTTTTTCCTCAATCAATGTTGGTTGACTACGTAAGAGTATATAAAAATAACTAATTCAAAATGATAAAAAAGATGACACAATTAATTAGAAAAATTAAGCAAATATCAATTTTGCTTTTAGTTATATCCTTTACGGGGTGTGAGAATGATGATGATAGTAATTTACCTCAAATTGTTGCAGGTTTTACCTATACGGTTAATTCAGATACTGGTACTGTAACATTTATAAATATATCAGAGAATTCAAGAAGTTATGAATGGGATTTTGGTGATGGAAATTCTTCTACTGAAATTAACCCTATAAATACGTACGAAAGTGGAGAATATACGGTTGTTCTTACTGCTAATAATGCAGCCGGCGCATCTGAAACTTTTGAGGATATAATAACAATATTAATTCCTGAGGTAATTACTTTACCAATTGGTTTTGATAATGCAAATGTGGCCTATAATGCCACAGTATTTGGAGGTACTTCATTTGTAATTGTAGACAATCCTGATCTTTCAGGCACGAATACAGTGGCTTCTAAAGTAGGTGCAATAACAAATATCGGGGCCACTTTTGAAGGTTTTTATTTTGACCTTGGCAATTCTCTGGATTTGACTTCTTTAAAATCAGTAAAAGCCAATTTTTGGTCAGATACTCCTATTGATGTTCTAGTAAAGTTAGAAGAAGGAACAGGAGCAGATGCAGAAGCCGTTGCTAGTCATGGTGGAACAGGATGGGAAATGATTACGTTTAATTTTGTTTCAGACGCAAGTTATTCAAGATTCACATTATTTGTAGATGGACCGGGTACAACGGAAGGAACTTTCTATATCGATGATATTGAGCAAATTGAAACACCAGCTGCCACAAGTGGATGTACTGGCACTCCAATAGCAGCAACGGCACTTCCATTAGATTTCGAAGGGTGCGCAACGTTTCCTTCTGCTGATAATTTTGGAGCAGGAATCACTTCTGAACTTGCTCAAAACCCATCTAAAACAGGAATCAACACTTCTGATTTTGTGTTAAAAATAGATAAACCTACTGGCTCAGATTTCTTTGCTGGAATTCAAAATACATTTGCGAGTAATTTCGACTTGACAACAACGAACGTATTTAAGGCAAAAGTGTATTCTACCAAAGCAGATGTGATATTTCGATTTGAACTACTAGCTAATCCAAATGACGGTAGTATTGGGAATCCTGCTCCAGTATTTGTAACGATACCGACGGCAAATGAATGGACAGAAGTTGAATTCACTTTTACGAATTTACCAGCTTCTCCAACAGCGTATAACCAATTAGTAATAAAACCAGATAATGATCAATCGGATAGCCCAATAACTGATGGTGGTACATACTATATAGACGATTTGACACTTAATGCTGATGGTGGTGGCGGTGGAACATGTACAGATACAGAATTAAAATTACCTATAGATTTTGATTGTTCAACTGTAACATATGATTTTGCGACATTTAATGGAGCTTCTTTTAGTGTTGTTGATAATCCACAATTATCAGGAGCTAATAATGTAGCTTCAAAAGTTGGTGAGATAGTAAATATAGGAGGTGCATTTGAAGGAGGCGCATTTACGCTAGACTCTCCAGTGGATTTTTCTACAGACAAATCAGTTAAATTAAAATTATATTCAACGGTAGCTGTACCGATTTTATTAAAGTTTGAAGGTGCAGGTGCTCCTGTTGAAACTTCGGTAAATCATGGAGGAACAGGTTGGGAAGAGTTAACATTTGATTTTACTTCATCAGATCAGTTTAATGTACTGGTATTATTTATAGATGGTCCTGGTACAACGGCAGGTACTTTCTATGTTGATGATATAGAGCAAGTTGCAACTACTACTAGTGGTGGAACATGTTCAGATACAGAATTAAAATTACCTATAGATTTTGATTGTTCAACTGTAACATATGATTTTGCGACATTCAATGGAGCTTCTTTTAGTGTTGTTGATAATCCACAATTATCAGGAGCTAATAA
>Ga0316189_10006938_pt1 | contig 10767 bp, 10 predicted proteins | sample LowCovwburrow_MG_FD_204930 | JGI IMG/M metagenome (GOLD analysis project Ga0316189, IMG submission 204930) | Coastal sediment microbial communities from Maine, United States - Lowes Cove worm burrow | ecosystem: Environmental > Aquatic > Marine > Coastal > Sediment | place: USA: Maine... | reverse complement strand
ATCGCGGGTGATCGCGAGCTCTACGACATCGGGCTCGATGTCCTGGAGCGGACGGCACGATCCGCGATGAGCCGGCCGTTCTCTGCCGGGTTTGTGTTGGTCGCGGTCGACCACGCGACCGCCCCCGTCCGCGAGGTCGTGCTTGCGGGCGATGCTGGCGCGCCCGCAACCGCAGCGCTGTGGAAGCAGATCATGTCGACCACGCACGCCCGTGTGCTGCCCGTGCGCCTTCCCGCGAGCGGGCCCTCGGAGGCGCTGGCCGCAGCGTTCCCCGCGTTGGGGGGCAAGCAGGCGCGCAACGGTGACGCGACTGCGTACGTCTGCGAGCAAGGAAGCTGCCAAAAGCCCACGGGGGATCCCGCGGTGCTCGCCAAGCAGCTCGCCGCCGCGCTCGGCAACGCCGAGGGGTAGTCCGCTCTCGCCAGCGTCTGAATCTCGGGGCTCCCGTTGCGCCGCCCCGCGAATCTGAATCGGGTAGCGGTGCCGGCCGGGTGGCCGACGATCGTCTGTCGCTCGCTAAGCAATCCGCGACGCGTTGAGAAGTCCCGAAAGGGGACTCGTTGAAGCTCCGCGGGCGCAATAAGTTTTGCCGAAGTTCGGGAACGCGCGTGCGCGGCTGGGTACCTCTCAGCTGCGTGGCCTTGATGGCTGCGCTCCCGAATCAACATGAAACGACACACCCTCCCCATCACCGCAGCCACTGCGCTGCTCACCTTCTCTGTGCTCGGCTGCCAGTCCGAGCAAGCACCCGTCGAGCCGGTATCGATGGCCGACATCGGACTCGACGAAGGACAGAGCTACGCCGACGTGGTGCCGTCCGAGTTCCAAAGTTCGATCGAGCACCGCGACACCGATGCGCCAGCCCGCACCGACAACACACCCGTCGCTGGAGCGACAATCTTCTCCACGCCCGAGTCGTCAATCTTCCCGATGCCGCGGCAGCCTCGCTCGTTCGCCGACAAGGCAGAACTGGTCTCGTTCGTTGCTGAGGCCTTCGGCGCCGACGATCTCATCTACGACGAGAACGGAAACCTCGAAGGCGCGCGCGGCTCGTACGCCATGATCGGCAGCTCGTTTTTCGAGGACGCCGACCTCGGCCTGCGCTATCGCGTCACCGAGCCGATGCTGGCATTTGCGGGCGGCGCCCGAGGGACGATCGAGGTCGCGGGAGAGACGATCTGCGTCGATCCGGACGGCGACTGCTCGACCGCGCGCGCCTCGTATCTCGAGCCCGTGGGGGACCTGACGGCGCCGACTCACGACCCCGAGTGCGGCTCCAACGGCGTCTGCGTGGAGTTCCATTCGTTCTACAACCGCACGTCGTTTCCGTTCCCCTGGGCACGACACGGATCGAACCTCCGATTCACGACATACAGCGCACTGCCGTCCACACAGATGCGCACAAACGGCCGCGTTGACGTGCCCCCGTACGCGCTCGGTGAACCGTTCTGGACCACGTTCCCGATGCCCGACGAGTCCAATCAAGGGCAGGACTCCGTCGAGTCGGCGGTGTGGTGCTTCGGAACGAGCAACTGCGTTGAGCACCAAGCCACCGCGGTGTGTGGGTGGGGCAACATTACCGACCCCGATATCTACCGCAGCCGCCGCACGGGGAACGGCCCAGCCAACAACTCGCGCTGCCCGAGCTGAACGATGCGTCGACGTGCAGGCGTGGCCGTGACCGCGAGATTGACCGCGATACTGTTCGCGACAATGACCGCGGCCTTGAGCGGCTGTGGCGAGGCGACAGCCGCCGACGCCTGCAACGACGTCGAAGATGCGGCGGTCGTCGAGCTCGCGCTCGACGGCCAGCCGCAGTGCCTCGGCGTTCGGGTTGCACTGGGGTGGGTGCTCACCGCCCAGCACTGCGTGCAGCCCTTGGGCCAACCGACGTTCGCTCCCGCGCGGCTCGCCGTTGCGGGGGGGAGCGTGATGGGCGTAGTGGTTCGGCGGGACTCCGCGGAGAGTCTCGGCGCTCTCACCGGAGCCGATCTAGCTCTGGTGCGCATCCCTGGCATCGACGGGCCCCTCGTCACGGTTGGCAGCCCCAGCCCTGCGGCGAGCTGCGCGTCCGTGCGCAGACACCTGAATCCGGTCGCCGCCCCGACGTTGGCGGTCGACGAAACCACCGTCTACACGGACGCCCTGACACGGCCGGGTGACTCGGGCGGTCCGCTCCTGGATCTTTATGGAGACGCTGTCGGGATAGCCTCGTGGAAGGGCGCTTCGAACGGGCCAGCCGTCTACACGCGCATCGACGCACACGAAGACTGGCTGTGGTCCACCGTCGACGAATGAGTGCCCACCGCCACGCTGGCCTTGTGGTTTGTTTACACTGACACCGTCGATGTCCAAACTAGGAGACCTCCGCCCGCGCACCGACTCCAAGCCGGCCCGGCCCGAGAAGGCAGGAGAGTGGGGCCCGAGCGCCGAGCAGCAAGCCGCGTTGCGCACAGCCCACAATGACGCGATCTCGAACGACACGGTGTACTCCGCGCTCGCGACCCTTGGCGACAGCGTCGTGCTCGTCGTTGTGGGGGCGGTCTTCTGCGCCGTGTTTGCCGCGTGCACGATCCTCATCGACGGGGACGCGGGCATGTGGATCGGCGGGATCGCCAGCGGCGTGGCGCTCGTCGCCGGCTTTGTGCTCGCCAGGCAGCTGCAGCGGCGCGGCGCGGCAGCCGAGCTGGCCCGCGTGCGGGTACTCCCGATCCCTCTGGACCTGCCCGAGTACATCACCCTGCTGGCGACGACCCACCCCGAAAAGGGGCGCGTGCGCGTCGTGGTGTGGTTCGAGTCGGCGCCGTCACCCGAGCAGCAGGAGGCCTGGGCCTCCGCCGCACGCACGCACGGGGTCACTGACGTGGAGTGGGAGAGTGCGGACGAGCAGCTGCGCCTCACGTCGGAGTTCCTGACGCTGCAAAAAAGGGACGAGGACGGGTGGGACCCAGACAATCGCCCGATCCATCGGCAGGTGCGCAAGATCTTGACGCAGGTCGTGGTGCCGCAACAACAAGCGTGCCCGCTGCACTCGGTCCAGGTGCGTATCGTCTAGCAGGGTGTTGGGCCGACTTGAGCTTCCGCAGTCTGTTCTCACCAAACTCACCGGCACCTGTCGCTTGTCCGTGCGACGGGTCGTCCTGCGCAGGCGGGGCTGACTTCTCCTGTGGCGGCTGAGCATCGAGGCGGCGCTCGACCTCGGCGGTGGCGCTGGGCGACAAGCCGACGATCGCCTCTGCGCGAGCGAGGGTCGCCCGCGTCTGAGCGGCCAGGCCGAGGGCACCGTAGGCGCGCGCCAGCCCGACGATGACTTGTGAGCGGCTGGGGTTCCGCTGGTCACCGACCGGCGCCGTCGCCGTTCGCGGGTCAGAGCATCGGGTCGGTTGCGCACGATTTCCAAGACGGCGGGTCCGGATCAACGACGTGTGTAATGGTCTTTCATGGAAGCCGAAATCACGTAGAACGAGACAAGCTCGGCCGCTACACCCCCTTCGCTGTCGAGTGCTTGACGCGGACGGGCCGGCTGTCCCCCGCTGACGCGCTGTCCGACTTTCACTATCGTCGATTTGTGTCCACGCCAAACCTGTCGATGTTGTGTGCGTTCGTCCCGTTCGTGCTGAGCGGTTGTTTCCAAGATGCGGGTGACGCGGTCGGTGGCACCACCGACGACAGCGATGGGGATGGGGGCGCGAGTGCAGACACGGGCACAGACGCGGGAGCGGGCACGGGCTCAGACGCGGGGACACACGCGGACACGGGGGTCGACACGGGCGGTGAGGGAGACGCTGTTTGTGGAAACGGTGTCGTCGAGATGGACGAGGAGTGCGACGACGGCAACAAGGACGACAGCGACAGTTGCACGAGCCTGTGCGCAGTGCCTTCTTGTGAAGACGCAGTCCAAAACGGAGATGAAACGGATGTTGACTGCGGCGGGAGCTGTGAGGGCTGTGAACCGGCCGGGATCTGTGACGATGACTCGGACTGCGTCTCGGCGAACTGCTACGTCGGTGAGTGCATGGAAGCTTGCGTCCCGTGGGCGCAGCAGTTCGGGACCTCATCTGGGGACGCTATCTACGATGCAGCCATCGATCCGCTGGGCAACATCGTCGTGGCAGGGGAGTCCGCGGGCACCTTTCCGGGCGCGAGCAACTCCGGAGGCGATGACGCCTTTGTCGCGCGGATCGGGGCGGATGGGACCTTGGACTTTGTCCGTCAAACCGGTGGTCCGAGCGAAGACCTGGCGCTCGGGATCGCCGTGCGAGGCGAGCTTCTTGTCATCACCGGCAGGACGGAGGGGGCCTACGACGGCAACGCTGCGCTCGGTTCCACCGATGGCTTCTTGACCGCGTACGACGACAACACCACCAAGCTCGCGTCTCAACCGGTTGGCACGGCGGCGTACGACACGCTGAGCCAGGTTGGCCTCGATGCCAACGAAAAGCTCCTGCTCGTCGGCAATACCAACGGCGACTTCGCCCCGACCGGCCATCCGGATTCCGACCTGCTGATCGTCAAGACCCATAGCGATGGAGCACAGATCTGGGCTCACCAACTGGGCGGCCCAGCGGTTGACTACGGGCGCAGCGTCGCGATTGACGGCGACAACAACGTGATCGTTGTCGGTGACTCGGACGGAGCCTTCGAAGGCAACGCTGCGCTCGGAGACTTCGATGTCACGCTGGCCAAGCTCGACCCCGACGGGATGCTCGATTGGAGCCTTCAGCTCGGTGGCGCAGCGCTTGACCGTCCGGGGGATGTCGCTACCGACGAGGCAGGCGACATCTATGTTGTGGGCCACACGGCGAGTGACTTCGAAGGCGCACCAGCGCTGGGTGAATTGGACGCCTTCATCACGAAGGTCTCGGCAGCGGGCGAGGTGCTGTGGACGACGCAGTTCGGTACCGGCGCCGACGACATCGCCCAAGCCATCGTGCTCGACGCCGAGGGCACGGTCTATGTGGCGGGCGGCACGGCAGGCGACTTCGGCGGCGCCCTGGCTCAGGGAGAAAACGACATGTTCATCGCCGCCTTCGACTCCGCTGGCGCCATGATGTGGAGCGAACAACTCGGGACGAGCGGAGAAGACGTGGGCCGCGGTCTCGCGATCGGCCCCGAAGGCCAGCTCTACCTCGCTGGCTACTCCGCGGGTCCCCTGGGGGGTTCTAGCCTTGGCGGATACGACGGCTACATCGCTCGGGTCTGTACACGGTAGGGCGAATCCCCGACGTTCGGGCAGACGGGTGCCGCGGCATCGACCCCAACGACGGCCTCATGACCTGCGACGACGCGCTGGAGAACGTCCTGTTTTGCTCGTCGATGACGGACTACCGGTGGGTCGTGTTCTTGGAGTGCGATGCCGACGAGTCTTGCTGGGACAACGGCGACGACGTGTACACCTGCATGCCCGACGACTGACGGGACTGAGGGGGACAGCGTCACGCGTGGCTGGCATGAACACTGAGCCGGTGCCGCCGTAGGCCGGCCTACGGCCACCGCTCGCCCGCATGGTTCCGCAACGGGACCCAAGGCCTGCGCCCGCCCGTCTACCATTCGCGCCAATGACGACGCGACGGAAGTTCATCCAAGGACTGGCAACGATCGCTGCCTGCGATGTTGCGGACCCAGGCCCGGACGGGGAGCGGGGCAACGAGCGGAACCGCAACGCCGACAAGAAAGATGACCGACCCGATATCATCTTCATCTCGATCGACGACCTCAACGACTGGCCCACCCCATTCATCGGTCCCAAGCCCACCATCGATCCGCTTGGTGTATCGACGCCGAACCTGGACCTGCTCGCGCAGATGGGCACGGTGTTCCAGCGGGCGTACTGCGCGTCGCCCATGTGTGGACCATCGCGCTCGGCGACGCTCACGGGACTGCCGCCCCATGTCTCCGGGGTGACGGAGCAGGAGAATATTCTCAACCCGAAGATCGACGAGTTTGGGCCGCTGCTGCAGGTCCCGACCACCACCCTGCCCCGCCTGCTTCACGGGGCCGGGTACCGCACATTTGGCGCGGGGAAGGTTTTCCACGGCGGTGGATTTGCCAACGCCGACCAGGAGTTTCCGGACTGCGCCATCGAACCGGACGCATCGTTCGACTCGTGCGCGTGGGACCACTACGAGATCCTGAGCAGGCGCGTGCCGGAGGGCGCCTGCGCTCCCGACCCAGGCAACGGCGATATCTCGGATGCATCGCGGCCGTGTGCGGCGCCCTTCGACCTAGACACTTCGATGCTCCCCGACGCCCGGGTCGCGCGCTTCGGACTCGAGCGACTGCAGACCGAGAGTACCGACGAGCCGATGTTCTTGGCGCTCGGGTTCTTCAAGCCACACAAGCAGTGGGAGGCGCCTCAGGAGTTTTACGACCTCTACGGCGACGGCACGCTCGTCCCACTGGACGCTGCAGTCGAGAAGGCAGACCAAGACGACCTGACCCTGACGGGCTGCGCCACCCTTCGAGATTCACGCAACTCGCCGCCGCCCGACACCTGGGACACAGCCACCCGGTCGGCGATCCGTGGTTACCTGGCCTGTGTCTCGTACGTCGATAGCCTGGTGGGAGCGGTTGTCGCGGCCGCGGCCGAGCGCGAGCGCCGGGCGATCATCGTGTTGTGGAGCGACCACGGCTATTTCATGGGAGAAAAGCGCGGCTGGAAGAAACCGACGCTGTACGAGCGCGCGACCCGGGTACCGCTCATCATCGCGGATACCGCGAATCCTGTTGCGCAGTCGACCCACGGGATGGCGAGCTTGATGGATCTACTTCCCACCGTGCTGGACTACGCCGATGTGGCCGATCCTCTACAGCACGGGGTTAGCTTGCGGCCGCTCGTCGAAGATGCCAACGCCCCTTGGGCGCAGACGAGCGTAGTCTCGACCTTCAACTTCCAGGCCGACCTTCGTCGCAACGCAAAGCAGAACTTCAAGCCCGACGCCGAGCGCTGCATGAAAGAGCAGCAAGTCCACGCCTGCGGGCCGTTTGTGCTCGCATGCCCAAGTCATCCCAGTCGGCTCGCTGGCGCCTCATTCGCGCTGCGAACACATCGCCCCAACGAGGAGTATCGATACGTCCGTTACTACGACAACGACGGATTTCAGCTTCCCGGCTTCTCCGATGACAACGGGGACCCCGTCGCGCATGAGGAGCTCTACGACCTCGCGGCTGACCCGAACGAGCGGGTGAACTTGCTCGCGGGCGAGGTGACTCCCGAGCTCACCGCGCTCGTCGACGCGCTTGGCGACGAGCTCGACAGCAAGCTGGCCTAGCCGGGGGGCTCTGTACGCTCCCCTGCGCCACAAACGCGTGGCAAACGGCTCTAGTTGGGTAGCTCCGGCATGCCCCCGCCGGGCCCCTTGCCGCCCGGACCTTTGCCGCCTGGGCCTTTGCCCGGACCGAACGGGCCGACGACGGGTTTCTTCGGCCCAACGCCAGGCGGGAGCTTGGGTCCTTTGACGGGTGCCTTGGGGCCCTTGATGATGCCCGGATCCTTGGGACCCTCTGGGCCTTTGCCACCTGGGCCTTTGCCACCTGGGTCCTTGCCCGGCCCCTTGCCCGGTCCTTTGATCGGGTCCTTGATGGGCCCCTTGCCTCCCGGCCCCTTGCCTCCCGGCTTGCCGCCCGGACCTTTGCCGCCTGGGCCCTTGCCACCCGGACCCTTGCCGCCCGGACCCTTGCCAGGACCCTTGCCAGGCACCTTGCCGCCCGGTCCCTTACCCGGGCCCTTGCCGCCGCCTGGATCTTTGCCCGGCCCTTTGCCCGGTCCCTTGCCTGGCTCCTTGCCTCCGGGATCCTTGCCCGGTCCCTTGGTGGGCGTCTTGCCTCCGGGGTCCTTGCCGCCGCCCGGCTCCTTGCCGCCGCCCGGCTCCTTGCCACCGCCTGGATCCTTGCCACCGCCGCCCGGCTCCTTGCCGCCTCCGGGCTCTTTGCCGCCGCCTGGATCCTTGCCCGGGTCGCTGAACAGCAGATCGTCTCCGGTTGGGATCGATGGACCCAGCGGTCCACCCGTCCCATTCCCTGGACCATTCTCTCCGCTGCCGGGGCGGCCGGGCATATGCGGCCCCTTGCCACCACCCGGCAACTCGGGTGCCCCCGCGATGGGGCCCTCGCCGTGCGGGGAGTTGGGCATGTTGGGCTTCGCCCCAGGCAACCCCCCTTTGGGCTGAACGACCGGACCGTTCGGCGCGCCAGGCTTGGCCACGACGGTGGGACCCTTCGTCGATCCCTCCGGCTGCTCGCTCTTGTTCTTGCTCTTCTTGTTTCGCTTCTTCTTGGTCTTGGCCTTGGGGGCGGCATCGGCGTGTACCTGTGCCTGCGCCAAGCTCGGTATCCCGAGCGCTAGAGACAACGTCAGCAATTGGAGAGTCGAACGTGCGGTGGTCATGGCATGCGGGGCGAGCGATCAAGCGCACGCGATTGGCTTAGTGGCGCAGGCGCACCAAACCGTTCCCGACTGACACACAGCCCGCGCCACGCCACGCAGACACCCGTTGTGGCTCGACCGACTCGGGACCGGGCCGCGTCATCGCAATTGACCCCGACCGAGCCTCAATCCGCGATCAGGTCGGCAAGACCCATCGACAGCATGAAGTCCGTCTGCGCAGCCGTATGCGCGTCGTTGATCCCAGTGACCAACGCCCCGTGCTTGGGGTCCAACACCAGCCGCTGCGGACGAGAACCGGCCTTCGCATTCACCAGCATGGTGATCGCTGTCGCCACCTGGTCGGGATCAGCCGCTTGCGGCGGCGCCGTCATGTCCGCCAGCGTTGCGCCGAGTCGGTCGCCCAAATCCGCAATCGCCCCGTAGTTGCCCGCGAGTCCTTCGTCGGCGCCATCCTCGACTCGATCCGAAAAGCCGGTCGGGAAGAACCCAGGCTCGACGATCGTCGAGTCGATGCCGAGCGGCGCCAACTCGTACGTGTAGGCCTCGGCCAGCGCCTCGTACGCTGCTTTGCTCGCACAAAACGCCCCCATCGCAGGCAGCACCAGCCGACCCAGCGTACCCGTCACGTGAACGAGCAGCCCTTCGCCACGCTTGCGCATGCTCGGCAGGACCGCACGCAGAACGCGATGCGGAGCGATCACGTTGATGTCGAGCTGGAACATGAGGTCCTCCTCGGTGACCGTCTCTTCCAGCCCCACCATGGTCACGCCAGCGTTATTGACGACGGCATCGAAGTCACCCGCGTCCGCCAACGCTTGGGCCACCGCCTGCTCGACCGATTCGTCGGCACCGCAATCCATCTCGTAGATCGTGATGCTCCCGGGCCCACCGCTGGCCGCGGCCGAGAGCGCGGCTGCGTCTGCGGCGTGGGTGGTGGTTGCCTCGCGCATGGTGGCAAACACGCGGTGCCCATGATGCGCCAGCTTCAGCGCGGTAAGACGGCCAATGCCGTGGCTCGTGCCCGAGATAAAGACTCGCTTTGACATCCCTTAGATCCTGCTGTCGACCGTTCGCTGTGCGAGGCCTTCCCGCATGCAGCGGTGGCGCCTCAGCGGTGTCACGCTTGGTCGAACACGTCCGCGTGCATCTCGGGGAATCGGACCTTGCACGCCCCCGGCTTGGTCAACCCGTCGAGGTACAAGACGCCCTCGTCGTTGGTTCGTGCGTGACGTGTGCCGCCGTCGGGTAGCTCGACGACACACCGCACGCCAGCCACGGGCGCTTCTTCTTTGTCGACGACCAAGATCTCGAGCCAGTGCTCTTGGGTCACCAAGGGCTCGACGGGCATCAGGTCCTTGAGGTCCGCGATCGCATTGGACGCGCTGCTCTGACTGGCCCTGGGAAGTCCGTTGGCGCTCGGCTGCCGGTAGACGACGACCTCCCCCCAATCGAGTGCGTCCTTGAGGTTGTCGGCGAGCCGAGGGTCGGACGCCGCATCGGCACGGAAGCCCAATACCGTGCACGCGTCATTGAACGCGGCGGTGCGGCCATCGGCGGGAAGCTGAGCGAGCATCCACGCTGCCTCCGAAACCGGCACCGGTTCATACCCCCCCGGAACCGACGCAGAACTCTTGGCTATGGCGTACTCGTCGCCGCCCGACGCAAAGAAAAACAGATCCATTGCCTAGGCTTGAAATTACCACACGAGCGCAGGGTTGCCCGCGGAACAACCAACGGAACAAGTTGCGGGCGGCGCGCGAGGGGTCATCGGCGGTTGGCGTGGAGCGATTCTGTTACAGTCCCGGGCTCGCCCATGGCCGTTTTTTCCGCGGAGGACTCCAGCCGCCTGGACTTTGAGATCCTCAAAGCAGGAGGCATCTCGCTGTACTACCAGCACGAGATCCTCGCCGAGGACGTCTCTTGGCTGGCCCTGGAAAAGTACGAGGTCGTACAGTTTGAGGACGAGGCAATGGACTCGATGGACGCGTTCCACTTCGAGGCCCGACTCAAGTTCGGCGTGGGCGCAGAGTACGAAGCAACGCCAGACGGCTTCCGCACGTCCGCCAGTCAGCTGTCCTTGGTCGAGCCCGGCCGCGTCGCCCTGGTGCTCACGGGCATCGATCGCCTCGCCGCAGACGACCCAGAGCAAACCCGCGCACTGCTCGACGCGGTGGCGATGCTCTCGTGCGAAGGCCTGTTGTTTGGACGTCGCATCATCGCGCTCGCTCAAAGCGACGTAGGCGACTTAGAGATAGGCCCGATCGGCGCCCGAAGTATCGGCTGGAACGCACGAGAGCGCGCGGGCTGGACCCGCGGGCTCTAAACCTCTGGCAGGCTCACGCGTCGACGAAACGGCGGATCGTTTCCTCGATGGTTTCCTT
>Ga0316189_10006936_pt1 | contig 10768 bp, 7 predicted proteins | sample LowCovwburrow_MG_FD_204930 | JGI IMG/M metagenome (GOLD analysis project Ga0316189, IMG submission 204930) | Coastal sediment microbial communities from Maine, United States - Lowes Cove worm burrow | ecosystem: Environmental > Aquatic > Marine > Coastal > Sediment | place: USA: Maine... | reverse complement strand
ACCAGTCGGCCGACAAGCCTCAGCCGCCAGCCGCGCTGGATGAAACCGTTCGCGCCGCCGCGCACCAGGCGGTAAAGCCGAAGCGCTCACACGCACCGCAATGGCTGGGCGGTATTGCTGCCAGCCTTATCGCTGCGCTACTGATTACCCAGCTAATGCCGACTGTGGAACAGGAAGCTGACATTTCGACCAGGCAACATGACATGCGCCTCCCGGCTACTGATGCCGTAGAACCCGGTCTGAAATTACGCGAAGCTGCGCCGGCAGCAGCGGCACCGAAGTCCGCGCCACTGGAATCAAAGCCGGATCGCGCCAGGACAGGCAACCTGATCATGCTGGAGAAATCTGAATTGAAACGGTCACAGCCGCCTAAAAAAGCCGTTGCGCGGGATGAGGCTGATGCCATTTTGCCGTCTGAACCCATGGAAGAAGCAGTTCGTGGTGCATTGTCGACACCTGTTGTTATCCCCACGTCAGCCGAGACAGAACTACAGAACATCATTGATCTGCTGGACGCCGGCAGGCTGCGAGAAGCTGAACAGCGTCTTGACGATTTCCGGAAACGCTACCCGGAGGTTGAAATACCGGAGACTCTCACCCGGCGACTGGAACCATCAGCCTCGGACTAGGCGGCGACAGGACTTGCCGATTTCAGGGGCGCGGCACAATCGCCACTTCATCGCCACCTTCGATCAGGGTGAAGGGTTCGGCAAAGTGCTTGTTCACCGTCACCTGCACGCGTTCTTCGGTAAATGCCTCGTTCCAGTCATCACCACGTTTTCGCAGCCAGGCAAGCAGGCTTGCCACGTTGGTTACCGAAGCCGGTATGTCGAGATCTTCGTCGTCTTTGCCGGAGATGATTGCCAGCTTGATGAAATACAGCACCTTGATAGCGACCTTGCCGTCCGGCTTGTCGCCACGCTCCAGACCGTTGTCTTCCAGCTGTTGCAGGTAGGCCTGCCAGCGATTTTCGTAGTTCACGCCGAGATCGTGCAGATTGTCCCATGAGCACGTACAACTGTAACCGTCATTGAAGTCTATCTGCAGCGCCTCGGTATCCCGGGGCTCGATAGCCTGGAAATCGACCTGCTTTTTACCTTGCACCGGCGCGCCTTGATCGGTGCTTACGCGCAGGTATTCACACGGATAGTTAAAGCTGAAACCATCTGAAAAGGCGATCTCCAGCAGGCGGGATTTCTGATGGAGATTGATGCCGGTGGGGGCAATCGGGGCGGCCTGGTCTGTCACGTTGTACTCGGTTATCTGAAAGCCGGCGTATTGTCGCATAAAACTGTTTGCGGTGGCGCATTAAGGGGATTACCCCTTCTTTCTCCAGGTATCGGGCGTTATCATTGCCTGCAATGAATAAACTCAACCTGTTTCTGATCGCGCTGCTGACCGGCACGCTTACCTTTGCGCTCTACACGTATAAAACCTCGCAACCGCCGGATCGGGAACAGATAGAACGCTGCAACGAACGGGTCGCGCAAATGCCGGAAAACACACAGCAGGAAATCAACCGCAGCATCAACACTTTTATCGAGTGTCTTGAAGAATAAATCAGCGCTGTCTAGTTAAGTGCCAGGTCGTCGTAGCGGCTGGTACTGAATTTATTACCAAACAGCTCGTAGACTTCGTCAACAGTGCGAGGGTCAGAGGGTTTCGCGTGGAAAATGTCCTGATTGCTCTTGGCCGCCGCAGGAAACATCTTTCCGGCGTGAATATCCGGTGTTTCCTCAAGCGCCCTCAGAAACGCAATGGCGCCATCGGTGCCCAGGAAATGGGTTAGATACAAGTCTGTCTGGGTGGGCGCGCGGTCCAGCGAGAAGCTCAACTTGCGCTGATTATCGCGCACAGTTTCTGCAACCATCATCGCTGATACCCGGGGATTCTTGCGCAGTTCGAGCAGGTGTTTGTAGAGTGCCTTGTCCTTCACCATCGGCCGCTGATAACCACCCCTTGTCACGTAGAACTCGATGGCTCCGGCATAGTGATTCAGACCGTAACTGGCACCATGTTTCTTTATAGTGTTTAACCAGGTATCACGGGTGAACTGGTACAGGCCAGTCGCCGACGAACCCGTGGCCTTGATCTCCGGTTCAAAGTTACTCTCGGTTGCGGCGAGCTTCATCAGGTAGGCGAAATCTACACCCGTCCTCACACTGCTGAGGCGAATAGCGGCCAACACGCCGCGGTCCATGCCGAAACGATCTGCATCATTGCGTGCCATATTTGCGTAGCTGCCAAGCACAGCCGACAGCTGGTCATCAGTCAGTTGAATTGTCGACCCAGGTAAATACAGTGACTCGAACTCCTCGAGCGCCAGCCTGGTACGCAAGCCCTTGAAGCCATCGGCCTTACCGATGTCAAAGCCCAGCGTTAACAGGTTCTTTTGTTGCTTCTGCACCAGCGGGTCAAATTTGGCAGCTGACCTTGCAAAACCGGGATCAGGCACCAGCAGCGCTGGCCCCCACTGCCGGTGCTGCGACGTTTTTGTGCTGGCAACCCGGGTTTTACCTTTATCGGAAGTCGGCGGTGGTTTTTTCTTGTCAGTAGACCCTTTCCTGTTTTTATCGGTAGATCCGTCCTTGCTTACGCTGAGCTGAGTCGTTTCCAGTGCGGTGACTGCCACCGCCCCCGATTGGCGCTGCGCCACTGCGTTGCTTTGCGCATCCTGGAAGGCAAGTGAAGTGAACAGTGCTGCGATCGTCAGGAAAGCGCCGCCGACATACATCGCAACCTGGTTCAGTATGCTGTGTGTCGCCGGGCTGCCGGCCGCGGTCGCCGGACCGCTGGCTGCAGTGACCGGTCTGACATAGTGTTTGGCGACGTTGACCTGTTGATTCGCCTGGTCCAGCCGGGACCTGGCTGTTGCGAGTGACGACTTGAGCTCCTCAACCTGTTGCAGTGCCTCATCACGCTGCAAGGTCAGTGCATGGAAAGCGCGATGCTCTGCGTCGAGTTTGGCCTCGGCTTCGGCTAATTGTTTTCTGAGTTCGTTCAGTTCAGAGCTGTGTTCTTCGTTGCGCTGCTGCTCTAAACGACAAGACCACTGGTCACGCTCACGCGCGTACTCCAATGCGTGCTGTTTCTGTTTGGCCAAAGCCTTTTGTAATTCGGTGTGATCTTGCACAACAGTTCAACCCTGATAGTCATTACTAACGATGGCTTCCTTGTTAGCGTAATCCTGGATAACGTAATCCTGCCGACGTGATTTTACAGGATGTTTAAAGGATAACTAGCAAGATTCGTACACCATATTAACTATTGCTAATATTTCAGTAAGTTAAGCGACTGTCACCGATGGGAGACAGTGAGGATATGTAAAGTAATTCGACGTTTTTAGAGAATTTTTTACAGTTTCAGGCGGGTACATGGCTGGCATCCGGCTGGATTGACTGTACAGACTGCCTGGATGCAGCCTGGTCGTTAAAGCGCTGTTACCAGGGGAAACGGCTCGACCGGGCCTCCAGCAAACCGATGATCGCTTCGTGATTTTCTGCCATGGCGAAGTCCCTGGCCTGCTTCCTGTCCAGATTTCTCAGCCCCGTATCTGCGTCGTGCTCGAGTAACATGACGACAACCGGCGCATGACCATCGCCTGCCGCAAACATCAACGCTGTGTTGCCCTGGGCATTTTTCCTGTTGATATCAACGCCGGAACGAAGCAGCGCGTCGACCACCGTGACGTGACCGTTAACCGCTCCGAGCATCAGGGCGGTGTTACCCGCGACAGAAACGGCTTCCGCGTCTGCCCGCCATTTCAGGAATCCTTTAACGATCTTCGCATGGCCGTGCATTGCAGCGCGATGAAGCGGCGTATAAGCCTCTTCATCGGCGACATCCAGTGAGGCGGATGATTTCAGCAGTACGTTCACCAGCGGCACCGAACCTTGGTCAGCGGCATACCAAAGCGCTGTTCGCCCTTCGGCGTCCACGCAGTCAACGCAGGCATTTCTGGCCAACAGCATTTTCACCGTCTTTACGTCACCGTTACGCGTCGCCCACAATAAAGACGCAGAGGTTTTTCCGGCCTCTATATTCAGCTCGGCACCCGACTTCAGCAACAACGCGACAATCCGGGAATGACCGGCAACAATCGCCACGTCCAAAGCCGTTTCGCCGTCGGTATTGGCGACAACGCGTGCCTTGCTACGCAACAGGTGATCGACAACGACCTCGTATCCCTGCCCCGCAGCCAGTAGCAGAGGGGTGTCGCCCGCGCGGGTGGCTGCATTTACATCGGCGCCTGCTGCAATCAGATCCTGAAGAATGTCCCTGTTGCCACGCCAGGCCGCCCGCGACAACGCGGTATAACCTTCAGCATCGCGCGTATCCGGATCTACACCCTGTTCAAGCAGGGCCTGCACCGCCGCTCTTTGACCTCTCCAGGCTGCTTCCACGATTAAGGGAACTGCCGTGTCATCGCGCTGACCCGCAAGCTTGCGTACCCGCTGTGCAGCGTTACTGTCCTTATCCTTGTCCAGCCTGGTCTGCATTGATCTGGCACCGGATTTCGCCAATGCCTGCCGGATGCGCGCCTGTTTGCCATTGCCGGCGTAGTCAAGCGCTGACCAACCCTTGCGGTTTGCCTGATTGGGATCGGCGCTGTGTTTCAACAGCAGGTTTACTGTCGGCAGGTCGCCGGCACGCGTGGCCAGTATCAAGGGCGTGTTGCCTGTCGCGTCCTGCTGGTTGATGCGGGCACCGGCATTCAGCAGGTGGGTAACAATAGCCGCGTTGCCAGCGGAAGCCGCTTTCAACAAAGCGGTGTCGCCGTAACGATCCAGCTGGTGAACATCTGCACCCCGTTGCAGCAAGAGTTCGACAATCTCCACCCGCCCCTGCCCGGCAGCCTTGATGAGCGCGGTTGCCTGGTAGGCATCCAGGCTGTTGACTGCAATACCGCTGTCCAGCAACTGTTGAACCCGGCTGTTATCGCCCTTGATGGCTGCGCGGTGTAACAATTCCGCTGAATCGCCAGCATCGGCTACTGAATCGGTACGCTCACTGGCCTGGCCTGCCGGCCCGATTTTCTTTACCGCCTTGTCGTGTCCCTGTGCTGCAGCCTTGCGGTACCAGGCTATCGCCTTGCCGGAATCTTCCGTCACTCCCCAGCCGTTTTCATACATGCCGCCCAGGTTGTACTGCGCCTTCGCATGCCCCTGTTCTGCAGCCTTTTGATACCAGTAGGCAGCCCTGGCGTGATCTTTGCCGACACCGCGTCCACTGCGATACATGGCAGCCAACTGGTATTGCGCATCGACATGTCCCTGGTTACCCAGCTTTTTATACAATGTGTATGCTTTCTGATAATCACGCATACGCACAGCCGTCTGTGCATCCGCATATTCATCAGCGAGTAGCGGCGGGCTCAAGACCAGCGAGCCCAGTAGCAGGCCTGCAATCAGCCATCTGGAATCAGACCGTGCCATGTTTGGTCTCAACTTCGATGCCGGTTTTCTTCAGGAATCCTGTTGGCAACACACCACCGGCTGAAATAATCACCGCATCATTGGGCAAACTCACCACTTCATTGCCGGTGTCGAGCTGAACATTATTTTCTTCAATACTTTTTACATTTGACTTGAAATACACACGCAGCCGGCCTGCTGCCTCGGCATCAGCAACTTTCTGCCGATTCTTTTCCTTGGCACGTGAAAAGGCCTCCGATCGATATGACAGTGCAACTTCTGCCCCATCCTGCTCGGCGATACTGGTAGCCGCCTCAAGCGCGCTGTCACCACCACCTACAACCAGCACCCGCTGTCCACGGTACTGCTCGGCATCAATGAGCCGGTAAACCACTTTTGACAGTTCCTCTCCGGGCACGTCCAGTTTACGTGGCGTGCCGCGTCGCCCGATAGACAACAACACTGTTCGCGTCCGGTAGCTTTGCTTCGAAGTGGAAACCAGGTAACCGCCCGCTTCGGCGGTGATCGTTTCCAGTCGTTCCTGGTAATGTATTTTGATACCGGTTTTGCGCTCGACTTCTTCCCAGAAAGCGATCAGCTGTTCCTTGGTTGTTTCGGTAAAGGTAACTTTTCCGTATAGAGGCAGCTTCACAGGTGCTGTCATGACCAGCTTGCCGCGCGGGAAGTGGCTCACTGTACCGCCGAGGGTTTCCTGTTCTATGGTGACAAACTTGAGTTTATGCTCCATCGCACCCAGCGATGCAGAAAACCCGGCTGGTCCGGCACCAACGATAAACACGTCCAGCCATTCCCCCTGCTGCTGACCTGTTCCCGGGAACTTGCAGATATTTTCCAGTGCCTGGCGTCCCTGCTCCACGGCGTTACGTATCAACCCCATACCACCAAGTTCGCCAGCGATAAAAATGCCCGGCATATTGGTTTCAAAGTTTGCCTGGACAAAGGGAATATCCATACCGCGCTTTTCAGTGCCGAACACCAGCGTAATTGCATCGAACGGGCATGCCTGCTGGCAGGCACCATGGCCGATACAATGGGTCGCGTTAACCAAATGCGCCTTCGAGTCTATGACACCAAGCACGTTACCTTCCGGACAGGCGCTGACGCAGGCACCACATCCCATGCATTTGAGTGGATCGATCACCGGGTGTAGTGAAGCCGGTTCGGTAAGACCCGCCTGTATATTGGCGTCCAGCGCGGACCGGCTATCCGCTTCCTGCCGGCGCTTGCGAGGCGCGTACCACCCCACGAGCAGAAATATGGGCAGCAGATAGATGATCAAAGAAAGCTTCATAAGTCGTGTAACGTCACCCTGACCGCAAACCTCAAACTACTGCATCAGTTTCGACAAACCTGCGACGCAGCTCACACATTAAAATGTCGTCCGACATTTTTTTGTCGTCATGCAGCAACAAAAGAGCTAGCCATCATTTTTTACACCCACCAAGCATAAGCAATAATTTTTACGGTTAATCAAACAGTTAAAATATTTAATTAATTGTTTTTCTAGATTTTTCTACCCATTTTACGAGTGGTGCGCAACTTGCATATTGGGATTTATTTCCCAGATATTGTGAAATAGTACACAGTATACAACACGCTTGTACAGGCAAAATAGCCGCGTGAATAACCCTAAAGAGAGAGGGAGATTACCCGCTAAGGTGGTCGGAGATAAACAATGTCAATTGCGAGTGAACTATCCATTGAAGACGCAGGCCGGTGTGAACGCCCGGAACCCGGCGTTCAGAATCTTGTCGGCCTGTACCGTCTACGGATCCGCGGGATTGTAGTACCGAGCCTGTACATCCTGACCATGGCCATAATCTATATCGGCTGGCAGTACAGCGCCGAGCGACCGCTGACCGCGGAGCACGGCCTTGGCTACTGGCTTGGCATTATCGGTGGCAGCATGATGTTGCTGCTTCTGCTCTACCCGCTACGCAAGCATGCCCGCTTCATGAGCCGGCTGGGGCCGGTCAAATACTGGTTTCGCATGCATATGTTGTTTGGTGTGCTTGGACCGGTATGCATTCTGTTCCATAGCAGTTTTCGGCTGGGTTCAATGAATAGCAACATCGCCCTGTTCTGCATGCTGGCCGTGGCATCAAGCGGCCTTTTTGGCCGGTATTTTTACGTCCGTATTCATCATGGACTGTATGGACGCAAGGCATCACTCGCGGAAATCCAGGAACACGCCGAGTTACTCGATCGCGCCCTGGAAAGACCACTTGGCTCTTATCCCCTGTCAGCCAGCCGGATCCGGAATTACGAGCGCATGGCACAAAACCCGCCGGGCAACATACTCGGCAGCTTTGGCATGCTGTTCTCGCTGGGTATCCGCACCTGGTTTACATACGCGTCTCTCTGGCTTTCATTTGCTACTGATCTGCCCCCCGCGGAGCGCAAGGCACTGCTTCGGAATATTGGTGCCCGCATGGAATGTACCCGCAAGCTGTCCGAATTCCAGTTTTATACGCGACTGTTCTCCGCCTGGCATCTACTGCATCTGCCGTTATTCCTGATGTTGATTTTCTCCGGCTGCATTCACGTTGTAGCTGTGCACATGTACTAGGCATCCGCAGGGTACATATGAATTACTGGAAGCTGATACGAATAATGGCCGCTTACATACTACTGATCTCTGCACCGCCAGCTTCGCTGGCAGTGGATATTGAAACTCTGCTGATGCCCGGCGAAGTGATCAGCGGTCATGCAAAGTTTGAATCAGACTGTTCCAGCTGCCACACCCGGTTCAGCAAGAATACCCAAACCCGCCTGTGCCTGGACTGTCACGAGAAAGTAGATGCCGATATAACTGCCAGGGATGGATTTCATGGTCGTATTGTGAAAGACGGCGATACCTGCAAGCAGTGCCATAGCGAGCATTTGGGCCGCGGCGCCGATATTGTTCGTTTGAACCCGGCCACTTTCAATCATAATGACACCGACTTCCTGCTGCAGGGCAAACACCGCTCAACCAGCTGCAGCGCCTGTCACGACAGTGATGAACCCTACCGAAACGCGCCATCGGACTGCAAATCCTGCCATGGAAAACAGGACCCGCACAAAGGCAAGCTTGGTGAGACCTGTGCTGATTGTCACACCCCGAAATCATGGGACCAGGTCAAGTTCGACCATGATAAAACTGATTTCCGCCTGCAGGGCAAGCACGCGGATACAGCCTGTGATGCCTGTCACATCAATGAACGTTATGCCAGGACACCCGTTGCCTGTAATAGCTGTCATGCGCTTGATGATGTTCATAACGGTGCCAACGGTCAGAAATGCTCTGACTGCCACAATCAAAGCGACTGGTCGAAATCCAGATTCGACCACACCAGGGAAACCAAATTCCCGCTAAAGGGCCTGCATAAAGACATCAACTGCAAGGCGTGTCATACGAAATCTGTGAAGGAGGCACTACCCCACAAGGATTGCATTTCCTGCCATAAAAATGATGACCGGCACCATGGCCGCTACGGCAAAACGTGCCAGAGTTGCCACACGGAAGCAGGATGGGCTCGCAGCAACTTCAACCACGACATCAAAACCGACTTTGCACTGAAGGGCGGACATCAGGAGCTGACCTGTTCAGCATGCCATAGCGGCAACCTGTCCAGTGAGAAACTGTCGGGTAACTGCATCGACTGTCACCGCAACGATGATGTACACAAGGGTCAGGAAGGCAAGCAGTGTGCGCGTTGCCACAGTGCCGCTGGATGGGGCGAGAACATCGTATTCGATCACGATGTGACGCACTTCCCCCTGCTGGGTCTCCACGCCACAGCCCCCTGCGAGGAATGCCATGTCTCTGCCGCATTCCGGGACGCACCAGGGGATTGCATCAGCTGCCATCGTAATGACGACGCTCACGAAGCGATGCTTGGCGAAGCCTGCCACCAGTGCCACAACCCGAACAGCTGGGCGATCTGGGATTTCGACCACTCTGAGCAGACCCGTTTTGCGCTCGACGGCAGCCACGAGAATTTGCGCTGCATTCAGTGCCACAACAAGCCGTCGCCTGCGAATCTGAATCTATCCACACAATGCAACGCCTGTCACCGGCAGGACGATGTCCATAAAGGCCAGTTCGGCTCCAACTGCAGCCGTTGTCATACCAACGAGGATTTCCAGGATGTACAAATCAACTACTAGCACCTGGACCAAAAACACGCTGATCGGCCGGGGTAGTGCCACAGGCCTGATGCTACTGCTACTGACCTCGCTATTACTGGCGGGCGTTGCGCAAGCGGCCGGGAAAGGCGGATTTGACCACTTTTCGACCGGTTTCCCGCTGGATGGCGGACACGAAAATGCGGACTGCGACAGCTGCCATGCGCGCGGTGTATTCAAAGGTACGCCGCGTCGTTGCGCAGCCTGCCATGCAACAACATCGCGCCTGGGTGGTGAACGTCTGCCACCTGGTCATATCGCGACCAACAGTATCTGCGAGGATTGTCATTCAACGTTTTCCTGGACGCAAATCGCCCGGTTTGATCACAACTCGGTAGTGGGCACCTGCTCCTCATGCCATAACGGGAATACCGCCACCGGAAAATCGTCAAGCCACATTCGCAGCGGCAACAATTGCGAAGACTGTCACTCTACAAGCAGCTGGCAAGGTGCGCGCTTTGATCATAGCCAGGTCAGTGGTAACTGTTTCAGCTGCCATAACGGTAGCACCGCCGCAGGAAAATCGACGCGACACATTCAGACTGCAAATCTTTGCGAAGACTGTCACCGTACCAGCGGCTGGATACCGGTGACCCGCGTTGACCATGCGCTGGTAATGGGTAGCTGCTCGTCCTGCCATAACGGTACAACTGCGGCCGGCAAGACACCCAACCACATCAACTCCGGTAACACCTGCGACGATTGTCACAACACCAACAGCTGGTCAGGTGCGGTCTTCGACCACAACAGTGTCACTGGCAGTTGCGCCAGTTGTCACAACGGCACCACCGCCACCGGCAAACACCCGACCCATATCCAGACCAACACCCTGTGTGAAGACTGTCACCGTAGTACCGGCTGGACACCGGTGACCCGTGTCGATCACGCTGCCGTGCTTGGCTCCTGCTTTACCTGCCACAATGGAACAACCGCGACCGGCAAGACACCGAACCATCTTACTTCCGGTAACACCTGCGACGATTGTCACAACACCAACAGCTGGTCAGGTGCGGTCTTCGACCACAACAGTGTCACCGGCAGTTGCGCCAGTTGTCACAACGGCACCACCGCCACCGGCAAACACCCGACCCATATCCAGACCAACACCCTGTGTGAAGACTGTCACCGTAGTACCGGCTGGACACCGGTGACCCGTGTCGATC
>Ga0316189_10006935_pt1 | contig 10770 bp, 12 predicted proteins | sample LowCovwburrow_MG_FD_204930 | JGI IMG/M metagenome (GOLD analysis project Ga0316189, IMG submission 204930) | Coastal sediment microbial communities from Maine, United States - Lowes Cove worm burrow | ecosystem: Environmental > Aquatic > Marine > Coastal > Sediment | place: USA: Maine... | reverse complement strand
CCCTCGCGGGTCCGCTCGCCGACACCGCAGAATACGGAAATACCGCCGTGCTGCATAGCGATGTTGTTAACCATCTCCATCATGATAACGGTCTTACCGCAACCGGCACCGCCGAACAGCCCCATCTTACCGCCACGGGGGAAGGGAACCAGCAGGTCGATAACCTTGATACCGGTCTCCAGCACGTTGACCTCAGTGTCCTGCTCGGTGAACAGCGGTGCAGGACGATGGATCGGCATGGTCTTGGAGGCATCAATTTCACCCAGCCCGTCCACCGGACGACCGACCACATTCATAATCCGACCGAGAGCCGGGGCACCCACCGGAATAGTGATCGGCTCTGCCGAATCACGGCAGGCCATACCGCGAACCAGACCGTCGGTCTGATCCATAGCGATACAGCGCACCACATTATCACCGAGATGCAATGCAACCTCGATGACCAGATTTTCCTCGGTATCATCAATACCGGGATTGGTGACAAACAGCGCACTCATAATCTCAGGCAGATCACCCGCCTTAAACTCAACATCAACAACAGGTCCGATGACCTGAATAATTTTCCCAACTCGCGATTCACCCATTGAAATGGCCTCCTGGAAACAATTTTGCGATATCCAAAAATTTTGTATTTCGTATCAGCCCTTCAGCGCCTCAGCACCACCGACGATATCCATAAGATCGCCGGTAATGGCCGCCTGGCGAGCCTTATTGTACAGTTGCGTCAACTCGTTAATAATATCCCCGCATGCATTGGTTGCATTATCCATAGCCGCCATTCGGGCCGCATGCTCACCGGCCGCAACCTCAATCATAGCATGGTAGACCTGTACATCCAGATACAGCGGGAGAATGGCCTCCATAATCTGTTCAGGATCAGGCTCATAGATATACTCCACAGCAGTGCCGGTCTCTCCCCCTTCCCCCTGCTCAAGAGGTTTAATGGGCAACAGCGTTTCCTCGGTCGGTCGCTGTTTGGCCATAGAAAGAAAGTGCGCATACACGACCCGCACCTCATCAACTTCTCCTGAGAGGAAATTCAGGGTGGCGCTCCGGGATATGTCACGGGCATGGTACATCTGAAAGGTGCTCATGATATCCCCGTACGATTCACGAATCTTCCCGGATCGCCTAAAGGCCTGAGCAGCCTTATTGCCCACCGTGATCAGGCTGACCTTTTTTCCCTCCGCCTCGAATTGATCTATGAGCTGCTGTGTTTTGGAGACAATATGGGCATTAAAACTCCCGCAAAGCCCTCGGTCGGAGGTGACGACAATAAGTTCAACAGTCTGCACCTCACGGACTTCCATGAGCGGCTGGTTGCCGCTCATGCCGCCGGACAGATCCTTCATGGCCTCGGCGAATTTTTCCGCATAGGGCCGGAAAGTCACCATTCTCTCCTGCGCACCGCGCAGTTTCGCAGAGGCAACCATATTCATGGCCTTGGTAATCTGCGAAGTCTTTGAGACGCCTTCTATTTTATTTTTGACATCCTTTAATCCAGGCATGTGATCAGTTCCTTGCTGTTCGAGCTTCGTGCAGGCCCTTAGTTCAGACCTTTAGTCGCTTTAAACGCCTCACCGAAAGCAGTCAGCGTTTTTCTCATTTTTTCATCCAGCTCGCTTGAAATCTCTTCTTTCTCCTGCAGCTCCGTAAAGATCGACGGCTCATTGGTCTCAATATAGCTGTACATTTCCTGCTCGTAGTCGGCAAGAGTATCTACAGGAAATTTATCAAGAAACCCTTTGGTACCGGCAAAGATAATCGTCACCTGCTTTTCCATGGACAGGGGCTGGTACTGGGGTTGCTTGAGGATCTCAACCAGACGCTCGCCTCGGGTCAACTGGGCCTGAGTGGCAGCGTCCAGGTCGGAACCGAAACCGGCAAAGGCGGCCAGCTCACGGTACTGGGCCAAGTCAAGACGCAGGGTACCCGCGACCTGCTTCATAGCCTTCACCTGGGCCGCGCCGCCGACGCGGGAAACCGAGATACCGACGTTAATGGCCGGACGAACACCGGCAAAGAACAGGCTGGGCTCCAGAAAGACCTGACCGTCGGTAATGGAGATAACATTGGTGGGGATAAAGGCGGAAACGTCACCGGCCTGGGTCTCAATGATGGGCAGAGCGGTCATGGAACCGGCACCGAGATCATCGCTGACCTTGGCGGCCCGCTCCAGCAGACGGGAGTGGTTGAAGAAGATATCACCCGGATAGGCCTCGCGTCCCGGCGGACGACGGAGCAGCAGCGACAGTTCTCGATAGGCGACCGCCTGCTTGGAAAGGTCGTCATATATAATCAGAGAATGCTGACCGCTGTCGCGCCAGTACTCGGCCATTGCGCAGCCGACCATCGCGGAAACATACTGCATCGGAGCAGGATCAGAGGCACAGGCCGCAACCACGGTGGTGTACTCCATAGCACCGTTCTTACGCAGAGCCTCAACCACCAGAGCAACAGTGGACTTTTTCTGTCCCGTGGCCACGTACACACAATGGATGCCGCTGTTTTTTTGGGCGATGATCGCATCCACACAGAGGGCTGTCTTGCCGATCTGACGGTCACCGATCACCAGCTCACGCTGACCGCGACCCACCGGAGTCATAGCATCAACAGCCTTATATCCGGTGTAGCAAGGCTCATGCACACCCTTACGGGCGATAACGCCGGGAGCCAGCACTTCCATCTTCCGGGTTTCTTTCGCCTCAATCGCTCCCTTACCATCAATAGGCAGCCCTATACCGTCAACGACCCGACCTTCCAGTTCCGGACCGACAGGAACCTCGGCGATCTTTCCGGTTCGCCTGACAATGTCACCTTCTTTAATATGACGGACATCACCCATGACCGCAACACCGACATTATCCTCCTCCAGGTTCAGAGCGAGTCCCATAATGCCGCCCGGGAACTCAAGCAGCTCCATGGCCTGACAGTTTTCAACACCGTACACACGGGCAATACCGTCACCGACCGAAAGGACTGTTCCGGTTTCTTTCAGATCAATATCACTGGCATAACCGGCGATCTGATCCTTTATGATCCGACTGATTTCTGAGGCTTTGATCTGCATCTGACTATTCTCTCCCCTTGATAGATTCTTTTAATCCATTAAGTTGTGTTCTAATACTTCCGTCCAACACCAGATCTCCGACTCTGGCTATCATGCCGCCGATAATCGAGGGATCAACCTGTGTTTCAAGAATTACCTTGTGACCTGTAATTTCTTCCAGCTTTGCCTGAATCTTGCCGAGCAGCACGTCATCAAGCTCCATTGCCGATGTGACACGACCGTGACTGATATTCTTTTCAAGGTCAAGCAGCTCGCGAATCTGATCCGCGACTTCCCGCAGAACATCAATCCGTTTCCGCTCCACCAGCAGATTAAGAAAGGCGGTCGTCAGGGCGTCGGCACCGGCGGCCTCCGCAATCGCGGTCATAACTTTATGTCTGGCCTCAAGCGGATACAGAGGATTAACAAGGGTTTCAGCGACTTCAAGTGCCGGATCATCAAAGAGATCAGCAATGGTGCAGAGCGTCTCCGCGTAGCTGTCAACAGTCCCGTTTTCCTGCCCGAGTGTAAAGATCGCCCTGGCGTACCGCTTTGCTATAATTGTTTGTTTCACTGTACCGCACCCACACGTTCAAGATACTGTTCAGTGATCGCCACCTGATCTTCCGGAGTCAGGTTCTTCACGATCAGCTCCTCAGCCATGACAACAGCCTGCTCCGCAATTTCCGCCTGCAGCTTGCTCTTTGCATGAGCAAGAGCTCCTTGTACCGCAGCTTCAGCCTGACGCCGTATATCCTTTGCCGACGCCTCGGCCTCGGCAAGAATTCTGGCTTTCTCGTCCTCAGCCATTGCTTTGGCCTTTCCAACGAGTTCCGCCAGTTCGCCGTCCATTCCGGCTAAGCGCAACTCAAAGGCCTTATATTCCTGCTCCGCCTCGTCGCGTTTCTCCTTCATGGTCTCCAGCTCATCCTGAATCTGACGTTTCCTGCCGCCCAGGCCGGCTGCAATGGGTCTGCCAAGAAATTTGACCATAATAAAAACAAGAGCGGCAAAGTTCAGAGCCCTCCACAACAGATCCCACAACTTTGCTTTGGTAATCATGGGGGCGACGTGACCTTCGCCATGACTCTCACCGTGCTCAGCAGCATGTTCGTCGTGATCGCCGGTTTCGCCCGCAGCATGTTCTGCTGTTCCGTGCGCGTCCATAGCACCATCGCCATGCCCGCCCTCAGGTGTATCGACAACCGGATTCTGATGTTCAGCCTGCTGCTCTGCATGCTGTTCTGTATACTGTTCATGCACAGCAGCCTGTTCAACAGGATGTCCCTCTTTGCCGTGTTCCTGAGCAAAGGATGCAGTACACATCGCCCCGCACAAGCCGACAACGAGCAGTATCGGAACAATCTTTTTCATACTTCGAGCTTTCATGCTTCCAGACTCCTTCCCAGTATTTTTGAGGCCATTTCCCGGGCAAAGTCTTCCATATTGCCCAGTAATTCTTTGCGGGTTTCCTCAAACTCGGTATGCACTTCAGCAAGCTGTTTTTCCTTTTCGCCGTCCGCTTCCCGGCGAACAACAGCCAGCTTTTCAGCACCTGCCTTTGCCGCCTCATTTCTGGCCGCATCTAATGCTTCCTTGGCTTTGACCGAAGCCTCCCGCATTTTCTTCTCCACTTCCGCCTGGCGATTCTTGGCGTTTCGCTCGCATTTTTCAACGTCATTACCCAGGTCATCCAGCTTATCCTGCCGTTTTTCCATAATCTCAATGATGGGCTTGTACAGGACCTTATTCAGGATGAACATTAAAGCTATCATATTAATGATGTGAATGAGCACCGTGATATCGACTGAAATCATATAACCACTCCTGATGACTCTTGAAAATAACGTTTAATTTTACACGAATTTGAAAACAGACCTAACAAAGGTAAGAGCTTTACAAAAATTACACCTTTCTGTCAAATATTTTTTCTTGCAGCATCCCCTTCCTCTACTTCAGGATTATCAATGAAAAATTCGAACAGATTCTTTTCCTTTTCTCCATCGCGGATGTTCACCGGACAGGATAAATCAACGTTCTTTCTTTATGACTCGAAGAGAAATTTACCTTTTAAAAACAGATAGTAAAGAGCATGGTATATTGCGGAATTTTATAGCCTGACTGCAACCCCTTGACCCGGTTAAAAAAACTCAAGAGACTTTGGAAAAAGTGCGAAAACGGCTGTCAGCCAAGGAGGGAGGTGTGAGGGGGAGGTGATAAAATTTTATCCGATCCTGCTCGCGCGGTAAAAAATGTGATCGAATATAACCAATTGACTTTTGGTCAAAAGCAAGAGCCCCGCCCCGGAGGACGGGGTCTCACATCAGAGGATCTGGCAATAAATTATGGTAAATTAAAAAGCTGTTGAATAATTTTTTTACTGTCGGCATGGAGGAATTCATTCCTCCTGCTCTCGCTGTTCATCAGTTTACTGACCCTGGCCAAGGTTTGCAGGTACTCCTCAGCCATATTTACGGGAGAAAGAATCATCACAACAAGATGAACAGGTTTATTATCTTTTGCCTCAAACCCGATGCCCTTTGTTGATCTTCCAAAGCAGACCATGCATTGTTCCAGGCCATGCAATTTCCCATGGGGAATCGCCACGCCGTTGCCGACACCGGTTGACCCGAGCTGCTCCCGCTCCAGCAGCACCTGCCGAATGGTCTCAAAATTCAGCTCCGGATTTTTTTTCCGGGCAGCTCCGGCCATTTCTCCAAGAAGGCCTTCTTTATCCGTAGATTCTAATTCGAGGACTATACATTGTTCTGTGAGTTTTATCATTTTTCTGTCAAATATTCCTTTCCCGCAGGGATACCGAAATTTTTCTCAAAAATCACTCTAAAAAAATCTCCCGTTCCGAGGAATGAGAGAACAAAATTAAGAACTAACTGTAGGGGCAACGGTACGCCGTGCCCCTGCGACTAACGACTCTTGCGACGATGCTTAACCGGGAGGATTTTCAATTGATCCCTGTATTTTGCCACTGTTCTCCGGGCAACTTTCACCCCCTCTTTCTTTAAAAGTTCAGAAATGGCATTATCACTGAGCGGTTTTTCCGAGTCCTCCTGCTGAATAATCTGTCTGATACGATTTCTTATCGCTTCAGAGGCCACCAAGTTCCCTCCAGTTGTCGAGACAGCACTGGAGAAAAAATACTTCAGCTCATAAAGCCCCTGGGGGGTATGGACATATTTATTTGAGGTAATTCGGCTGACTGTGGACTCATGGAGTCCGATATCCTGTGCTACATCATTGAGGACAAGCGGCTTCAGATAGCCCGGCCCTTTTTCAAAAAAATCATGCTGAAAATTGAGCAGACTCTTCATGACCTTGTAGATCGAATTCTGCCGATACTGGACCGAGTTGATGAAATTTTGCGCATACCGCTTCTGTTCCGTCAAATACCCCTTGGCGTCCGCATCCATCTTATCCTTATCCTTTACGAGGTCCTGGTACTCTGTAGATATCTGTAACCGGGGCATTCCGTCATTGTTGAGCTGAATAATGAATTCACCGTCCAGTTTATACAGGTATACATCAGGAACAACATAGTTGGTCTGTTCATTACTGTATTCATTACCGGGGTATGGCGTTAAGGAGGTAATCACAGCGAAAGCATTGCGGACTTCACGGGCGGTATAGTCAAGTTTCGCCGCAATCTTGGTGAAATTGTGGGTCTGCAACTCATCCAGATGCTCAGCAACAAGCATATAGGCCAAATCCTCCTCCATTCCCTTTCGCTCCAACTGGAGCATCAAGGATTCGCGGAGATCACGCGCAGCTACTCCCGGAGGATCAAGACTTTGCACCAGGCGCAGCATTCCTTCGGCCTCTTCATGACTGCAACCTGCATATGCACAGACATCCTCGATAGATGCTTCGAAGAAGCCATACCCGTTCAGACTGCCGAGAATAAAGATGGCCAGATCCTTGTCTGTTTCGTCAAGTTTAATATGGGAAAGCTGCCATTCCAGAAAAGAAAGCAGGCCGGGAGCGGCCGAGATAAAATCAAATTGCGACGGAGCATCGGCAGGCGGGGCTTCCTTTGAAAAGGAAAAATCAGAATCAAAATTATTACTGTAATCTTCCCAGTCAACCTCGGCCACGTTTTTCGGATCATCTCCGATCACCTGGGAAGTGGCTGCCGACTCGGCAGAGACCTGAACCTCTTTGGCGGATAATGCATCAGGATTACTTATATTTTCCTGGACACCTGCCACCTCCTCCAGCATGGGATTCTGTGCCATTTCTTCTTGCAGTGCGTTGGTCAGTTCCAAGCGATTCAGCTGCAGAAGTTTAATAGCCTGACGCAGCTGCTGCGTCATAACCAATTTTTGGGTAAGTTTTACCTGCTGTCGGAGTTCAAGACTCATTGATAAAAAAACATAAAATGTATGCCGTTACAGCGGCCGGCCTCTCTTGTCACATAGTAAAATTTTCGCCGAGATACATCTTCTTAGCCAATTCACTCTGAATAATATCATCGGCGGCGCCGCTGGTAAGAATCTGCCCTGCATTCATTATATAGGCGAAGTCGCATACCTGCAATGTTTCTCGAACATTATGATCTGAAATTAAAACTCCCAGGCCTTTCGCCTTCAATCCTCGAATAATCTGCTGTAAATCAGCAACGGAAAGAGGATCAACCCCGGCAAAGGGCTCATCAAGCAGAATAAAGCGGGGTCGGGTGGCCAAGGCCCGCATAATCTCCACCCTTCTTCGCTCCCCGCCGGAAAGAGCATGCCCTTTATTTTCAGCCAGATATTCTATCTTGAGTTCCGCCATTAACTCGCTGATACGATTGTTAATTTCATTACGAGTTAATCCCAGCGGCTCCAGGACAATCCGAACATTCTCTTCAACCGTCAATTTTTTAAACACCGACGGTTCCTGCGCCAGATAGGTAATGCCTCTGGACGCACGCCGATGAATAGGAAGCCCCTGAATTTCCCTGTTATCAAGAAAAATCGCCCCGGATGTCGGCCGGATAAAACCGACAATGGAATAGAAGGTGGTGGTTTTACCGGCGCCGTTCGGCCCTAACAGACCGACTATAGAGCCGTTCCGCACTTGCAGATTCACCTGATCCACCACCCGGCGGGCGCGATACTCCTTGACCAGATTCCTGGTTTCCAGGATGGAGACGGGTTCCATTATTTCTTTTTCTTATCAGAATTCGGAATGATAGTAGCTTTCACCCGTTCCTGTTTTTTGCCTTTTCCCGTTGTCGTCCGGGCACGGTCAACTTCTGACCGTTTTTCATCGAGATAATAGGTAATGGTTTTTCCGGACACCATATTTTTTCCCTGCCAGGTCTTGGCGTTTCCGTGCAGGATCACCTTGCGCGCATCGGCAAAATAATCCATCCGTTCACCGGTACCGAGCCAGTCTTCCTGGGTAATTTTAACGTTACCGACACAGATCATTTTCTCCACCTGACGGGACTGATCTTTCGGTTTCTTCGGATCATTCGGCTGATAATAAATTGTCATCTCATCGGTACGAATGGTCACCTTGCCCTGACTTGCATCAACATTACCGATAAAAACTACAGAATTCTTCTCTTCCTGAGAAATCATGCGGTCCGCTTCAATATTAATCGGCTTATCATCATTCTGACAGAATCCCGAGCCGGTAGCCAGCAGAAGAACACCGGAGATGATAGCCGCCTGGAGGTTTTTTCGTGCTGGTGACAGAAAAAAACGCATATTCTCTACCTATGAAAAAGTTTTCTTTGAGAGCAGCCAAGGAGCTGCTCGGTCATAAATCAAATTTCGCTCAAACAAAAAACAGGAATCTTTCCGTTATGCCGGAAGGATCCCTGTTTGTCAATAAAATTCCCTGTTCGCGTTGCCAGTGCCTACACAGTAAGATCCTCTCTCACCTGTTTGCGTGGGCCACCATGCCTGGATGTGGACCAATCACGCATAGGTGCTGACGCTGTCAATTCTTCCTGACGCTTCAAGCGGCCCATGCGATCATAAATCATCTGCCATACGCAATCCACCTCGGAGTGAATTTCGCACCGACCATTGACAGAACCGCCACAGGGGCCGTTCATCAGGCTTTTAGCGCAACGAGCCACCGGACACAGACCGCCGGTCAGGTGCAGAACACAGTCGCCGCAGCCGGCGCATTGTTCACTCCAGATACCCTGCTCGGCAGAACCGCCGAAAAAGGTGGTGTTCAATGCCGGGAACACATGATCCTCAGGTCGCAGATTCGCAATAAAGTTGACCCCGACACCGCAGGCTGTGGAAACAATCGCATCGTACTGCCCTTTAAATTGGTTAATAGCGTCTATATATTCTTTATCGCATTGACGAACCAGGGAGGCATCAAAGACCTCTGCACTTTTCCCCTCCTTTTTCAGGCCGAGCCGAATAAGCGAAGCCAAAATCTCGGCCTCCCGCTCTCCGCCTGCCGAGCAGACTGTTACACAGCCCCGACAGGCCAGTACCAGAATTTTTTTGCAATCCTGAACCATCTCTATTATTTCAGCCAAAGGCTTCCGTTCAGCAACAATCATATGGAACTCCCGAAAAAGCAGGGGTTAGTAAAATCAAATAAAAGATCAGATGAAAGTCATCGTCGTACATAAATTGCTCTAAGCTGCTCCGAGCCGCGCTCTCTCTTCTCAACTAAAAAGGAGACGGCCCCAGTTCAGTAACAAGCTTATTCATTTCCTGAGCAGCACCGACGAATTCCGGATGCAGTCCGCGCGGCAGAAAAAACATTTTTGCCCGATCCTTTTCCACGCCAAGCTCACCCAAGGATGAGCGCACGGCTTCCACACGCTTGGCTGCCCGTTGGCTACCCTTTACATTATGACATCCATCAGCCGGACATCCGACCACATATACTCCGTCCGCTCCGTCCTCAAAGGCCTTAAGGAGAGTAATTTCCTCCAGTTTCCCGGTACAGACGACGCGAGTCATCTTGACATTCTCGGGAAAATTTAACTGCTCAAGCTCATGCCCTTCATCGGCGCAACTTTGCTGGGAGGTATAATGACAGCTGAACAAACGTATGTCCGGTGTAAAACTCATCGAATCTGCTCCACGTATATTATCAAAGTATATTAACTATTTCCGCAGGCGGCGATCAGCCGCTCGTCCTCGGATTCATTCAGGGTAATGGCCTGTGCGGGACATTCTGCAACGCAAATACCGCAGGCTTTACAGTCCGTAACATTAATCGCTGCAACCCCGCCCTCATCAATCTTGGGCACTTCCCACGGGCAGACCCGAACGCAGGTCAGGCAGGAAACACAAAGATCACGCTGTACCTGTGCGGCTTTGCCTTTTTCCACCAACTGCTCTTCGGTAATATACCCTTTTTTCAATGCCAAGTCGGATAAGGTCCCCATGATATCAGCAAAGCTGACATCCTGCGGACAGACAAAGACACAGCTGCGGCAGCCAGAACAATACCACAGCAGATCGGAGTTCAGCAAACGCTCCTCCATACCCATACGAACCATGTGGATGATCTTGCGGGGGTCAAAATCAGGAACAGCCTGACTGACCGGGCAGGCACCGGAACAGGCACCGCAGGAAAAACAGGAGTTCAGGTGCTGACCACCGGGTTCCGCAACCACTTCAGCGCTGAATCCAGCATTGATTTCAAATGTTTTCTTTGACATACCATCACCACATTGAGCAATTATATTCTCTGATCATTATGTTCCAGCGGACCGAACGAGCACTGAATCAGAA
>Ga0316189_10006933_pt1 | contig 10773 bp, 9 predicted proteins | sample LowCovwburrow_MG_FD_204930 | JGI IMG/M metagenome (GOLD analysis project Ga0316189, IMG submission 204930) | Coastal sediment microbial communities from Maine, United States - Lowes Cove worm burrow | ecosystem: Environmental > Aquatic > Marine > Coastal > Sediment | place: USA: Maine... | reverse complement strand
AGAAAGAGCTCGAGCCGGGAATTGGCATTCCGGTGCGCATTGATGTCTACCTGCTGATAAACCCCAGGCAGGCGAAAAAATTCCCTGAACTGGGGCAACGCAGGATCAAGTGGCTGGCCATCGACAAGGCGGCGGAACGGGTGGACGAAGACGGATTGAAAAACGTCCTGCTCAAACTGCAATCCGAAGGCCTGCCCGCATAACAAGCCCCGATAATTGGCGGGCATAACTTTTGCAGAATGATGGTGCCTCCGGGCCGCATTTGATAGTCACAAAACTCTCATAAACCAGCGAATCGACCACGAAGATGAGTGAAGATCCCCAGCCAACTGCGCCCCAATTGCGCAAGACTTCGCTCGACAAGGACCTGTCAAAGCTTTCCAGTATGGAAACCGCGACCAGGGCGCTGTCCATGCAATTGCTGGCGCCAGGCCTGGCAATTGTGTTTCTGGCCTGTGCAGGGTTGCTGGCAGCGGCCTACTCCGGCGAAAACCCGAACAGCGCGCTGATTGTCGCTGCTGCCATCATCGGCGGTTACATGGCACTGAACATCGGTGCCAATGATGTCGCCAACAATGTGGGCCCGGCAGTGGGTTCGAAGGCCATGTCACTGATGGCAGCGCTGGTCATTGCTGCAGTTTTCGAAACCGCAGGTGCGATCATCGCCGGTGGCGACGTTGTTTCAACCATCTCCAAGGGCATTGTTGATCCCAAACAGGTGGCCGATGCCAACACCTTCGTGTGGGCCATGATGGCGGCCCTGCTGTCATGTGCCATGTGGGTCAACCTGGCGACCTGGCTTGGTGCGCCGGTGTCCACAACCCATTCAGTGGTTGGCGGCGTGATGGGAGCCGGCATTGCGGCGGCGGGTTTCAGCGTGGTGAATTGGGGCGTGATGGGCGCGATTGCGGCCAGCTGGGTAATTTCGCCCCTGATGGGCGGCGGTATTGCAGCGCTGTTTTTGTGGTTCATCAAATCCAATATCATCTACCAGGAAGACAAGATTGCCGCGGCGCGGAAGTGGGTGCCGATGCTTGTCTCCATAATGCTTGCTGCCTTCACCTGTTATCTGGTCATGAAAGGCCTCAAGAAAGTATGGAAGCCGGATCTAGCTACCATCACAATGCTTGGCGTTGCAGTGTTCGGCGCATCCATACTGGTCCTGCGGCCGATTATCAGGGCGCAGTCGCAAGGTATGGAAAACCGCAATCAATCCTTGCGAAAACTGTTTCATATTCCGCTGATCTTTTCCGCCATGCTGTTGTCGTTCGCCCACGGTGCCAATGATGTTGCCAACGCGGTTGGCCCGCTTGCGGCCATCCTGCACACCATCCAGTCCGGTTCGGTTGACGCAAAGGTTGGCATTCCGTTGTGGGTGATGATGATCGGCGCCTTCGGCATCAGCCTGGGGCTGTTTCTGTACGGGCCGAAACTGATCAGGATGGTCGGCGAGCAAATCACCAAGATGAATCCGATGCGGGCGTTCTGCGTGGCGCTTTCCGCCGCCATCACGGTGTTGATTGCCTCCGGGTTCGGGCTGCCGGTCAGTTCCACCCACATAGCGGTCGGCGGGGTGTTCGGTGTCGGTTTCCTGCGCGAATACTACACAACGCACTCAAGCCGCCGACGCACCTATCTGGCCCGCAAGGCCGGTAATGCAGGGATAGCAAAAGTGCAGGCAGACGAGCGCAGCGAAGATGAAATCGTCTATCGCAAGCTGGTGCGCAGGTCTCACTTCATGACGATAATTGCCGCATGGATCATCACGGTGCCGGCAACCGCCGTGCTGGCCGGCGGGCTGTACTTCCTGTTGCAGCAAATGGGTTAGAGCTGGCCGCTAGATCAGGATGATTTTTGGTTAAATCAACCAAAAATCATAAACCTGATCGCTTTCAATGTGATAGAGCAACATGGGTTCACTTGAACCCATGTTGCTCTAAAGGCGCTCGGATAACTGCTTTAGCGTTATGTCAATTTTATCTGGAGCAATAGTGGTCCGGTTGACCCCATATTACGCCCAAACCGCATATTTCGTTTGATGACCGAATAAACCGGCACCTTACGGAGTTAATCCGCCAGTACCGTTACGGCGTTATGACATAAGCAATGGAGGAAACCATGAACAAACTCATTTCAATCGCAAGTCTTGCTGCCACAATTGCCCTGTCCGGTGCAGCTCTAGCCGGTGAAACCCCTGCTCCCGAAGGCGCCGGTGTCTACTTCATCAACGTCAAGGACGGGGACACTCTCACCAACCCGGTAACGATCCAGTTTGGCCTGAAAGGCATGGGCGTTGCGCCGGCGGGAACTGAAAAAGAACATACAGGTCATCATCATCTGATCATCAACGAGACGATTGAAGGCGAGGAATTGAACGAACCCATTCCTGCCGATGACCAGCACGTCCACTTCGGTGGCGGCCAGACAGAGAAAACACTGGAACTGCCGGCAGGCACGCACACCCTGCAACTGGTTCTGGGCGACTGGAGCCACATCCCGCACAACCCGCCGGTCATGTCCGAGAAAATCACAGTAACTGTGAAGTAACGCATTGCAGACATGAAGGCGCCTCATCTGATGGTGAAGCGCCCTCACCGTGCTCTGACCAGAGAGGAATATTTGTCGGAGCCACGATGTGTCGCTTCTTGCCGACGTGCTCCGATAGAGTGTCTAATGGGATCAGTAATATTTCCTTTAAGGACATGAAGCATGAAATCGACTGCGCGGGTTGTCATCGTTGGCGGCGGTGTAATGGGGGTTGGCCTGTTGTATTCTCTGGTCAAGGAAGGCTGGAGCGACGTGGTTCTGGTTGAAAAGGGCGAACTGACATCGGGCTCCACGTGGCACGCTGCGGGACAGTGCCCGCATTTCACCGGCTCACTGAACCTCGCCAAGATCCATCACGAAGGCACGCTGGTCTACCCTAAACTGGAGCAAGAGACCGGCGAGGCTGTGTCCTGGCATGGGTGCGGCGGTCTTCGTCTGGCCATCACAGATGCCGAAGTCGAATGGTTCAGGCAGGTATATGGCGTTTCCAAGCTGATCGGCTATGAAGCCGCTCTTATCGGGCCTGATGAAATCAAGAAGTATCACCCCTATCTCGAGACCTTCGGGGTCAAGATGGCGTATGTGACCGTAACTGACGGTCACGTCGCACCGGCGGATGTCACCAACTCCATGGCTGCGGGCGCACGTCAGGGTGGCGCGGAAATCTATCGCCGCACCATGGTCGAGAACATCGAACTGCTGCCAACCGGTGAATGGAAAGTCGTCACCGACAAGGGCAATATCGTGTGTGAACACGTGGTCAATGCCGCTGGTTCATACGCCGACGTGGTGGGGGCATGGACAGGGCATAATGTGCCGATCTGCAACATGCTGCATCATTATCTCATCACCGAACCGGTACAGGAACTCATCGACCTGAAAGACGAGTTGCCGGTGGTTCGCGACCCCTACTGCCATTCCTACCTGCGCGAAGAAACAGATGGTGTTCTGGTTGGCCCATATGAAACCGAAGGCGCACATGTGTGCTGGGACGGCAAACCGCCGACCTGGGATTTTGAAAGCGAACTGATCACGCCTGAACTGGACCGGTTGATGCCGTGGCTGGAAAAGGCAACCGAGCGCATGCCTATCTTTGCAAATGCCGGCATCAAGTCGGTCATCTCCGGCGCGATCACCCATACCCCGGATGCCAACTTCCTGCTGGGCCCGGCTCCGGGACCGGCGAACTACTGGATGGCAACCGGTGCCTCGATCGGCATCTGCCAAGGTGCCGGCGCCGGTAAGTACCTCGCGCAGTGGATGGTGCACGGCGCAACGGACATCAACATGGCTGAATTCGACCCGCGCCGGTTCGGTGACTGGGCCGACAAGGACTATGTGACAGCTCTGTCAATCGTTGACTATCAGCACATGTATTACTGCTATCGCCACGGCGAGCAGCACATGGACAAACGTCCCTTGCGCACGTCTTCACTATACGACCGCCTGAAGGACCGTGGTGCCCAGTTCCAGGCCGTGTTCGGCTGGGAGCGCGCACGCTGGTTCTCAACCGACGGCAGCAGCGAAGACTACTCCTTCCGGCGGTCCAACTGGTTTGATGCGGTGGCCGAAGAGTGCAAGGCTGTGCGCGAAACCGCTGGCCTCATGGACCTCACCACATTTGCCAAGTTCGACGTGAAGGGCAAGGACGCCGAAAGCTTCCTGGAGCGTATTTGCGCCAATCGCATTCCGAAAAAAATCGGCGGCATCATGCTCGGTCACCTGGTCAAGGAATGCGGCCGAATTGAAAGCGAGATTACAGTCACCCGCCTGGGTGAAGAGCATTTCTATGTGCTGTCTGCCGCTGTCGCTCAGTTGCACGATATGGATGCCTTGCGCTGGCGCCGCAACAAGGATGAAGTCGTCACCATTGCTGACGTGACAGATGATTTTGGTGTCTTGGCATTGGCCGGACCACTGTCTCGTGACATCCTGCAACCCCATACACCGCAGGATTTGTCCAATGAGGGCCTGCGCTGGTTGCGCGGCACCATCACAGAAGTAGCCGGTGTCAAGGATGTCCGGCTTATGCGGGTCAATTATGTGGGTGAACTGGGTTGGGAAATCCACGCCCCGATGGCCGGCCTGCCGGCGATATTCGACGCGCTGATGGCGACCGGCGAACCGCTGGGCATGAGGCTGTTCGGAGCTTACGCCATGAACTCACTGCGCATGGAAAAAGCCTATCGTGGATGGGGCACCGAACTGACCCAGGAAATCACCATGATTGAAGGTGACATGGAACGCTTCTGCCGTTTCGACAAGGAGTTCATCGGCAAGGCAGCCACGCAGGCCTCCAAACAACAAGGTCCGCGCATTCAGCTGGTCTACATGGAAGTGGAAACAACCGATGCAGACTGCGCCGGCAATGAGCCGATCTATCAGGGCGGCGAGATTGTCGGCCTCACCACCGGTGGTGCCTATGGGCATGCGGTGAAAAAATCGCTGACCTTCGCCTACCTGGACCCCAAAAAAGCTGATATGGGCAAGGATTTCGAGATCATGATGTTCGATGAAATGCAGCCTGCCAGGATCATCGAGCAGCCAGCCTGGGATCCGGAGAACGTGCGCTTGAAGGCGTAATCCTCTCCTCACCTCAACATGAACCGTGGGTGAACGAGGCATTCACTCACGGTTCTGTGATCATGTGGAACAGTGGCGCCAATAATAACAACTCCGACAAAAGGAGAGAAGCGCCATGACCTAGGTTCAGCACCCAAATTGCTGAACCGACAGGAGAGTTAAAGTCCCGACAGTTTCGGTCTGCGGCTGTATTCAGCCCACGAGTTGCCCGCGGCAACAATGCAGGACGTGCCGTCGACCTGGGTGACCACAATGGTCCATGTACCGGTATCGGATGTGAACAGCTCGACCATGCCCGAAGACCCGACAAGCCCCATGCCAGAGCGTTGTTCATTGTACTTTGCCGTCAGCTTGTCGGTAATCATGTCATGCTCGGCGCAATATCGCACACCGGCATTGGCCCGCGAAGGCGCAGTGGCCCAGGCGAAAATGACGAGCGCAGCGGCAATCAAGGCGTAGACTCTCAAAGACATTACCGTCTCCTTCCTGCAGCCCCTGCAGCAGTTAATCCGCCACATGCGAGATGCAATAGAAATTGCTAAGCCGGTCCCTGTCAGTCTGATGACAAAGCCTGCGCTCTTATGGTTAATGAATGATTAACAGCCAGCGAAACAGTCGCTGTCGCCAGGAAAGAGTCCTAAGCTGCAGACGCTCTGCCAAGTGCCCGGTCAAGTCGCCGCCACAACAGGCTGTAAGGTGCCAGCAACACCAGCGCCATCACAACCTTGACCACCAGATCACCCAGTGCCCAGGACAGCCAGCGCGGCGCTTCGACGGCCAGCACACCAAGCAATGGCGCCGGCTGCGCTGCAAAGTCGAGGCCTGCCCCCAGGAAGGCAAAACTGGCGGCAAATGCAAATGAGAAGAAGATGAATGTGTCGACCACGGCGCCGACCATGGACGAGATCAGCGGTGCCCGCCACCACTGGCCCGATCGCAGTTTGTCAAATATCGATACGTCCATCAATTGGGAAATCAGGAACGCTGACCCCGATGCTATGGCAATGCGCGGACTTGCCAGGATTATTGAAACCAGCACTGCAATGGCAAACCCGGCAAACACCACCTTGCGGGCGGCGGCTGCACCGAACAGCCGGTTTGTCAGGTCGGTTACCAGGAACGCCACCGGAAACGTGAACGCGGCAAAGGTCAGCAGATCAGCCAGGTTCAGCACGCCGATGGTTACATGCACCGGAAACTGCACGAGATAGTTTGACCCTGCGATGATGACCGCCATTGCCGCTACGGCGATGATGAACTGATGTGTCTTCATGCCAACTGATGTCATCTCTGGTATGCCGTTCCCGATGTGAATACTGTGCGGGTGACCACGAACGGTCACCCGGGTTTCTGACCATGTCAGCCGACGATCTCAGCGTCCGAAAAGTTCTGGGCTATCTCGATGGCAGCGTTCTCGACACTGTCGGACCCGTGCACGGAATTTGCCTCGATGGATTCAGCACATTCCTTGCGGATCGTACCGGCATCTGCGTCAGCCGGGTTGGTTGCGCCCATGACGGTGCGGTAAGCGGCAACAGCGTCTTCACCTTCAAGAACCTGTACAACCACGGGACCTGAGGTCATGAAGTTGACGAGATCCATATAGAAAGGACGTTCCTTGTGAACCGCATAGAACTCCTTGGCCTGGTTTTGGGACCACTTCACACGCTTTTGCGCGATAATGCGCAGGCCGGCTGCCTCGATCATGGAATTGATCTTGCCTGTCAGGTTGCGGCGGGTGGCATCTGGCTTGATGATGGAGAATGTGCGCTGGACGGCCATGGGTCGTTCTTTCATAAAAATGGTTTTGAGGATTGTTCAGATGGCGCGCTTATAGCCGCGCTGCAGTCAGACTTCAAGCGGCCTTGGATACAGCAAAGGGTGCCGCGTTGACGCGGCACCCCTGCTCTTGGATATTACTGCTACCGGCTGGCCAGAAGCGGTGTTATACGCCGGATGGTGACGCGGCGGTTTTCTGCCTCTTCTTCCTCGGTTTCAATCTTGAGGAACTCTTCGCCATAGCCAACTGTCTCGATGTTGGTGCGCTCTATGTTGAAGAACTGCAGCATGGCATCACGAACCGCGTCTGCACGCTTGGATGACAGGCCCTGATTGTAGGCCGCAGAGCCCACCGCATCGGTGTGACCTTCGATGAGAAACACCTCGTCGGGGTTTGCCGCAACGATACGCTCAATGATCTCGCCAATACGTTCAAGCTGAGGAATTTCCTCTTCGCGCACAAATGACTCGTTGAAGCCGAAGCGGATTGTGTCGACCTCAATGGCCGGCATGGAATCGCGCGATGATGGCCGGCCACTGCGGAAGTCCTGTCGCGAGAACTTGCGTTCAATGCGGCGGCGCGGCGGCGCAACCAACTGCTGTTCGAGCAATTCATCGTCGGCCTCTGCAGCGGCAATATCATCCCTGTCGGGACCTATGCGTACAGGCGGGATCTGGATGACGATCTGATTGTTGTTGCGGCGCAGTCTTTCCCTGCGGTCTGCACGCCCGGCGATCAACCTGCGGCGCTTCTCGCGGCGGGCTTCCCGAAGCAGATCGCGCAGGCGTTCCTTCTGACCTGCACGCACTGTGTCGGACGCCAGCAGATCGCGGGCAGACTTGATACGCCTCTGCAACTGCCTGTCGTTCAAATCACGTACATCACGACGGTCGCGCAACAGTTGCCGGGCATCCAACCTGTCTTCGCGCGGTTCGGCCTGGTTCTGATCCTGGCGCGCCACACGATTACGCAATTCATCACGATCTCCGCGCGCCATGCGGCGTACATCCCGGAATAACCGGCGATTGAGATCTCTGTCGCCCATGATCCGGCGGGCTTGTTCGAGCCTGCGGCGCAGTTGCGGTTCACGCAATGATGAGGCTGATCTGTTATCAGCCAGCAGATCGCGAGCTTCGCGGTTTACGTTGGAAGCCGGCGGCGTCGGTTGTTGGGTCACCTGCGACCGGCGCTCGACTTCCGACCTTGCAGCACGCACCTGTTCGCGCACCTGGCGCTCCAGCCGGTTGCGCAGGCCTTCGCGCTGCAACAGGTTGCGGCCGTTACGAATGCGGGTCCGCAGTTGGTTGTCGTTCAACCTGCGAACATTGGCATTGTTGCGCAGATAGCGTCGAGCCTGACGGTTCACGTCGCCGGCCTGATCCGGCTGCGGCTGGACCTGAGGTGGTTTCACAACGTCTGCGCGGCGGGTCCTCTCAGCACGGGCTCGTTCAACCCGCGTAGTTACCTGGCGTTTGAGGTTGCCGCGTAAACCGTCCTGTTGCAGCAAGTTGCGGCCATTGCGGATGCGGGTCTGCAACTGATCGTCATTCAGCTTGCGCACTTTGGTATTGTTGCGCAGGTAGCGCCGTGCCTCACGATTTACGTTGCCGTTGCCGCTTTGCTGGTTTGGCTGGACCTGCTGCGGAGCGGGTTGAACCTGAGGGGTCTGGACCACGGCAGCACGGCGCGCGGTTTCCGCACGCGCGGCCTGAACCTGTTGGCTCACCTGGTTCTTGAGTTTGCCGCGCAAACCGTCCTGCTGCAGCAGATTGCGGCCATTGCGAATGCGTGCCTGCAACTGATTGTCATTCATATTGCGCGCATCGGCATTGTTGCGCAGGTAGCGCCGTGCCTGACGGTTTACATCGGCGGACCGATCCTGCTGCTGTTGAACAGGTTGCGCCTGGGGCTGGGGCTGAGGTTGCGCCTGTTGCTGTTGCTGAACCGGTTGCGGCTGAGCCGGCTGGGCTGCCCGTTTCTGGCGGCGCTGAAGTTCACGCTGTACCCGGCGAAGCTGCCGTCTTTGTTTCTTGCCGCCGCCATTGTCAAGTTCGCCCTGCAGGACCTGCTGACGCTGCAGCAACTGCTCAACCGACATCTGCTTGACCTGGTCAGAGCTTTGCGCAATGCCGCTAACAGGTGCCAGCGCAAGACCGGCGGCAACAACAAGTGCGCCCAGCATGGACGATTGAAATACCCGCTTCATTAGATTCCCTCCTTGGCAAACCTCGCACATGCGCGCAAGAATTGCAGTCAATGTTGTTGCACAATCTGGCAAAACGGAGATGAACGAGACATGAACCCGATTGAAATGGAAGATGCATCGCCAGAAGTGCGGGCTGTTTATGGCGACATCTGTACCACGCGCGGCGTTACGGACGTCAACAATTTCTGGAAGTATCTGGCCAATGAACCGCGCATGCTGGCGCATGTCTGGAACAGTCTGAAAGACCTGATGGGGCCCGGCGCGCTTGATCCGCTGACAAAGGAGCTGATCTATACGGCGATCTCCATGTCGAACAACTGCGACTACTGCATGGCAAGTCATGGCGCGTCTGCTCGGGCCAAGGGCGCAGATGACGCGATGATGAACGAACTGATTGCAATCGTGGGCCTGGCCAACATGACCAACCGGCTGGCGACGGCCTACAAGGTGCCTGTGGATCAGGCGTTTAAGACCTGATCCAGCCCGACTTGAACGGTACGACCAAAGTGTGCCAAACCCTCGTTATGACAACGACAATAAAGCGCAAGGAATACCGTCCAGTGGCTAGGCGCGCAGGTGATCTGAAAACACATTCCGCCAGTTTGCCGATGCTGTTTCCCGAAGGCTCCATTCACGGTCCCAGCGAAGCGTTACCTAAAATCTGGGAGGATTTTGAAGAGTTTAACCGAATCTCTTCAGATGTTGAATCCGCTGCAACCGTTCTGTCCTCGTTGAAGAAGGCAAACGCCCTGCGCGTAGCGTTGTCGATAAAACCTGCAAAGCCTGCCATTCGGATTATCATAAATCATGAAAAACCCTGACAAAATCGTTGTTGCAGCCCTGTACAGGTTTGCAGTGTTTGACAGACCGCAAGACCTGCAGGGCCCACTTGCCAGCGTTGCCAGCCATCACGGTGTAAAAGGTACGCTTTTGCTGGCCCGCGAAGGCATTAACGGCACCATTGCCGGGAGCCGTGAGGGCATAGACGCCGTCCTTGCCCACATCCGCAAGCTGCCCGGTTGTGCCGATATCGAGCACAAGGAATCCCGGGCGCCCGAAATGCCTTTCAACAGGCTGAAAGTGCGGCTGAAACGCGAGATCGTGACCATGGGGGTGGATGACATTGATCCCAACCAGATCGTCGGTACTTATGTTGAGCCGCAGGACTGGAATGACCTGATCAGTGATCCCGATACAGTGGTTATTGACACCCGCAATGACTACGAGGTTTCCATCGGTACGTTCGATGGTGCAATTGATCCAAACACCAAGTCATTCAGAGAGTTTCCGGACTGGCTGAATGCCCGCCACAACGAACTTGCCGGCAAGAAGGTCGCCATGTTCTGCACCGGCGGCATTCGCTGCGAAAAGGCAACCGCGTTTGCCCGGCAGGCCGGCGTCGATGAGGTCTATCACCTCAAGGGCGGCATTTTGAAATACCTCGAACTGGTGCCGCGCGAACAGAGCAAATGGCGCGGCGACTGCTTTGTCTTTGATGAACGCGTGTCCGTCGGGCACGGGCTGGAACCGGGCGACCATCGACTGTGCCGGGCCTGCCGCATGCCGTTGACGGCCAAAGACCTTGAATCGGACATGTACGAAGAAGGCGTTTCCTGTGTGCACTGCCATGAAACCCGTACAGATGAAGACCGGGCGC
>Ga0316189_10006931_pt1 | contig 10774 bp, 7 predicted proteins | sample LowCovwburrow_MG_FD_204930 | JGI IMG/M metagenome (GOLD analysis project Ga0316189, IMG submission 204930) | Coastal sediment microbial communities from Maine, United States - Lowes Cove worm burrow | ecosystem: Environmental > Aquatic > Marine > Coastal > Sediment | place: USA: Maine... | reverse complement strand
GCGCCCCTCGGATGATAAGGAACCTGAAAGTATTGCCTTTGTGCAGTGTGCCGGATCAAGGGATGAAAACCACCTGCCTTACTGCTCCTACATTTGCTGTATGGCCTCCTTAAAGCAAGCCACTTATGTGCGTGAACGTTACCCCGAAGCCAAAATATATGTGTTTTATATCGACCTCAGGACGCCGGGATTACGCTACGAACGATTTTACGAGCAAATCAAAAAGGATGAAAACATCTTTTTAATCAAAGGCAAGGTGGCTGAGGTCAGTGAAGATCCGACCAACAAAGACATTACCGTTGTGGCCGAAAATGCCGTAACGGGTGAGAAAATTCACCAGACAGTGGAGATGGTCGTTCTGGCTACCGGGATGCAGCCCACAACCGCCACGGCAAAACTTCCGGCGGATTTAACTTATAACGATGACGGTTTTATCATCAATGATTTTGAAATCGGCGGAATGTTTGCAGCCGGCTGTGCCAATAAGCCGGCCGACGTGGTTTCATCCAATCAAAATGCAACCGGGATGGCCTTAAAGGCGATTCAAACTCTGGTGAACAGGTAGGAGGTTTTCCATGGACAAGAAATATGGTGTGTATATCTGCGAAGGTTGCGGGCTCGGGGAGTCGTTGGATATTGAAAAATTAGGCGATGTGCCCAGAGAGGAAGGGCTTGCCGTAAAAACCTGCCCGATTCTGTGCGGCAAAGAAGGGGTAGAGCTCCTCAAAAAAGATATTGCCGAGGAAGGTGTCAACACCCTGGTGATTGCAGCCTGTTCGCGCCGGGTGCTCTATGATGTCTTTCGTTTCGACGGCTGCATCGTGGATCGGGTCAATCTTAGAGAACAGGTGGTATGGTCTCATCCCAGGTCCAAGTATCCGGCTCCCACCGAAGAGCAAAAAGATGATGACGAATTTATCGATCACGTTCAGATGATGGCCGCAGATTATCTGAAAATGGGCATGGCGCGGGTGGCAAAAATCGATTTGCCGGAACCTTATCTGCTCGATACTCTCAGCCGTAAAATACTGGTCATTGGCGGTGGTATCACGGGGATTTCGGCTGCCATTGATGCTGCCAAAACGGGCTACGAGGTAACCATTGTCGAAAAGGAATCCGCCCTGGGCGGCAATGCCAAAAAGTGGCGCAAACAACTGCCGGGGGCCTACCCCTATGACAGCCTGATCCCACCGACCATCGAAACTAAAATAAAGGAACTTGACAACTACGCCAACATTACCGTGAAAACCGAGACCATCGTTGCGCGGATTGCGGGTGAGCCGGGGGATTTTATCGCAACGCTTAAAAAGCCGGGTGAGAAAACACCGTTCGACGTGCCGTATCCGTTGCCTGATGAGATGAAGGTCGATGAAAAGGGCAAGGATCTCACCGCCGAGCAGCTCCATGAAAAGTTCATGGAGTACAACGAGGGCAAGAAGGATATTTTGACCTTTGATCCGGATGGTGAAAAGTTCGGTGCCGTTATCCTGGCTGCCGGCTGGCGTCCCTATCAGCCCAAAGAGGGTGAATTTGCCCATCTCGGTTTTGGTGAATTTGCCGATGTCGTCACCAATCATCAGTTTGAAGAGATTGCCGCCAAGGGTAAGATTACACGGCCTTCCGACGGCAGGGAAGCCAAATCGGTGGTTTTCATCCAGAGCCCCGGCCAGGGAGACGACAAAGATTTTGCTTATGCGGGTGCTGTGACCAGCCTGGTTGCACTCAAACAGGCCAAGTACGTGCGCGAAGATTTCTCCGACGGCAAAGCCTATGTTTTTTATCAGCATATGCGCACCCTGGGTCTTACCGAAAACTTTTACAAAAGTATCCAGCAGGATACCGGAATATTTTTAACCAAAGGTGACGTTGTCGGTGTTTCCCAAAATGGTGACGGCCTGAATGTCGAAGCCGACAATACCCTGCTGGGGGAAAAAATTCAGGTCAAGGCCGACATGGTGGTGCTGGCCACCGGGATGGTGCCGGTCACCAAAGACGATCCGGTGGTCAATCTGGCATACCGCCAGGGTCCGGGATTCCGTGATAATGCGCTTTTTGATGACTATGCCGACTCCAACTTTATCTGTTTTCCCTATGAAACCCAACGGACGGGTATTTATGCGGCCGGCGGCATTCGGCGCAGCATGACGGTTGAAGAATCCATCGAAGATGCAACCGGCGCAGCCCTAAAAGCCATCCAGTGCCTGGAATCGGTTAACCGGGGTATTTCGGTCCATCCAAGATCCGGTGATATGACGTTTCCCGACTTTTTCTTCCAGCGCTGTACCCAGTGTAAGCGCTGCACCGAGGAATGCCCATTCGGCGCCATTGATGATGATGCCAAAGGAACGCCCAAACCCAATCCGGCGCGCTGCCGGCGCTGCGGCACCTGCATGGGGTGCTGCCCGGAGCGGATTATCAACTTTGTCGATTACAGCATTGACAGTATCGGTTCCATGGTCAAGGCCGTCGGTGTGCCTTCCGAAGACGATTTTGAAGATCCGCCGTTGCGGATTCTGGGGCTGGTTTGTGAAAACGACGCCTATCCGGCCCTGGACATTGTCGGCCTGAACCGGATGACCTATTCGGCGGAGGTGCGCTTTATTCCGGTCAGATGTCTGGGGTCCGTCAACGTCATCTGGATCAAGGACGCCCTGGCCCAGGGTATGGACGGTGTTTTTCTGCTGGGCTGCAAGCACGGCGATGACTATCAGTGCCACTTTGTAAAAGGCAGCGAACTGGCCGAGATCCGGATGAAAAAGATCGGTGAAGCGCTGTCGAGTCTGGCGCTGGAAGAGGAGCGGGTTGCGCAGTTCCAGGTTGCCATCGATGAGTATGACAAGATCCCACAGATCATCGATGATTTTGCGACCCTGGTAGAGGAAATGGGCCCGAACCCGTTTAAAGGATTCTAGGAAATGACAAATTACGAATGATGAATGACGATTTAAAAGAAACTGTTTTTTTCAACAGCCAATCGTCAATAGTCATTCTTCAATTGCATAGGAGGTATTCATATGGCAGAAGCAACCCTTATCGAGCCTGATTTAGATTTTATCAAGGAAGTGGGAGCATTGGGCGGTGAGGACTTAAAAAAGTGTTACCAGTGCGCCACCTGCTCGGTGGCTTGTGCGATTTCTCCGGACACCAAACCCTTTCCCCGCAAGGAAATGATCGCCGCATCCTGGGGTCTGAAAGACAAGCTGGTGGGCAATTCCGACATCTGGCTGTGCCACAATTGCGGCGACTGTTCCACCCGCTGCCCGCGGGAGGCCAAGCCGGGGGATGTGCTGGCGGCCGTGCGTAATTACGCGATAGAAGAATACGCCCAGCCGAAAGCCTTGGCCAAAGCCTTGAAAGATCCCAAAAAGCTGCCGATATTGCTGGCAGTCCCGGCAGTCCTGTTTCTGGTGATAGGATTAATTACCGGCCTGCTCGATTTTACGCCGGATACCAGCGATGGGATCAAACATTACAAATTTATATCCACCTGGCTGGTGGATATGATTATGGTTCCGGGTTCTATTTTTATGGTCGCTGTTTTTGCCCTGAGCCTCAAACGCTTCCTGGGCGACATCCATCAAAAGGCGCGGGCCGAGGGAAAAACGAATACAGAGAAGATTGAGCCCGTTGGGTTCCTCATGTCTCTTTTAAAAATTATTCCGACGGTTCTGAAACACAGCAAGTTTTCGGACTGCACCGAGAATAAGGAGCGTGAAGTCGCCCACCTGTTGACGATGTATGGATTTATCGGGTCCTTTATCGTGACCAGTATTATTTTTGTTGTGCTCTATGGTTCCTATTTGCTGCCCGACGGTCCCTTACACGGCCCCTGGTCTCAGCTGAATCCGATCAAGTGGCTGGCCAATCTGAGTGGTATTGCAATTATCGTTGGAACCATCCTTTTGATCAAAAACCGCAAGGCCAAGGAAGATCAGGTATCCGGATACTGGGATTGGTACCTCGTTTATCTTGCTTTCGGATTGGGCGTCACCGGCATGGCGACCGAGCTGACCCGACTTGCCGGCTGGGCCTTTATTTGTTACCTCTTATATTATATCCATCTCATGCTGGTTTTCAGCATGATCGTCTATCTGCCGTTTTCGAAGCTGTCCCATCTGGTGTATCGTACGGTGGCCATGGCCTACAATGAGTATGCGGGTAGGAATTTTTAAGTAATTATCGAATTTAAAAATTAAAAAGGGAAGCTTTAGCGGCTTCCCTTTTTTTATGGCAATTTTGGAAACTTATTTCTAAACTCGCTCTAAAATTGCCGTAAATCAAATAACCAAAGAGCGACTCCCTTCCGTCTCCAAACGGTGTGACAAGCTTCTCCCAACCATTTTCAACTGCAGGAATGACTTTAGAGCAATAACTATGGTCAGAAAATTAACCCCATTTGCCATTGCTTATGATTTTGACGGAACCCTGGCACCGGGCAACATGCAGGAATACGATTTCGTACCGGCCATTGGCATGAAGAGCAAACGCTTTTGGAAAGAAGTGAGCGCGCTTACTAAAAAGCATAATGCCGACAATATTCTGGCCTACATGATGCACATGCTGGATATGGCTCAGACGGCCCAGGTGCCGGTGCGCAAGAAGGATTTTGAGGAATTCGGCCGGTCCGTGGCCCTATTCGAGGGTGTGACTGAATGGTTTGATTGCATCAACACCTATGGGAAAAAGCGGGGATTTAAGGTGAAACACTACATCATCTCCTCTGGGCTTCGAGAGATGATCGAGGGCACGCCGATTGCGAAGAAATTTGCCGCCATATACGCCTCCGCCTTCATTTACGATCACAACGGTGTGCCCAAATGGTCGGCCCTGGCCGTAAACTACACCACCAAAACCCAGTTTCTCTTCCGCATCAACAAGGGTGTTTTGAATGTTTACGACAACAGCAAGATCAATGAATTCATCCCCAAGGAAGAGCGGCCGGTTCCCTTCAAGCACATGGTCTTTATTGGCGACGGTGAAACCGACATTCCTAGATTTCAAGGATAAATATCCTATTCTTAAATTCTGATTGACCCGAATGAGTTAACCATACTGGTAGTATATGTGAATTTTGTTGCTTTCAACTTGGAGATTCTTTGCACTCAATCCCTTGAAGACTGTTGACAATATGCACACATTACAATTACATCTACCTTGTTCCTTTTGTTAAGGATAATACAGGGGCACGATTTCTCAAAACCATAATTTCCAGTCGTAAAGCTACCAAGAGCTACTTGGAGGAAAAGAATAATTGAAATACCAACTCGATACAGAAGAAAAAGAAATTCTGGATGCCTTCGAACGGGGTGAATTAAAATCCGTGCCGAATGTCGTGCAAGAAATTGATGTAGCCCGGCAAGCAGCTCGCAACACGTTCAATAAAACCAAACGGGTGAACCTCAGATTAACGGAACGTGATTTTCAACTGGCCCACATTAAGGCACTGGAAGAAGGCTTGCCTTACCAGACACTGCTGTCAAGCGTCATTCACAAGTACCTCACCGGTCGCTTAATTGACAAGACATAAACCGCCCTCGCTTTGCACTTTCTCACCGATCTCTGCGGTGAATTTTATTTTTTATTAGCCACCGACCCACATTGACAGTTGCCTGCTGCTCAGGCATATCCGACTGGTTTTATGCGAGATAATCAGCTATATTTTCTCAGCGATCTCCGCGGTAAATATAACCTTTCTGTCCTTCACAGAGCTCTCAAGGACTCAGAGTCTTTTCACTTTCAGCTTTGAGCTTACCTGTGCGTGGCTAATTTAATGCCCATTTCCACGGAATTGCAAACAGCAGGTTGATTGTTGCAAAATTTGCCGATACACTATAAAAATCGGATGTGATAAGGCAATCCCGACATGAAAAAAAGAAAACGTCAGAGAACCAAAGTCCAGCTTCCCGGTGGAATACCGGTGAGAATCATCCTTCCGGTGTCGCTCACCGTGATCCTGTTCGGCCTGACGATTTTTTTGCTGCTGCTGCCCCTTATCGAGGAAAAACTGATGGCTGGGAAACGAGAGATGATCCGAGAGCTGACCGAATCCTCGTGGAGCATCCTCGCCGCCCACGCCCAGGAAGAAAGAGACGGCCTGCTCAGCCGCCAAATGGCCCAAGCGTCGGCCATCGAGAATCTTCGCCGCCTGCGGTATGGGCCGGAGCTGAAAGACTATTTCTGGATTAACGATATGCACCCCCGCATCGTCATGCATCCCTACCGTCCGGACCTGGAGGGAAAGGACATCTCCGGCTTCACCGATCCTAACGGCAAGCGGCTGTTCGTGGAATTCGTCAAGGTCGTCAAAGCCAATAGCGCGGGGTACGTGGATTATGAATGGCAATGGAAGGATGACCCCGGCCGCATTGTTCCCAAGATTTCTTATGTGAAGGGATTTGAGCCCTGGGGCTGGATAGTCGGGACCGGAATCTACGTGGAGGACGTCCGGGCCGAAATTGCTGCCATCACCCGGAAGCTGACCTTGATCTGCCTGGGGATCCTTTCCATTATCGTGGCCTTGTCCGTATATGTCGTCCGACGCAGCGTGATCGTCGAACAGGAGAAAAAGCAGGCCGAGGAAAAGGCCCGGCTACGACAGGAACAACTGTTCAGGGCCGCGAAGATGGTCTCTCTGGGCACCCTGGTTTCCGGCGTGGCCCATGAGATCAACAATCCCGTTACCTCTGTGCTCCTGAATAGCCAGACTCTTCGGAAAGTGTGGGATGGCGTTTTGCCGATCCTAGACGAGCGTTCGCGAAACGAGGGGGACTTCCGCGTGGGCGGCATGACCTATAAAGAAATCCGTGAGCGGATGCCGATGCTTCTGTCGCACATCGAGGACGGCACGCGGCGGGTCCGTGACATCGTCACCGATCTAAAAGATTTCGCTCGCGAAAGCCCTTCCGAGCGGTCGGACGACATTGACGTGAACGAAGTTGTCCTGAAGGCCGTCGGGCTGGTGTCCAACCTGATCAAAAAATCAACCAACGATTTTGCAGTGGATTACACGCCCAACCCGCCCGTCTTCAAAGGGAGCGCCCAGCGGATCGAGCAGGTGGTCATCAACCTGGTGATGAATGCCTGCCAGGCGCTTGCGGATAGCGAAGGGGCCGTTCGGGTCCGCACCGGACGAGATCCTGATGAAGCCTGCGTGTTCATAGAGGTGCGGGACGAAGGGATCGGCGTAGCACCGGAAGTGATGCAGCGGATCAAGGACCCTTTCTTCACGACGAAGCGGGACACCGGCGGTACGGGGCTGGGCCTCGCGATCTCAGACCGGATCGTGCGCGACCATGATGGGAAGATGACGTTTATCTCCGAACAGGGAAGGGGAACAACGGTGCGAGTCTATTTTCCGGTGTCCACCAGTGAGAGGCAGAAAGTGCGGAGGGACGAATGAGCGATACGGAAACGGCCGCGGATGCATTGCATCCGCGGCGACCCATTATTATCGTGGACGACGAAGAGCCGATTCTATTGGCCATCGACACCACCTTGCGCATGGCGGGCATAAGCAACCTTGTTACCTGCGGGGACAGCCGGCGCGTACTGGGGCTGCTTTCCGAACAGCGTATCGATGTGATGCTGCTGGATCTGAACATGCCCCACGTGCATGGGGAGCGGCTGCTCGACGCGGTAAACCGGGACCATCCGGATATCCCAGTCATCATCGTCACCGGAGCAGTGGACCTAGAGACTGCGGTGCGCTGCATCAAGGCCGGGGCATTCGACTATGTGGTAAAGCCGGTCGAGGAGGAGCGGCTCCTAACCGCCGTGAACCGCGCTATCTCCTTCCAGGAATTAAAACGGGAGAACCTCGCTTTAAAACGGCATATCCTCGCCGACACCCTGGAGAGACCCGAAGCCTTCGGAGAAATCGTCACCAATAACAAAAAAATGCTCCTGATCTTTCAGTATATCGAGTCCATCTCCCGAACGGCCCAACCGGTACTGATCCGGGGCGAAACCGGCGTGGGCAAGGAACTCATTGCGCGGACCCTCCACAATCTAAGCCGCCTTCCGGGCAATTTCGTGGCGGTGAACGCGGCCGGTCTCGATGATAACGTATTTTCCGACACCCTTTTTGGCCACGTGAAGGGAGCCTACACCGGCGCGGACCGAGCCCGAAACGGGTTGATCGAGCAGGCGGCCACCGGCACGCTTTTTCTGGACGAGATCGGGGACCTGAACCATGCCTCCCAGGTGAAGCTGCTCCGGCTCCTCCAGGAGGGGGAATATTTTCCGCTGGGGCGGGACAAGCCGCGAAGGTCGGATGCCCGCATTGTGGCTGCTACCAACCGGAATCTTTCCCGTCTTTTGGAAACCGGCGAATTCCGCAAAGACCTCAACTACCGGCTTCGCACCCACCGTATTTATATCCCTCCCTTGCGCGAGCGCCTGGACGACATCCCGCTTCTGGTGGAGCATTTTCTGAAGGAGGCCGCGCAAACCCTTGGTAAGAAAAAACCGACGCCGTCTCCCGAACTATTAACCTTGTTGAAGACGTATTCCTTTCCGGGGAACATCCGGGAGCTGCAATCCATGATCATCGACGCGTTGAGCCGACACAAATCCGGCATCCTTTCGCTACAGTCGTTCCGGTCGCATATCGGAAGGAGTCAGCCGGACGAGATCGGACGGGTGAAGCAATCGCCGAATGCATCCGGTGAATCACCACCGATCGTCTTTGCGGGTCCGGAGCTTCCCACGATCAAACAGGCCACGGATCTTCTCATCCGGGAAGCCATGCAACGAGCAAGTGGGAACCAGTCCATCGCAGCAGGGATGCTGGGGATCTCCCAGCAGGCTCTCAGCAAGCGCTTGAAGAAGGAGCGTGAAAAGTAAAGCGTCCGGGTGCGGCCCAGCCGCCGGCCTGAAAAGCGGCCAGTTTAATCATCAAGAAACTGTGCCATTTTGGCGTAGCTTCATATGAGCGGTTAACTAAAAAATTAACATCGAACAAATGAACATAACGCAATGTTGTCTAAAATGTAGTTTATACATCCCGGTCTGAATTATACCCAACACTCCATCACTCCAGTACTCCATCACTCCAATACTTCAGCATGAGAACCAACCCCTACAACCCTGGTTGTTTCACAACCTTGATTGTGGTCACTCGCATTTTCCCTCCTTTTTTCCTGTTAACTGATCCTTGCCTGCAATTTCACAACTTTAGTTGTAGCCCTCAAATACCTCTCCATTGGCACTGTATTGCAATAAACTAATCTAATTTCAATTAGTTATAGCGGTTCGCGCTTCCTGGCATGTTACTTGCGATGGTATTTATTCAACAATGGATCGCATTCTAAAAAAAGGGAGTCGCAAATGAGCAAAAACAGGAACAGAGGCTGGAATGTAACCATGGCCGGGCTGGGAATCAATCTTGCCCTCGGTATTTTGTATACCTGGAGTATTTTTAAGCAGGCGATCCAGGAATCCATCCTTGCCGGAGACGGCCGATTTAACTGGGATATCGCATCGCTCAACGATCCGTTTGCCGTGTGCTGTCTGATGTTCACCATCGCGATGGTCTTCGCCGGCCGAATACAGGACAAACTCAGCCCGCGCATCACCGCCGTCATCGGCGGCGTCCTTACCGGCGCAGGGTTGATGCTGATCTCCCAGTCCAACTCCCTGTTTTTCTGGATCCTGGGATTCGGCGTTCTCACCGGGCTGGGGCTCGGATTCGGTTACGCGTCGGCCACACCGCCGGCGATCAAGTGGTTCCCGCCCTCCAAGACGGGTATGATCGCAGGGATCGTTGTGGCCGGTTTCGGTCTGGCCTCGGTGTACATCGCTCCGCTCTCTATTTTTTTCATCGCGAAATTCGGTCTGAGCCTCTCCATGTTTATTTTTGGCGTGGCGTTTCTCGGAGTGGTCTGCTTTCTGGCCAAATTCCTGGTGAATCCTCCTGAGGGCTACATCCCTGAAGGAGCGAAGCCGGCGCCCGGTAAAGCCGTGGCCGCCAAGACTTTCGATTTCTCTCCCGGCCAGATGTTGCAAACCGGTTCGTTCTATAAATTATGGTTCATGTATTTCGTTGGCGCCGGGGCCGCGTTGATCATCATCGGCGGCGTCGCCGGGATGGCAAAGAAGAGTATGGGTGATTCAGCCTGGATCGTCGTCGCGCTGATGGCGGTGGGTAACGCCGGCGGGCGGATTGTGGCAGGTGCTGTTTCCGACAAAATCGGCCGGACTTGGACCCTTTTGATCATGATGAGTTTCCAGGCCGTGGTGATCTTTTCATTGCTCTTCATTGGCGAGACCCAGGCGTTGCTGCTCGTACTGGCGGCCACGCTGATCGGGTTCAATTACGGAACCAACCTGTCCTTGTTCCCCTCGGCCACCAAGGATTACTTCGGCTTGAAAAATTTCGGTATCAATTACGGCCTGGTCTTTTCGGCCTGGGGCATCGGTGGTTTCGTCTTTCCCCGGATTTCACAGATGATCGTGGCGCAGACCGGTTCGCCGGAGGCAGCCTATATTATGTGCGTCATCCTGTTGATGGCAAGTTCCCTGATGGCACTCATGACCAATGCGCCTGAAAGCATCCCCGAGGACGTCTCCCTGCTGGGAAGAATTCGGCCGAAACTCGAAATGGCCCCCCGGAAGCAACCCGTGGATGTATATGTCGGAACGCGTTACAAATAAGAGTGATCCCCATTTAAAACCTTTCTCTTTTCTGCATGACTTCCGAAGCTGCGAAAAGCTTCGGAAGTCTCTCCCTATTTAAAAAGTCAATCTCAAGGTTGTTCTTCAACAGTTCTGCATG
>Ga0316189_10006930_pt1 | contig 10774 bp, 10 predicted proteins | sample LowCovwburrow_MG_FD_204930 | JGI IMG/M metagenome (GOLD analysis project Ga0316189, IMG submission 204930) | Coastal sediment microbial communities from Maine, United States - Lowes Cove worm burrow | ecosystem: Environmental > Aquatic > Marine > Coastal > Sediment | place: USA: Maine... | reverse complement strand
GGGACGAGTTGTGCGCCGTCGACCACAACAAGTGCCCCGACCGAACGAGCGGCTTCGACGAGCGACTTCACGGGGCCCAGCGTCCCGGTGACATTTGACATCCCAGAGACCGCAACCACCTTCACTCGATCGTCCAGGAGATCGTTGAGACCCGTGAGGTCCACCTCGAACTGCTCGTCGAGCGTCAAATAGACGAGTTCGATCCCGGTGTATCGAGCGATGAGCTGCCATGGGACGACGTTGGCGTGGTGTTCCATGACGGTGAGCACCACCCGGTCGCCTTCGGAGAGGCGATTGAGCCCCCACCCGTAGGCAATGTGATTGAGTGCCGTTGTGGCCCCCCGGGAGAACACAACTTCGCTCGGTGAGTCAGCGTTGATGAACGAAGCGACTTTCGAACGGGCGGTTTCGTAGGCATCGGTCGACTCGGCGGAGAGGGTATGTGATCCGCGATGCACGTTGGCGTTGATCGTCCGGTAGTAAGTGTCAACCGCGTCGAGGACCTGGATCGGCTTCTGTGTGGTCGCGGCGGAATCCAGGTAAGTGAGGGGCCACCCGTTGACCTCGCGACCCAGAATCGGGAAATCGTCGCGGAGGTTGCGGAGATCGATCAATTCGTCGCGGCTCCACTTCGGTAGTGGTCGTAGCCGGCGTCTTCGATCTGGTCGGCGAGGTCCGGTCCGCCGGAAGCAACGATCCGGCCGTCGAGGAACACATGAACGACGTCGGGAGTGATGTAGTCGAGCATCCGCTGATAGTGCGTGATGATCACGAAACCGCGCTCATCGTTGCGAAGTCGGCTCACCCCTTCAGCGACGATCTTCAGGGCATCAATGTCGAGGCCGGAGTCGGTCTCGTCGAGGACGGCGAGGTCCGGTTCGAGCACCGCCATCTGCAGGACTTCGTTTCGTTTGCGTTCTCCTCCGGAGAAACCTTCGTTGAGGTACCTATCGGCGAACGCCGGGTCCATTTCGAGGTCGCGCATCGCATCGACCACCTTGAGGCGGAGTTCGAGGACGGTGTAATCGACTCCGGTCCGGCTCGACAGCGCGGTGCGGAGGAAGTTGACCACCGACACCCCGGGGATCTCCTCGGGGTACTGGAACCCGAGGAACATGCCGGCGCGCCCGCGTGCGTCGGGTGTTGTCTCGGTGATGTCCTCACCGAGATAGGTGATCGTTCCACGGGTCACTGTGTAGGTCGGATTGCCGAGCAGGACGTTGGCGAGGGTCGATTTGCCGGACCCGTTCGGGCCCATGATCGCGTGGATCTCGCCGGCTTTGACGGTGAGATCGACACCCTTGAGGATCTCAACACCCTCGGCGGAAGCATGGAGATCATCGATGACGAGAAGTTCTGGCATGTGATCGAGAATAGGGAGATTCGGAGCCGTATCTCCCCGGTTCAGCCGGGCGTCGTGCGGTACATCCGTTCGCCGGCCTCGATCGGACCGGCGATGGTGTTGCCGGCAGGCGGGAGCGGGCAGGAGTACTCCTCGTCGTAGACGCAGTATGGGTTCGCTGCTCGGTTGAAGTCGACGGTGGCGTTGCCGTTGCCATCAATTTCGATACGAACATATCGTCCGCCGCCGTAGGTGGTGCGGCCGTTCGTCGCATCACCGAACGCGAGGAACGCCCCGCCGTCTCCGTCGTCGAGAACGGTCATTTCGTAGGAGTGTCCATCCACGGTGATGTGGGCAATCCCTACGGAGTGATAGTCACTCACGGTCCCGGTTGACGACGGCACGGCAACCTTGGCGGCAACCTCCCGGAACGATCCGACGAAAACGAATCGCTCGTCGGGTTCGTAGTAGTCGGCTCCGCCGAAGTCGGCACGCAGTTCCTCGGGGATTGGTGAGGCATAGTGCTCGGAGAGGAAACGGTCTCGTTCTTCGCGTTCCGCGAGGATCGCCGAGCGGTCGAATCTGGTGCTCTTCACGGGATTACGATCGCAGAATCGAGTACGAGCGAGCGAGAGCAGACGTGTCGATCGAGGCGAGATCGCGGAACTCCTGCACGTAGTACCTGCCGATGCCGATCGAACGCAACAGCTCAATCGATGCTGACGCAGCTTCGGGTGTTCCGTGCGGGACGTTGAGATGCTCGAGGAAGGCCTCATACTCGTCGGCGGTCTGGCCACGACGGGCTCCGCGTCGCTCCAGCACTGCTCGATACGACGCTTCGTCCGCTGCGACCACCACGGGGCCCGCCAGGCTCACCGTGACGGCGTCCGCGCTCCGTCCGGCTGCGGCCGCCGCGGAGCGCATGACACCGATTCGCTCTTCCAGCGCCGGCCGGTCGGTGACGAACAGGTTGTACTCGTCGGCGAACTGCCCGGCGTAGGTCGGGGTCTTCTTGGGACCCCCTCCGCCCACCACGATCGGCACATTGGTGGGGCGCGGCAGAACGTCGATGGGATCGAGGTGGTAGTACCGCCCGGCGAAGCCTTCGTTCGACGTGAAGGCTGCGCGCACATATCCCAGGGTCTCGCCCAGTCGATCGAACCGTTCGGCCAACGGCGGCAGATCCAGCCCGAACGCGTCGTGTTCCGACTGCATCCAGCCGGTGCCGACACCGAGAGCGAAACGCCCGCCACTCATTTCATCGAGCGTCGTTGCGGTCTTCGCGATGACAGCCGGGTGGCGGAAGGTGAGCGGCGTGACAAGCACGACGAGTTGGATCGAGTTGGTTGCCTCAGCGAGGCCCCCGTACGTCGTCAGGGCGTCAGTCGACGGGGCCGAGTCGTCCTGATCGAGGAAGTGATCCGATCGCGCGAACGCATCGATGCCCTGGTCCTCGGCCCATTGGGCGAGGTCGCGCAACTCGGAGTAGCTACCTCCAACCTGGGGCTCAACCATCAATCCGAATTCCACGGTGCGTGCCTAGGTGAGTTCGCTCATGATCAACTCGAGTTCGTCGATCGTCGTGGCTCCGGCAAGGCGGAAGGCGACGGTCCCGTCGCTGTTGACGAACACCCAGAACGGGAAACCGCCGGACCCATACGCCGTGTGGACGGAGTTGTTCGAGTCGTCGCGGATCACCGGGACCGTCCAACCCTCCCGGTCGAACCAAGCGGAGGGCGGGAAGTTGTCACGATTGGAGTCCATCGCCGTTGCGATCGAGTACATGTCGACACCTTCAACACCGCCGCCTGAGTCGAGCCACGCCTGAACCGTAGGGACTTCATTCTGGCAAAATCCGCACCAGTGGGCGAGCAACACGATGGCTTTGGCCCTTCCGTCGTTCTCGATCCGGACTTCGTTGCCGTCGAAGTCCTGCCCGATGACCGTCGGTGAGACCTCGCTGTTCGCGGTGGTGTCCACTCGAGTGTCCGGCGGCATCAGCGAAAGCTGGCCGCTGACTTGCGGGTCCCCGTATTCGTTCCCGGGTTCCGTGTTGCCGGCGAAGACAATCGCAATCACTGCGAGTACAACGATGATCCCGACGACGATGCCGATGATCGGGATCGATCGGGAGGTGTCGGACGACTTCGGCTTGTTCTTTGTGGACGCGGCCATGGGGCTCCTCTCAGGCGTCGGGCAATGATGCCTGTGGTACGGGGCTATTTGAGCGATCAATCCACAACAGCGCCAGGATGAGTAGGAATCCACTCAGTGCCATGTACGGGATCGTCACGAACCCGAACAGCGTGAAATAGGCAGCCGTACAGGGAACACCCGTTGAGCAGGTGCCGCCGCCGAGGTCCGGGAACGCCTGCATCAACCGATGGTACGCGGCGATGACCGCACCGATTCCGGCAAGGGCCGCCGCATAGATGCGAACGCCGTGGTCGCTGCGCCAGGCCGCTATGCCGAGGATCACAACGAGCGGGTACATCGCAATACGCTGGTACCAGCAGAACGTGCACGGAATCAGGTCGGCGACCTCGGAGAGGTAGAGGCTCCCGAGTGTGGCGGTTGTGGCGACGACAAATGCGAGCCAGAGTTCGAGACCTCGGAGCGCGCCGAACACTCGCTCTCTGAGATCCGCGCCGGCGGATCCCGTGCGGCCGGCGATTCCGAGCACGACGATCCCGATCGTCGCAGCATTCGCGGCAAGTGCGAGGAGCGCAAAGAAGAATCGCACCGATTGGAAATCCATGGGCCAGGAAGCTACCAGGAGGTGGTGCCCTCGGTGGCTGTTTCTCGGTAGCCTGCTGTTGATGGGCCCTCTCTTGCTGGTACTCGCACTGATTCTGGTGCTCGCCGTGTTCGGCGTTGGCATGGTGCTCCAGGAACGTGGGCGTCGGGTCGACGACGGTGTGGCTGTGTACGGCGTGGACGACGCTGTGGTCTACGTGTGGGAACGCCTCCCTGAGGACGTAGCGGGATCGATCGACCGGTCAGACATCCGGCGCATCCTCGAGTGGGAGATGCTGTATCTCCAGCAACCTTCGAAGCGGGACGGTCCAGCGGTCGTGGGAGGTGTCGACGTGGCGCAGTTTGTGCAAGACCGTGCATACGAGACGGGCCACCCGTACGAACCGGAGGCGATCTTCGCCGTGCTGGACCTGCAATCGGACTACTTGCGCGCGATCGGCGCCGTCGGCGGACCGGTTGATCCGGAGGCGTAGATGGGGCCGTCCCATATGATCCGCTGATGCCCCGATCCCGACCGATCGCCACTGTTTTTGCCGTTGTGGCCCTCGCGTTGGTCGTGGCCGCATGCGGTGGATCGTCGGCCGACATCACGACAACAACTGGATCAGAGGTGGTGTTCGGCAGGGGGTCGGTGCCCGAGACCGTGCCCGAATCATTCCCAATTCCAGACGAGGCCGTTGTCGGGGCAACGCTCATCGACAGTGCTCGCGGTCTCACGGAGATAATTCTGACGTTCCCTGCCGACACCGGCGCCGTTGTTGTGTACTACGAGGAGAACTTGCCGTCTCGGGGGTACGAGATCACGGACTCCGACGGTTCTGAAACCGACTGGCGGATCGAGTTCGCAGACGATGTCGTCGATGGATTCATGAGCGTGCAGACCGGGGGGAGCGGCGTTGCTGCGGCGGCCGTGCAGTTCACCGAACGCTGATCGGACTATCGTCGGTCCATGGCCCGACTTCGCCGATTCGAATCGAACCGATTTGTGGGGACGCGTGACGACATGATCGTCCACGACTGCGACGATCCCGACCAGTTTGCAATGCTTGAATCGCGGACGGAAACGGGTGATCTCGTTGATGAGCGACGTCTTCAGGCGTTCGGTCCGGATACCCTGGCAGAGGCCAGAAATCGGGGATTCGGCTCACATTGAGCGAGTTCATCGACTTCCATGTCCACCCTCCGGTTGAGCAGTTGCTCGCCGGCCCGATCGCGCCGTATCTCGCGAACCTCAACGGCCGCATCGGCAACGACCTCGAAACCCTCACCACCGACGAAGTGGCCGACTACTACCGGCGGCGCAACGGTCAGGCGGTTCTCCTCGGTTGGGATACCGAGACCGTGACGCGGCGACGTCCGTTCTCGAGTGAGGACGTGGCGGCCATGGTGGAATCACATCCCGACGTGTTTCATGGGTTCGGGTCGATCGACCCGGCACGCGGGGCCCGAGCTGTTGCCGGGGTCCATTCGGCCGCTCGAATGGGACTCTCCGGCCTGGCATTCCATCCCGTCGGGCAGGGTTTCGATCCGGCCTCGCGGCAGGCGTTCCCAATCTATGAAACGGCATACCAGCACGGCATGATCTGCCTCTTCCACACCGGGTTCTCACGGCTCGGTTCCGGAATGCCGGGCGGTACCGGGCTGCGCTTGTCACACGGAGATCCCCGGGCGGTCGACGAGGTTGCGGCATTGTTCCCCGACCTGCAGATCGTCATTGCTCATCTGGGACGGCTTTGGCGCGATGAAGCAATCGCGGTTGCGTCGCACAAGTCGAACGTCTGGCTGAACCTCGTCGGGACTGATGGACAATCATTCTTGGATGACATCGACGGCGTCGACGCGGATCGGTGCCTGTTCGGCAGCGACTGGTGTTTTGCTTCGCTCGACTCGGCACTCGACGGGTGGAGAGCAGGACCCGTGGACGACGAAACACGCGGCCGAGTCCTCCACGACAACGCCGCCCGGCTGCTCGACACCGCGCATCGCTGACCCGACCCGACCTAGATCTGCGAGAACCACACGGCTGCGGCGATCAGGATTGCCATACCGGCGATGAGGGATGCAAGGATGAGGTAGCGGGTTTGCACGGTGACGCGATCGTACCGACGTATCGACAACAAGCGCGGGCGGGCTAGTCTCGACCTGGGCTCATTTGGAGGGAGCGGTGCACGACGTCGTCATCATCGGTGGGGGACCCGGCGGCTATGCCGCCGCGCTCTACGCACACAACTTCGGCCTCTCGGTCGCGCTCGTCGAGAAGGAGCGGCTCGGCGGCACGTGCCTGATCCGCGGGTGTATTCCGGCAAAGGCGTGGCTCGAGACGGCATCCGTCTACCAGACCGTTGCACGCTCCGAGGAATTCGGTGTCGGTTCGACGGCACCCACACTCGATTGGACCGCAGCCCTCTCTCGCAAGAACCAGATCGTTGACGGGCTCGTGAGCGGGCTGACGGGTTTGCTCAAGACCCGGGGTGTCACCGTTCACGAAGGCACCGGGCAGATCGTCGATGGCGGAGTCGAGGTCACGGCCGGCGACGGATCCACGACGAGACTTGCGGCCCGGGCGACGATCGTCGCAACCGGGTCGGTCCCGCGCTCGATTCCCGGCTACGAGATCGACGGAGAACGGATCGTCACCAGCGACCAGGCACTCGACTGGGCACGGCAACCGCGTCGGGTGGCCGTGATCGGTGCGGGCGCGATCGGTGCGGAGTTTGCATCGATGCTCGCCGACGTGGGGACCGAGGTTCATCTCTTCGAAGCCCTTGACCAGATCATTCCCGGCATGGAGCCGGAGGCGGCCAAGGCCCTTGGACGGGCCTTCCGCAAGAAGGGGATTGATGTGAAGACCGGCATTCAGGTTGGGGCGCCGAGTGTCTCGTATGCCGGAGTGGCAGTCCCCGTAGCCGGCGAAACGGTCGAGGTTGATGTCGTGCTGGTTGCCGTCGGTCGAGCGCCGGTCACGGACAACATCGGACTCGAGGGGGCAGGCATCGCGACCGACCGTGGATTCGTTCCGGTGAACCTGGAGACCATGCAGACTGTGGTTTCGAATATCTACGCCGTCGGGGACATCGTTGCTGGAACGCCGCAACTCGCCCACGTCGCCTTCGCCGAAGCGATTGCGGCGGTCACCCACATTGCCACCGGTGCCGTCGCCAGCGTTGACTACCGGGCAATCCCGATGATCGTCTACACCCACCCGGAAGCTGCCTCCGTCGGCCTCACCGAGGCTCAGGCGGTCGAACAGGGATATGAGGTTGCCGTGACGACCCACGGCATGCGCGGCGTCGGCCGAGCCATCATTCACGGTGAAACCGGGGGAACGGTGAAGATCGTTGCTGAAAAGGACGGTCCAATTCTCGGAGCTACCGTTGTCGATCCCGTCGCGGGCGAGATCATCCACGAGTTGATGTATGCGGTCGGATGGGAAGCTCTTCCCGAAGAAGCCGCCGCGTTCATCCATGCTCATCCAACCATTTCAGAAGGTATCGGTGAGACGTTGCTCGCCGCCGCCGGACGACCCCTCCATTGACCATGATCACGAGCCTCCGTAGACGAAGGAGCACGAACCAATGTCCCTGACCGTGACGATGCCGCAACTTGGTGAGACGGTGACCGAGGGAACGATTCTCTCGTGGGCCAAACAGACCGGGGACTCCGTGGTGGAGGATGAGGTGCTGGTGGAGATCTCCACCGACAAGGTCGATACGGAGATGCCGTCGCCGGCGTCCGGCGTGGTGACCGAGATACTCGTGGCCGCCGGCGAGACGGTTGCGGTGGGCACGCCGATCGCCGTGATCGGCGAATCTATGGACGCTGCAGCTCCTGCTCCAGAGCCCGCTCCCGCTCCGGCTCCGGCTCCGGCTCCGGCTCCGGCTCCGGTCGCTGAAACGTTGGCGCCGGTCGCAGCGATGGGTCCGACCGGGACGCCAGCGGCGGGTCCGACCGGGACGCCAGCCGCGGGTCCCACCGGAACACCGGAACCGGCGCCGAGCCCTGGTGCGTCTCGTCCGAAACCGGCCGCCGCAGCCCCCTCCGGGTCTCGCCGTGCCGTGTTGTCTCCGGTGGTGCGTCGCCTCGCGGCAGAACACCATGTCGACCTCGATCTCGTGACCGGCACCGGTGACGGCGGTCGTATCACGCGCAAGGACATCGAGAGCTACATAGCGACGCCGCCTGCACAACCCCAGCCGGAACCGGAGCCACAGGCCGCTCCCGCCCCCGCGCCGGCGGCCGCGGCGGCTCCCGAACCGGCGCCGGCTCCTGTGTCCGCGTCGGTGGAATCGATGGCCGCGACCGAGACGCGGCAGGCGGCTGCTCCAACACCGCCGGCCGCAACGACAGTGACGATCACAACTGGCGCCGGCGAAGAGGTTTCGGAGCTTCCACGGCTCAGGCGCACCATCGCCGAGCACATGATTCGGGCAAAGCAGACCGCCGCACACGTCTGGACGTCGGTGGAGGTCGACTACGAACGAGTCGAACAGGCCAGACGAGCCCAGCGGGAGCAGTTCAAGGCCGACGAAGGTTTCTCCTTGACCTATCTGCCCTTCATCGCGCGGGCCACAATGGATGCCCTTGCGGCCTTCCCGGTGGTGAACAGCTCGCTCGACCTCGAGGCGGGGACGCGGATCGACCACAAGGCTGTGCATCTCGGCGTCGCAGTTGACCTCGCCTCCGAGGGACTCCTGGTCGCGACGGTGCGAGACGCCGACGGGCAGACACTGAAGCGTCTCGCCCGCAATATCCGAACCATGGCGGTGAAGACACGCGATGGGGATGTCACACCGGATGAGATCTCTGGGAGCACGTTCACGATCACGAATCCAGGGCCGTTCGGCTCGTTCATGAGCGCGCCGATCATCAACCTCCCGAACGTTGCGATCCTGTCAACCGACACGATCGCCAAGCGGCCGGCGGTTGTTTCACTCCCCGACGGAACCGACACGATCGCTGTTCGGCACATCGGCTACCTCGGACTTACCTGGGATCATCGAGCGTTCGACGGTTCAACCGCCGTGCTCTTCCTCGACCGCATCCGGACGAATCTCGAGACGTGGGATTGGGACCAGGAACTCAGATGACCTCGGTCGACCCGCGGTTCCGGGTCAGGTGGCTCGGGCGGGTTGCCTACAACGAGGGGCTGGATCTCCAACGCGCCGTGTGGGAGTCGCGGTCGACCGGTCGGATCGACGACGACTACCTCCTGCTGCTCGAGCATCCTCACACCTACACCGTGGGGCGCAACGGAGATGGTTCGAACCTGAGGATCGATCCATCGGAACTCGAGTCGATCGATGCACGCCTGGTCTTCACCGACCGGGGCGGCGATATCACGTATCACGGTCCGGGACAGCTGGTTGGGTATCCGATCGTGAAGGTGCCAACGCTGGCCGACGGCTGGGACGCTGTGGGCCATCTTCGCAGGATCGAGGTGATGCTCATCGCGACCCTTGCGGATCTGGGAGTGCACGCGTGGGCAGAAGACGGATTCACGGGAGTCTGGACCGATCGCGGCAAAGTCGGCGCGATCGGCGTGCGTGTGGCTTCAGGAGTATCCATGCATGGGTTTGCGATCAACGTGGCCCCGGACCTTGGCTACTTCGACCACATCGTGCCGTGCGGGATTCCAGACCGGCCTGTTACATCCCTTGCCGAGATCCTCGGGACGCAGCCGCCGATGCAATCGGTGGTTGAGGCATTGATCCCGCACGCCGCGCAGGCGTTCGGCGGCGTTGCCGATATTCAGCTCGGGACGTTCGCCCGCCGTGATCGAACCCGGCCTTACGACGTCGACGCGATGGTCGAGGCCGGCGTGTTCTCCTCTCATCACGGCGGCGAGACTCCGATTGCCGTCCGGGGAGTCCTTTCCGGTGAACCGGAGAAGCCGGAGTGGATGCGGGTCCGTGCGGATCTGTCCACTGAGGGGTTCCGGGACTTGAAGAAGCTGATGCGGGGGATGGAGCTGAACACGGTCTGTGAAGAGGCCCAGTGCCCGAACATCTATGAATGCTGGGAGTCCGGCACGTCGACGCTCATGCTGCTCGGTGACACCTGCACGAGAGCCTGTGCGTTCTGCGACGTCACAACCGGCCGACCTGGCACCGTTGACCTCGACGAGCCCCGCCGAGCGGCCGAAGCGGTCGAGCGGATGGGGTTGCGCCATGCAGTGCTCACTTCCGTCAACCGTGATGATCTCCCGGACGGGGGAGCGGGCATCTTCGCCGGGACGATCGAGGAAATTCGTGAGCGGCTTCCCGACTGCGAGGTCGAGGTGCTGATCCCGGACTTCAAAGGTGACGCTCTGGCCCTCGAGACGGTGATGGCGGCCAAACCCGCAGTCTTGAACCACAACACCGAGACGGTGCTGCGGCTCCAGCGCGAGATTCGTACCGCGGCGAACTACGCCCGGTCTCTCTCACTCCTCGCCCGCGCGAAGTGGATCAATCCCTCGGGCGTCGTCAAATCCGGGCTGATCGTCGGCATGGGCGAAACCGAGGACGAAGTGATCGGGGCGCTCGCTGATTTGCGGGCTGTCGGTGTCGACATCGTCACGATCGGCCAGTACCTTCGGCCGACGGCTCGTCATCGGCCGATCGATCGTTATGTCCATCCGGACGAGTTCCACCGATACGCTGATGAAGGTCGCCGGCTCGGACTTTCTCATGTCGA